>UMCD01016931.1_pt1 | contig 10088 bp, 9 predicted proteins | sample 1964161 | NCBI WGS metagenome assembly UMCD01 (sample SAMEA4835961, study PRJEB28245) | human gut metagenome | biome: gut microbiome; material: fecal sample | place: Denmark | collected 2008 | reverse complement strand
CTTTGCTCTACCAACTGAGCTATGGCACCATCGTTGTTCTTTTTTGCGATGCAAAGGTACGCAAAAGTTTTAAAATAAAAGATTCATTACGTGATAAAAGTGTTCTTTTTAACTTATTTTTGGAAATAAGCTTATGAAAACGAATAAAACATGCATAATTGTGCAGAATACACCTTTATGCATGTTTTATTTTGCGTATTTATTGCATTAAAGCAGTTGTGCGCTGTGTGATGATTTTATTTGTTTAGCTGCACTTTTTCTGTATTATAAAGTGAAACCATAACCTACTGTCAGCGAGAAACTGCGGTTGCGTATGTTATCGACGTAATATTTATATGGGTTTTTCAGGCCGAACAAGTATCTCAGGTCGATGCTGATATTGTTGTATTCGTAGGCAACTCCTACAGGGATGCCGATGTCGAAGCGTTTGAATATTCCGGTTGTGGTGTTGCTTGCCTCTCCTGATTGTTCCGCGTCAGGTATATATTGGCCGTTTTCAATAGTTCCGTTCTCGTAGTCGTTGCTTCCTTTTGCCGACAGAAGATATCCCGCCTGCACTCCGGCTTTTATCGAGAAGCCGCTGTTGCCGAAATAGCAGATGGCCATTACGGGTATTGTGAGATAGTGGAGCGTCTGTTTTGAGTTTGTTACCTTGCCGTAGCTTTGTTCGTTTATATAGGTATGGTCTGAATATTTTGTGCCGTACATTGAGTAGAGCAGACCTGCGCTGAAGCCAAAGTCGTTGTTTTTAAATCTGTGTCTTACTTCGGCTCCTGCCGTTATGCCAAATTTATATTTTGGTTTAAGCTCATCGCCCTGTCCGTTTCCTGCGTCAGTGAGGATTATGTCGTTGTTCATCTTAGACAAGGTGAGTCCGAACATAGGGAAAATCTTTGTTTCGCCTCCTGCTGTTTGTGCTGTTGAGTTTTGTGTCATCGTCAACAGCACGAGCATTATTATTACCAGTTTTTTCATGTTATTATGTTTTTTCTGATATAACGTTTTTTGCATTTTTTTATTGTTACTTTCCGTTCATATTTAAATATGTGCTTTCAGTCTATGAATATGTTGCTGTCTGTGTCCTTGTTTTGTTGATGTTGGCTGAAAAAGTTTTTTGTAGAAACTCATCACTCGTCACATTCGCATGTAATTTGTTGATATTCAGTTGCTTGCGGTGTGATGAGTTGTCGTGCAAACTCATCACACAAAGATTTAGCCGTTCTTTTTTGTCTTGATTTTGGTTGATTTATGCCTGATGTGATGAGTTCGCATGACAACTCGTCACGCCATAATGCTTTGATTTACAGTGTTTTATGCCGTGTTGTGACGAGTGATGAGTTTCTTCGAAAAACTTTTTTTGTTCATTCATTCCGTGATGGATTTCTTTTCATCTTTCTTTTTGCTTTGTGTCGGATGCGTGTCTATATCCGTCTGAAAGCATATCTTTTGCATCATGAAAGGCCTTGTTTTGTCATGCAAAAGCATGCCTTTCGAAAAGCAACTTGATGCCTTTTGCTGGGGCTTAACGTGATGGAGCATGCTGGTTATGTGATTAGATGCCATCACTGATCTTAGCTTTTGTGTTAGTCTTCAGTAGTAACTGTTTTAACAAAAAATGTTCAGACTGCCGGCAGCCTGAACATTCCTGTATGATGAATAATTTATTGTCTTAGTCTTTTAAGGGATTCCAGCCCTGAGCTTTCAGCTCAAACTCGTTGTTGTCGCGGCTTACGAGCATGTGGCCCAGTTCTTTCTTTGTGATATGCCCTATGAGCTTCACGTCTTTCATGTCCTCAATCTTCTCATGGTCGCCTATGGGCACGGTGAACAGCAGCTCGTAGTCTTCGCCGCCGTTGAGCGCACACGTAGTTACGTTCATGTTCATCTCCTCAGCCATCACAGCCGTCTGATAGTCAATGGGGATGTTCTTTTCGTAAATTCGGCACCCGCAGTTGCTCTGGTTACAGATGTGCAGCAGTTCGCTGCTCAGTCCGTCGCTTATGTCCATCATGGCCGTGGGGTGTATGTTGCGCTCGCGCAGTGCTTGCAGAATGTCGCCTCTTGCCTCCGGCTTTAGCTGGCGCTGCAGCAGATATTCCTTTCCGGCAAAGTCAGGCTGGAAGTGGGCAAGCTCTTCGAGCGCACGCTTGTCGTTCTTCTTCCTTGCCTCGTTCACCTGCTGATAGTAGACGCTCTTTTCGCGCTCTAGCAGTTGCAGTCCCATGTATGCCGCGCCGAGGTCGCCGCTGACGCATATCAGGTCGGTGTCCTTAGCGCCGTTTCTGTATACGATATCCTCCTTTGCACATTCGCCGATGCACGTTATGCTTATGGCCAGTCCGGTGTACGACGACGTCGTGTCGCCGCCCACAATGTCTACGTTCCATTTTTCGCAGGCCATGCGCAGGCCGCTGTAGAACATCTCCATGTCCTCAACCGTGAAGCGTTTGCTCAGCGCAATGCTTACAATGAGCTGGCGCGGTGTGCCGTTCATGGCGAATATGTCGCTTATGTTCACCATTGCCGACTTGTAGCCAAGGTGCTGCAGGTCGATGTATGTAAGGTCGAAGTGGACGCCTTCCATAAGCATGTCTGTCGTAACGAGCACTTCCTTGTCGGGATAGTGCATCACGGCGCAGTCGTCGCCTACGCCGTATATTGTCGATTCGTTTTTGGGAGCATGTCCGTCTGTGAGGTGACGGATAAGTCCGAATTCGCCAAGTTTCGCAATGTCTGTCATTCTGCTTTTAGTTTTTTCTTTGTTATATTTCGATTTAAGGAGCTAAGAATACGCCTTGAGGCAACATTCTTAACTCCTTGTATCCTATAATCCGGCCGGCACAGGTTATGCACGGTTGATCATCTCTCTCATTATTTCGGTCATCAGCGGCTGAGCCTTGTTGGCTGCAATCTGCACCTCCTCATGGCTTACCTCAACCGGTGTGTCCTCGAGTCCGAGGTCGGTGATGATGCTTATGCCGAATGTCTTTATGCCGCAGTGATGTGCCACGATAACCTCAGGCACCGTGCTCATGCCTACGGCGTCTCCGCCAAGGCGGTGATACATCTTGTATTCTGCCGGAGTCTCAAACGTAGGACCCTGCACGCCCACATAAACGCCGTGAACCACGCGTATGCCCTTTTCGGCAGCAATGGCGTCGGCCTCTGCTATGAGCTTCTTGTCGTAAGTCTCGTGCATATCCGGGAAGCGCGGGCCTGTGGGGAAGTTCTTTCCGCGCAGCGGATGCTCCGGGAAGAAGTTGATGTGGTCTGTGATTATCATCAGGTCGCCGATCTTGAACTCAGGGTTCATTCCTCCCGAAGCGTTGCTTACAAAGAGAGTCTTTATGCCGAGTTCGTACATTATGCGTATCGGGAACGTAACTTCCTTCATGTTGTAGCCTTCATAATAGTGGAAACGTCCTTCCATTGCCATTATGTCAACGTTGCCGAGCTTGCCGAAAATCAGTTTTCCGGCATGTCCCTCTACCGTAGAAACGGGGAAGTTAGGTATTTCAGAGTAAGGAAACTCGTAGCTGTCAGTGATTTCTGAAGCTAATTGTCCTAGGCCTGTTCCCAGAATTATTGCCGTTTTTGGGCTTGTTGTCATCCTTTGCTTTAGCCAGGATGCTGTTTCTTGAATTTTTTCGTACATAACCAATTATTTTTTCGTTAAATTCCTCTTCCTGACCGAGCATGAACTTTATTCTTATGGGCAGCATGTATAGATTTTGCCTTACCTCTTCAGAAAGTCCGTCCATTCCGGCCAGTCTCGAGTTGTCTTTTTCTGTAGTGATTATTATTTTGGGCGACGGCATCTTGTCGAATGCCTCGTTTATCCGTTCAATGTCCCTTCCGGTAAACTGATGGTGGTCGCCGAATGTCAGCGGCACAACATCGCCGGCGTAAGGCTTCAGGTCGTAAATCATCTGTTTGGGCGACGCAATGCCTGTGAGCAGCAACACGTTCTCCTTATTCTTTCTGATGCTGTCGAGCGTCTTTGTCCTGCTGCCGAACACGGCTTTAAGGTCTTCATACTCGAGAGTGGAGAAGAACAGTTGCTGATATGGAAACAGGTTCATTGCCTTTATTATCACGCGATACTCCATGGGCTTTAGGTCCTTGGGGCATTTTGTTATAATAACGATGTCGGCCCTTGCCTTTCCGCTTAGCGGTTCGCGCAGTCGGCCGGCAGGCAGCAGCTTGTCGTAGATGATGAGCCTGTGATAGTCAACGAGCAGAATGTTGATTCCCGGTTTGACATATCTGTGCTGAAAGGCGTCGTCGAGCAGTATCACGTCGGTGTCTTTCGTCTCTTCGTCGCCGGTTATGCGGTCAATGCCGTGACATCTGTTTTTGTCTACAGCCACGTATATGTCCTTGAATTTCTGCTTCATCTGGTAGGGCTCGTCGCCAATCTTTCTCATCTCAGTGTCGTCCTTGGCCAACACGTAGCCCTTGCTCTTGCGCTTGTATCCGCGGCTCAGCACGGCCACCTTGCCCTTGTCTTTGAGCAGGCGGATGAGATATTCCACGTGGGGTGTCTTGCCCGAGCCGCCCACGGTGATGTTTCCTACCGATATTACCGGAATGTCGAAGCTGCGGCTTTTAAGAATGCCGAGCTCAAAAAGCTGGTTACGCAGCCTTACGCCCAGGCCGTAGAGCCAGCTCAGCGGAAGCATCCATTCGTTTATCTTTATAAAGTCGCCTTCCATTCCTTTACTGAATTCATTATATTGTTTGTCGTTATATGCAGCAGGCGCGCCGGCAGCTGTGCCTGTGGCGCCTGCTTTGTTTATCTGATGTTAAGTATGAACGGCACGCGTGCCTGCACGGCGTTCTGCCTGTTCATGCTTCTGATGAGCATGAACGGCTCGTAGTATTCGCCAAGGGTTAGGCGCAGCTGATTGTCGATGTAGCTGCCCTGCGATGCCTTGTTGAGCAGTTGCTCCATCCAGTCGCTCTTTCCGGGATAAGGAGCCGTGTGATATTCCTTCAGGTTAGCCAGACTTGCAGCCTTTGCCACAGCCTCGTTGAGGCCTCCGAGCTGGTCTACCAGTTTATGCTTGTATGCATCCTGTCCGAGCCATACATGGCCCTGAGCCACTTTCTCTACCTGTGCTATGCTCAGCTTGCGGCCTTCTGCCACACGTGAGCGGAACAGCTTGTAGCCGCGGTCGATATAGTTCTCGATGTATGCCATCTCCTCTTCGTTGAAAGGACGTGCAGGCGTGCCCAGACCGCTGTTCTTGTTGGTCTTCACCTCGTCGAACTTAACGCCGAGTTTCTGCGTGAGCAGTCCGCTGAAGTCGGGGAACATGCCGAATATGCCGATGCTGCCGGTCAGTGTTGTGGGCTCAGCCACAATCCAGTTGGCGCCGCTGCTGATATAGTAGCCGCCCGATGCAGCCATGCCGCCCATAGACACAACCACGGGCTTCTTCTTTTTCAGCATTTCAACATAATGCCATATCTGTTCTGAGGCATAAGCGCTTCCGCCTCCCGAGTTGATGCGCAGCACCACGGCTTTTACGTTATCGTCGTCGGCCAGAGCCTGCAGGTCTTCGCAAACCTTCTTGCCCACGATGTTGTGGCCTTGGCTCATCATGCCTGTCTCCTCGCTGTCAACAATGTTTCCGTAAGCATAGTATACAGCAATCTCGTCTCCTTTGCTGCTGTTGTCAGTCAGAAGCTTCATCTCTGCCAGTCCTGCCGTGTTGATGTTGTCGTCGGCATCCTTTTTCATGAGCTTGTTTATTTCGGCCTTTATGCCGTCAGTGTATATAAGCTTGTCCACCATCTTGCGCTTGACAAACTCTTTCGGATCGTCGAAGGTTATCAGTCTGTCGGCATATGCGTTAAGCGAATCGACGCTGATCTTTCTGCTTTCAGACACGTCCTTGCAGATGGTCTGCCATATTCCGCTAATATAAGCCGTAACCTGTTCGCGGTTGGCGTCGCTCATCTTGTCGGCAGTGAACATTTCGGGAGCGCTCTTGTATGTGCCCACTTTAGCCAGCTGCATCTTCACGCCAAACTTTGCCAGCATGTCTTTCAGGAATATCGGCTGCGAAGCCAGACCGTGCCAGTCTATCTGTCCGCTCGGATTCAGGAATATCTTGTCGGCAACCGATGCGATATAGTAGGTGCCCTGTGTGTATACGTCGCCATAAGCCACAATCCATTTTCCGCTCTTCTTGAAGTCTTTCAGCGCGTTGCGTATGGCCTGCATCGACGCATAAGAGTCGGCACCAAACATTCCTGCCTCAATATATATACCTTTAATCTTGTCGTTGTTCTTGGCTTTTTTAATGGCATCGAGTATGTCGTCGAGTCCCATGTTCCCAACCGTACTTCCGCTCAGCTGGTCCATGATGCTTTCTTCAGAGCGTTCGTTGAGCACTCCCGACAGGTTGAGCACCATTACCGTGTTGTCGCTCACGTCCTTTGCTGAACTTTCAGAGGCAATCATGCCTGCGATACACATCACTCCGAGCACGCCTGTTAGCAGGGTGAAAACTATCAAGCCGACAACCGTGGCGGCCATGTATTTAAAAAAGTCCTTCATAAAATATGCTTTACGTTTAAAAATTTCAGAAAAATGTTTTTATTCAATGTCGTGAGGCATGCTCCATGGCGAAATATGTTGCGCCGTGTGCCGCATTGCCACTTACCAACTGCAAATATAAGCAATTTTATTTTATTTTGTCTGAAAACGTATGCAAAGTTTGACAGAATCGTCAAATATTATTATTTTCGCACTGATGAAACGAGCTGTTATTATAGGTGCTTCTTCGGGCATAGGGCGCGAAGTTAGCAAGATATTGCTGGCAGAAGGCTGGATTATCGGCATTGCCGCAAGGCGTGAAGACAAGTTGCTCGAGATTAAAGAGCTTAATCCTGCCATGGTGGAGGTGTGCGCCATGGACGTTACCGACAAGGAGGCGCCGCGTAGGCTGCTCGACCTTGTGGGGAGTATGGGCGGAGTGAATCTTTTTGTCTACTGCTCAGGTGTAGGGCATCAGAATCCGCGGCTTGACGCAGGCACCGAGCTTGATACGGTAGGCGTCAACGTGTTCGGATTTACGCAGATGGTCGACACGATGTTTAACTATATGGCTGACAATCTTGGCGGCGACATAGCCGTGGTGTCTTCAATAGCCGGCACAAAGGGACTTGGCGCGGCACCGTCGTACAGCGCGTCGAAGGCATATCAGAACACTTATATCCAGGCGCTCGAGCAGTTGTCCAACATGCGCCGTCTGCATATAAGATTTACTGACATCAGGCCGGGATTTGTCGACACCTCGCTGCTGTCGGGCAGCGGCAGTTATCCAATGCTGATGGACAAGACGTACGTTGCACGTGAGATAGTGAAGGCCGTAACGGCCCACAGGCATGTTAAGATTATCGACTGGCGCTACAGCATTCTCGTGTTCTTCTGGCGGCTGATACCGCGCAGGCTGTGGCGTAGAATGAATGTAACCAACAAGAAATTATAATTAGTCATGAAGTTTTTTCAGCAGATATTGACAGTAGTGCTTGCCCTTATGCCCTTTACGGCCAGCGCAGGAGCGTCGGGCGACAGCTTTCCCGACGGAACGGACATTCCGGCATGGTTTAACGATACGTCGCGTATAGACATTGATACACTCGGACGCAAGTATGTCATCACGGCCTATGGCGTGAAAAACGACTCGACTCTGTTGCAGACAGAGGCAATACAGCGCGTCATCGATCTTGCTGCTGCAGAGGGCGGGGGAGTGATAGTGGTGCCCGAAGGCACGTTTCTCAGTGGTTCGCTGTTTTTCAAGCAGGGCACCCATCTGCATATTTGCCGTGGCGGAGTGATTAAAGGCGTTGATGCAATAAAATATTATCCGCTTGTCAAGACCCGAATGGAGGGGCAGACGCTCAACTATTTTGCAGCTCTGATAAACGCCGATGGGTTAAATGGCTTCACCATCACTGGTCCGGGAACGATAAACGGCAACGGACTGCGCTTCTGGGAGGAGTTTTGGATCAGGCGGAAGTTTAATCCCGACTGCACCAATCTTGAGGCTCTGCGTCCGCGTCTTGTATATCTGTCGCATTGCACTAACGTTCAGGTGCAGGACGTAAGACTGATAAACAGTGCTTTCTGGACAAATCATCTTTACCGCTGTCACCATGTTAAATACATCGGGTGCTATATCTTTGCACCAACTTCGGGCGTAAAGGCGCCAAGCAGCGACGCCGTTGACATAGACGACTGTCATGACATACTGATAAGCGGATGCTATATGAGCGTCAACGACGATGCCGTAGTGCTGAAGGGAGGCAAGGGAACGTTTGCCGATAAAGACCCTGACAATGGTCCTAACCATAACGTCATCGTGCAGGACTGCACTTATGGAAAGGTGCATGGCTGCCTGACGCTCGGAAGCGAGAGTCTGCACAACCGCAACATCGTTATGCGACGCTGCACATTCAATGATGCCAACCGTGTTCTGTGGCTGAAGATGCGCCCCGACACGCCGCAACATTATGAGTATGTAAGCCTTGAAAAGTTGAGCGGACGTTGCGGAAGTTTCCTTGTCATTCGCCCTTGGACACAATTCTATAAGCCCGAACAGCGCGACGACATGCCGATGTCTGTTTGCAACAATATATCAGTAAGCAATGTTGACGCTACGTGTGATAACTTTTTTGACGTAGGAACGTCAGACAAATATCGGCTGACAGACTTCTCGTTTGTCAACTGCAATATCACTGACAGCTCCAATTCTTTTGATAAAAGCGTGATAGAAAATACCAAGATAAAGAATCTTGTTATAAACGGAAAAAAGCAGAAATGACGTCTGCTTTTATTTCGTTATGTTGAAATGCAACATGTAAGTAGTTAACCGGAATTGCTTACATGTTGATTTTGTATAACCTCGCAGAATCGCGTTGTTCAAAAAGATAAAATATTTTCGGCTGAAAATTACGGCTTTTTGTGTGCATTCGTAATGTCTTGAATAGCTTTGTGTTATGAGAGATTTTCGATAAATGTGCATCGCTTTTGTCTTAAAACTACCGTAAATTAAGGCTTTTGGCCTTCTGAATAAGTGTGTTTTGTATTGTAAAAGCATAGCTTTGGCAATGTAAAAGACTAGCTTTTGATATACAAGTGCATGTCTTTTGCTGTGAAATCCTTGTTTTGTTGCCGTTTTGATGCCTGTATGTGCCGCCTGAATTTCTATTTCATTAAATTTTACTGACATTTTCTTTATGTCATAATGTCGCCTGTTAGAGTATAATTCAAGCATTTTGAATGTTCGTCAGACTGCATGTCTTGTAGCTGGATATAAGTCAGAAACGGCATAAGTTGAAAATATCGTGTGCATAAAGATGTATTCAGAGATTATCACTGTGGTATTGACGGCAAAATACCTTTGTCTTTTTTCTAACGGCTGCGCCTTCCGTGTAGCGTCATTTTAAAGCACGTTATACATATTTATATATAAGGACATGTGGGATTGTCTCTTTTTTGTGACTATCTTGGCAGTGTGTCATCAATGTGTTATGACTGACACGTTTGTCATACACTGACAACCAAAGACTGACATTTTGGCTTTTGGCACGCTTTTCGCTATTGTGTTTGCGGATGCTCAAAGCATCGGTAATATAAAACGTATAAATAACAGTTTAAATATAAAGATTATGAACATTAAACCATTAGCAGACAGAGTGCTGGTACTTCCTGCACCGGCAGAAGAGAAAATCGGTGGTATCATTATTCCTGATACAGCAAAAGAAAAACCTTTGCACGGCACTATCGTTGCTGCTGGCACAGGCACTAAGGATGAGGAAATGATTCTTAAAGAAGGTGATGAGGTTCTTTACGGCAAGTATTCAGGCACAGAGCTTGAGTATGACGGCGTTAAGTATCTTATGATGCGCCAGAGCGACGTTCTCGCTGTTATAGTAAAATAATATATTCAGATCAATAATTTAAAAACAACCCTATGAGGCCGCCGGCACGCAGGTAGGCATTATGACTACGGACAATGTGCCCTTAAATGTGACCTTCATATAAAAATAAAATCATCATGGCTAAAGAAATA
>UMCD01048083.1_pt1 | contig 10230 bp, 5 predicted proteins | sample 1964161 | NCBI WGS metagenome assembly UMCD01 (sample SAMEA4835961, study PRJEB28245) | human gut metagenome | biome: gut microbiome; material: fecal sample | place: Denmark | collected 2008 | reverse complement strand
GGGGTTCGAATCCCCCATGCCTCACTAGGTGTTGTGATATCCTGATTTGGGGATTCGAACCCCCTGGTCGAGATCCCCCATGCCTCACTTGGTTCTTTTATACAGCATCCTCACATTTTGAAAACCCCTTTCGGGGCTTTTTTTATTCCATTTTTATAGAAGAAAGGAAATACTATGCAGACGAAAGAAAACAAGATGGGCGTCATGCCCATAGACAAATTACTGATCTCCATGTCACTGCCCATGATGATCTCCATGCTGGTACAGGCACTGTACAATATTGTGGACAGTATTTTCGTGTCCAGGATCAACGAATATGCCCTACGTGCTGTATCTCTGGCATTCCCCATCCAGAGTCTGATGATCGCTGTGGCGGTGGGAACAGCGGTAGGTATCAATGCCTTCTTGTCCAGAACCCTGGGAGAAAAGGATTTTGAGAAAGCCAATATTATTGCCAGAAACGGTATTTTTATCGCAATTGCCAGCTATATAGGCTTTGCGGTGATCGGTGCACTGATCAGCAGACCGTTTTTTTCCAGCCAGACGGAAGTTATGGAGGTGCGGGAATACGGTGTGACCTATCTGACGATCTGTTGTGTGGCGGGAATGGGTATTTTTCTGCAGACGACTTTTGAGAGGCTGCTACAGGCTACCGGTAAGACCATATATACGATGATTACCCAGTCAACCGGCGCGATCATCAATATCATTCTGGATCCGATCCTGATCTTTGGGTATTTCGGTATGCCCCGCATGGGAATCGCCGGTGCTGCAGTGGCTACCGTGTTTGGACAGATCGTTGCCGCATCCATGGCATTATGGTTTAATCTGAAATTCAATAAGGAACTGGATATTTCCATGAAAGGATTCCATCCCAACGGTCATCTGATCGGACAGATTTATAAGGTGGGAGCCCCTTCCATCGTGGTACAGGCTATCGGTTCCCTGATGACCTATGGAATGAACCTGATCCTGGCGGCATTCGGTTCCGCCCAGACAGTGTTCGGCATTTACTTTAAGCTGCAGAGCTTTGTGTTTATGCCGGTGTTTGGACTGAATAACGGCATGGTGCCTATTATTGCCTACAATTATGGCGCAAGGCATAAGGACCGGGTTATTAGGACGATTAAGCATAGTGTGGCTTACGGTGTGGGTATCATGTGCGTGGGACTGATTGTAATGCACATCTTCCCGGCACAGCTCATGCGTATGTTTGATGCGGAGGAAAGCCTGATCGCCATCGGTGTTCCGGCGCTGGAGACCATTTCCCTAAGCTTTGTGTTTGCTGGCTTCTGTATCGTGGTGGGAAGCGTATTCCAGGCACTGGGTAACGGCGTCTACAGTATGATCGTGTCCGTGGCCAGACAGATGTGCGTGCTGCTTCCGGTGGCAAAGCTTTTGTCCTTAAGCGGTGAAGTGACATTGATCTGGTGGGCCTTTCCCATCGCGGAACTGGCCAGCCTGCTCTTAAGTACCTATTTCCTCGTAAGGATCTATAAAAAGATCATATGCCACATTGGAGAACCGGTAACGACAAGAGAGATTACAGAATAAAATAGAAACAGATGCGGCGGGGATGCTTGACAAGCAAAAGGAAGGAAGAGTATAATTATTCAAGGTCCTTTGGCAGAGAGCATTCCCGTTTGTCAAGGTTTTAAGCTAATCGTCAGATATGGCAGTTAGTAAGCGGATATGGCGGAAGTGGCAGACGCGATAGATTTAGGTTCTATTGTCAACAGACGTGCAGGTTCAAGTCCTGTTATCCGCATTGCGTAATTATGGAAGCATAGCTCAGCCGGGATGAGCGTTCGCCTCACACGCGAAAGGTCAGGGGTTCGAGCCCCCTTGCTTCCACTCGAAATAACTATTCAGAGCTCATGACAAGGACTGAATAGTTATTTTTTTAATCAGAGAGCATCGGATAAGTAATGTACGAAAGCACAGAAATATAAAGGAATACAAAAGCTATGAAGAAAAATGTAAGAAAACAGGGAATTCTGCTGCCGATATCCAGTATTCCCTCGGCATATGGTATCGGAACTTTCGGTAAGGAAAGTTACCGTTTTGTGGACTTCCTGGAAAAATCAGGCAACCATCTCTGGCAGATCCTGCCGTTAGGCCCTACCGGCTACGGCGATTCTCCGTACCAGTCCTTTTCCACCTTTGCGGGGAACCCCTACTATATTGACCTGGAGCTTCTGATCGAAGACGGCTATCTGACAAAAGAGATCTGTGACAGCTATGATTTCGGAGACAATGAGCATTATGTGGACTATGAGAAGATTTATCTGTCCCGTTTTAAAGTCCTGAAAATTGCGTTTGACAATGCCAGGGAACAGGGCCTTACAGAGACCGGAGACTATCAGAAATTCCTTACGGAAAATGCGTACTGGCTGGATGACTACGCTCTGTATATGGTGGTGAAAAATTCTTTTGGCGGTGTCTGCTTTATGGAATGGGACGAGGACATCCGTCTCAGAAAAGCAGCGGCACTTCGCAAATACCGTAAGAAGCTGGCGGAAGAAATCGCATTTTATTGCTTCCAACAGTACCTGTTTGCAAAACAGTGGAAAGAACTGAAAGCCTATGCCAATAAGAAAGGCATTGGGATCGTAGGGGATATTCCCATCTATGTGGCATTTGACAGTGCCGATACCTGGGCAAACCCGAAGCTGTTCCAGCTGGATAAGGAAGGCCGGCCCATCGGAGTGGCGGGATGTCCACCCGATTGTTTCTCCGAGACCGGACAGTTATGGGGTAATCCGCTCTACGACTGGAGTTATCATAAGAAGACCGGTTATGCGTGGTGGATGCAGCGGATCGCCTATTGCTATCAGCTGTATGATGTGCTTCGTATTGATCATTTCCGCGGCTTTGATGAATACTGGTTCGTTCCTTACGGAGATCCGACGGCGGAGAACGGCCATTGGGAAAAAGGCCCCGGTTACGAATTATTCGATGTCATGAAGAAGAAACTGGGCAGGAAGAAAGTGATCGCGGAAGATCTGGGATTTCTGACTCCCAGCGTGATCCGGTTGGTGAAGAAGACCGGGTATCCCGGAATGAAGATTCTTCAGTTTGCTTTTGATGCCGGAAATGACAGTGAATATCTGCCGCACAATTATGACAAGAACTGTGTGGTCTATACCGGAACCCACGATAACGATACTACGGTGGGGTTCTTACAGAATATGCCGGAGAAGGACAAGAAATTTGCAAAGAAATATCTGGGACATAAGAATGACAAGAAGCTTTGCTTTGAGATCATCCGGGCAGCATTGTCCAGCTGTGCGGATACCGCAATCATTCCCATGCAGGATTATCTGGAGCTGGACAGCAGCGCCAGGATCAACACTCCCTCCACTCTGGGATGCAACTGGAAATGGCGTATGGATAAGAATGCACTGGATCCAAAGCTGGCGAAGAAGATTTATAAAATGGCAAAATTATATGCAAGAGTATAAAAATACGGAAGGCGATAAGCCTTCCGTATTTTAGTTCCGGGGACTAGCATTTTTTAGTGGACTATCTGTATATTTTTGGACTTTTTTGCATGAATGTGGAAAATAGCATTTTTATATGGTATCTTTAACAGTAGATTGGGCGGAATTCTGTCAGGGATTCCGGTTTGGGAGAGATACATATGCGTCATAAGGCTGAAAAAATGGGCAGAAACAGAGGCCAGGGGATCATTATAGGGTTTCTGGTGTTTGTCATTGCAGTCATTTCGATATGCACAATTATTTTTCGTTCCTATGTGCGGGAGTTTCATAAAGTAACAGAAAAGGAAAAATATGACCAGTATTATGTGATGATCACGGAGGATCGGAAGCCGGACTTCTGGCAGTCGGTATACCGCGGAGCCTATGAGCGGGGGCAGGCGGAAAATGTATATGTGGACCTGCTGGGGGAGCACTTGTCTCAGGAATATTCCAGATCCGACCTTATGCGGATCGCCATGACATCCGGTGTGGACGGTATTCTGGTGGAATCCGATGAAAGTGACGAGATGTCGGAGCTGATTGATGAGGCGGTAGACCGTGGAATTCCGGTAGTTACCCTGTATGGAGACAATACCCACAGTGCCAGATGCAGCTTTGTGGGTGTGGGAAGTTATAATCTGGGAAGAGAGTATGGAAGACAGGTGCTGAAACTGGCAGCGGCAGAGGATACAGAAGATCCGTTAAAGGTAGCGGTACTGATGAATGCTCACGCACTGAATTCTACCCAGAATATCGTGTGTTCCGGAATTCAGGATGCTCTGGAACAGGAGAAGCTTCAGGGATCGGAGATCCAGATGTCTCTGATCACGGTGGATGACACCAATACCTTCTCCGTTGAGGAGTCCATCCGGGATATTTTTATGGATCAGACTCTTCCGGATATTATCATCTGTCTGAACGAACTGAGTACGACCTGTGTCTACCAGGCTGTGGTGGATTACAACTGTGTGGGAGAGATCGCCATTCTCGGATATTATGACACGGATACTATATTAAAGGCCATCGAACGCAATGTCATCACAGCAACGATCTCCATTGACACGGAACAGATGGGAGCATTTTGTGTGGATGCGTTGCAGGAATATTACAATTACGGTTATACGAGCCAGTATTTTACGGCAGATGTTACCGTGATCGATCAGAGCAACGTGGAAGAGTATTTAGGCAAACAGGAAGAGGCAGAGTGAGGCGGGGTATGACAAAGAAATTTCGGCAGCTGTCTCTTCAGGCGAAGATGAGCAGCATTTTTATTCTGGTAAATCTGGTGGTATTTGCAGTGACGGTAATTCTGATCCTTGGCATCAACAGCATGTCCTCTGAAATCGATATGGTCTATCAGGGGAATCTGCGGCTGAATGAACTGTCGGATGCCCTGACGGCAGTACAGGACAGCATGACAGAGTATCTGGATTCCAAGACCAGTGATTCCCTGGAGGAATTCTATCGCAGTGAACAGATTTATGCCCAGATGGTACAGGGGTTGAGTGATGACGTGACGGAAGCCGCCTTTCGACGGATGGAGCGTAGCATCCGGCATATGTCTGAGGAGTATCTGGATCTGGTGGGGCAGACCATCGAAGCCAAGAGAGGACGAAACGTGGAAAAATACAGGGTGCGCTATGAAAATGCCACCCAGATGTATGAGTACATAAATACTTATATATATAGTCTGAATAACGAACAGTTCCGCAGTAATTCCGAGAACTACAGCCGCCTGTCAGTGGCATTCCGCAGCTTTGAACTGTTCAGTGTCATTACCCTGACGATCGTGGCAGTGATCAGCGTGGCCATTGTGGTAAAACTGACGGGAGAAATCATCAGTCCGTTGAAGAGGCTCACGGTAATGGCCAATGAAGTGGCGGGTGAAAATTTTGATACGGAACTTCTGCCGGTGCAGTCGGAGGATGAGATCGGCGTGGTAACCGGAGCGTTCAACCAGATGGTTATCAGTATCAGACAATATCTGGAGAGACTGCGGCAGAGTATGGAGATCCAGCGTTCACTGATGGAGAAGGAACTTCTGATGGAATCCCATCTGAAGGATGCGCAGCTGAAATATCTGCAGGCGCAGATCAATCCCCATTTTCTGTTCAACACCCTCAATGCCGGAGCTCAGCTGGCGATGATGGAGGGGGCGGACCGAACCTATGATTATATACAGAATGTGGCGGATTTCTTCCGCTATAATGTGAAAAAGGGCAATGATATCGTCACGCTCCGGGAGGAACTGGAGTTGATCGATCATTATATTTATATCCTGAATGTCCGCTTTTCCGGAGATATTCATTATGAAAAGGAGATTTCGGAGGATCTGTTGGATTGTGCCGTGCCCAGCATGATCCTGCAGCCCATTGTGGAAAATTGTGTAAATCACGGTATCCGGGAGATGAGTGGAGAAGGACGGATCTGGCTGAAGGTGTATCACGGGGAAGAAGATACGCTGGTCATCAGTATCCGGGACAACGGCATCGGTATGGATGCGGAGATCATAGAGAAGCTGAAGAACGGAACCTACCATGAAAAGCGGCAGAGCTCCGGTTCCAACGGTATCGCCATGGGAAATGTCATAGCAAGACTGAAGCTGTTCACCCAGAACGAAGATGTCATGACGATCCGCAGTGATGGCAGGAACCAGGGCACGGAAGTGATCCTGTATCTTCCGGTAAAGGAGAGAGAAAAAGCAGATGTATAAGATCATGTTGGCAGATGATGAAGGAATCGTGATCGATTCCCTGAAGTTCATTATTGAGAAAGAATTTAAGGATATCTGTGAAGTGCAGTATGCCAAAACCGGAAGGAGTGTCATCGAACTGGCGGAGAGCTTCCGACCGGACATTGCAGTCATGGATATCCAGATGCCGGGGATCAACGGCATCGATGCCATGAAAGAGATCCGCAGGACCAATAATCACACGGTGTTTATTGTGATGTCGGCCTATGATAAATTCGACTATGCCAAGGAAGCAATCAAGCTGGGAGTTATGGAGTATATCACCAAACCCATGGAGAAGACCAGGATCGTGAACGCGCTTCGCAAGGCCATGGAAAATATCGATGCCGAGCGTCTGAAGCGGAAAAATGAGCTGTTGATCAAGGAAAAGCTGGAGACAGTGGTTCCCATTATTGAAAGTGGACTGATCCACAATATTCTCCTGCAGGAGCATTTCAGGGAGGATATCGAGAATTACCGTTCCATTCTGGGGATTACGCGGCAGTATGCTTATATGATCGCGGTGGTCAGCGGTGACGAGCAGCAGGGCAATCATATGACGAACGCAGTGGGCAGCAGTGTCCGGATGCAGAAGCATTATCAGGAGGTAAGGGATTGTCTGAAGGAACACTTTGACTGTATCGTGGGAACGGTGATGGCCAATAAGCTGGCGGTGCTGGTTCCTTACGAAAAAGAAATAATGGATTACAACGAACGTATTGAACTGATCGAGAAAGCCAGGGAACTGGTGCGCTACATGCGCAAGCGTACGGATATCAGCTTCCGTATCGGCATCGGAGGACCGAAGGATTTTCTCATGGCATCAGAGTCCTATACCGAGGCGCTGAATGCACTGGTGGCATCCACGGGCAGTGTGGCTCATGTGGATGATCTGCCGATCCGCTGCGAATTTGCCGGAAACTATCCGGTGAAACTGGAGAAGAAGCTGTTTGCGGAGATTGAGGACGGAGACATCGATAATGCTTCGGCAACGGCAGCGGCATTTTTTGACTGGATGACGGACATCGGATCGGATTTGATGAACATGCGCCTGAAGATCCTGGAATTTGTGCTGTGGTCGGAACACATTGCCTATGAGAAAGGCGGTATGACTTATCAATTGAACTCCCGGGCGGATTATCTGCCGCAGGTCATGGAGATGGCAGAGCCATCGGCCATGAAGACCTGGTTCCTGGAAAAGGTAAAAGAGTCTTGCCGCAATGTTTTGAACAAGAGAGAAGAGAAGTCCGGCAGTATCATTGAAATGGCCAAAAATTACATTAAGAATAATTACCACAAAGACATTTCCCTGGATGATGTATCCAGAGAGGTCAATATCAGCCCGTATTATTTCAGCAAGCTTTTCAAGGAAACCACGGGAGAGAATTTCATCGAATATCTGACGAATCTGCGAATGGATAAGGCAAAGGAACTGTTGGAGACCACGGAGTGCTCCATGAAGGAGATATGCGTCAGAACGGGATATTCAGATCCGAATTATTTCAGCCGCAGCTTTAAAAAGAACGTGGGGGTCACTCCGACGGTCTATAAGGAGAATCGGGGAAAAATATATGAACAGGGCAGTGTGTAAAATGAAAAAAATGTGGAAATATGCAGCGGTTGTGCTTGTCTGTGTGCTGACACTCGGCGCCTGCGGTAATCTGGACAGCAGTAAAACGTCCGGGGATGCCGCACAGGACCGGAAGATCCAGATCGGCATGAGCTTCGATTCTTTTGTCATCGAGAGGTGGCAGACAGACCGGGATATCTTCGTATCCACAGCCAAGGAACTGGGGGCGGAGGTCAATGTACAGAATGCCAACGGGGATCTGGAACAGCAGAAGAAACAGATCAATTATTTCATTGATAAGGGAATGGACGTTATTGTCATCATCTGCATTGATTCCGAGGGGCTGGCAGAGCAGGTGCAAAAGGCGAAGGAAGCAGGGATTAAAGTCATCGCCTACGACCGAATGATCATGGATTCGGATATTGATCTGTATATCACTTTCGACAACGAGCGCGTCGGCACCATGATGGGAGAAGCACTGGTGGATAACGGGCTGTCTGGTGGAAAAGTGCTGATGCTGGGAGGTTCTGCGGTGGACAGCAACGTGGCTATGGTAGAGAAAGGATTCCGGAAGGTGATGGAGGATCATCAGGTGACAATCCTGGATTCCATGCATGCGGACGGATGGAAAGCGGAGCTCGCAGCGGCCTATGTCTATGACCATATGGATGTTGTCTCGGAAGCGGATGCCATCATGTGTGGCAACGATGACCTGGCCAGTAAGGTGGTGCATGCCCTGAAGGAAAAGAGGATGGCGGGAGACATCATGGTCGTTGGGCAGGATGCCGATCTGGAAGCCTGTCAGCGGATCGTAGAAGGAACACAGGTCATGACGGTTTATAAGCCAGTGGAGAAGCTGGCCCAGAAGGCTGCGGAATGTGCGGTGCTTCTGGCAGAAGGAAAGGAGCTTCCAGAAGAGACTGTGACGATAGAAAGCGGAAACTATCAGGTGCCCTATATCGGACTGGAACCCATCAGCGTGGATAAGACCAATATCAATGATGTGATCATAGGCAGTGGATTCCATCTGAAGGAAGATGTCTATCTGAATGTCCCTGCCGAAATGCCCTGACGGGATCGTGAACGCAGAAAACTAAGAACAGGAAAAATTTGGTAAGATAGCTGTGCTTGCAGACAAAATATTGCTAGCACAGCTTATTTTTGCCTTCCGGACAGCACAGAAAAGTGCAGAAGGTCATAAAATCATGCTATTTGATCTATGGTATTCTCTACTTGTCAACAAAAACAAACCAAACAAGGGAGGTTACTTTTTATGAGGAAGAAATTATTAAGCACACTTCTGGCAACAGCCATGGCTGTTACAATGCTTGCAGGATGTGGATCCAATGGGGGACAGCAGGCAACCACACCGGCAACGGACAATAAGACGGAGACTTCCGCAGAAGCAAAGACGGAGACTTCCGCAGAAGCAAAGACAGAGACTTCTGGTGCAACAGGCGGCGGTAAGGTCGGTGTAGCAATGCCCACCAAGGATCTGCAGAGATGGAATCAGGATGGTAGCAACATGCAGGCTCAGCTGGAGGCAGCAGGCTATGATGTAGATCTGCAGTACGCATCTAACGATATTCCCACACAGGTATCCCAGATCGAGAATATGATCAATTCCGGCTGCGAACTTCTGGTCATCGCATCCATCGACGGTGACTCTCTTGGAACCGTTCTGGAGCAGGCAAAGGAAAAAGACATTCCGGTTATCGCATATGACCGTTTGATCATGAACTCCGATGCAGTTACTTATTACGCAACCTTCGATAACTACATGGTAGGTACGAAACAGGGTGAATACATCAGAGATCAGTTGGATCTGGACAATGCAGCAGGACCTTTCAATATCGAGCTGGTAACCGGTGATCCCGGTGACAACAACGCAAGATTCTTCTTCGGCGGTGCCATGGATGTGCTGCAGCCCTACATTGACGCAGGTAAGCTGGTAGTAAAATCCGGACAGACCGATTTCGAAACCGTTGCAACCGCTAACTGGTCTACTGAGACCGCACAGTCCAGAATGGACGCTATCATTTCCGCTAACTATGCAGACGGAACCAAGCTGGATGCCGTTCTGTGCTCCAACGACTCCACTGCACTGGGTGTAACTAACTCTCTGGAAGCTAACTACACCGGCGAGTGGCCTATCATTACCGGTCAGGACTGCGATAAGCCCAACGTTAAGAATATGATCTCCGGCAAACAGTCCATGTCCATCTTCAAGGATACCCGTACTCTGGCATCCAAGGTAGTAGAGATGGTAGACGCAGTCATGAAGGGCGGCGAAGCACCTGTCAACGATACCACAACCTATGACAATGGTACCGGTGTCATTCCTTCTTACCTGTGCGAGCCCGTATTCGCTGATGCAAGCAACTACAAAGAGCTGCTCATCGATTCCGGTTACTACACAGAAGCAGATTTACAGTAATTTTATAAAA
>UMCD01047104.1_pt1 | contig 10263 bp, 8 predicted proteins | sample 1964161 | NCBI WGS metagenome assembly UMCD01 (sample SAMEA4835961, study PRJEB28245) | human gut metagenome | biome: gut microbiome; material: fecal sample | place: Denmark | collected 2008 | reverse complement strand
CCCTCTGTCAGCGCGAAGCCGCTGACAGAGGGAGAGACCGCGGTCGCAGGCCGCACAACAACACAGCATCGCCGCAGGCGAGTCCACACAGGCGAGTTCACCCAAAGTCCATAACTGCCGGCCCAACAAGCAGTCCCCGTAACAAACTGCTATAGTTGGGCTTTTGCGTCTATGGCGACATACCGACAGTACGTATACAAGGAAAGGAGTCGAGCAATGGCAGCACTACGTGGTCCGGATAGTTTCGAGGATGAACGTCGTTTGGGGGAGCAGGCCGTCTTTCCTGAGACCGTCGATGTCAACATTCGTCAGCTTGACCCCATTCCCGCGCCGCGTGCTTTCCTCAGGGAGCAGCCGCTCACCGATGAGATGAGCGAGCTCGTGCTCCACTCGCGGCAGGAAATCCGCGATGTGCTCAACGGCCGCGACGACCGACTGCTCGTCATCGTGGGCCCCTGCTCAATCCACGACCCGAAGGCCGCGCACGAGTACGCAGAAAAGCTGGCTGCCGTCAAGCGCGAGTTGGAAGACCGACTCGTGATCGTGATGCGCGTGTACTTCGAGAAGCCGCGCACCACCATCGGCTGGAAAGGCCTCATCAACGACCCCGATCTGGACGGTCGCTTCAATATTCGTAAGGGCATGTGGCTGGCCCGCAAGGTGCTCACCGACGTGCTGAGCCTCGGCCTGCCCGCCGCCACCGAATGGCTTGACCCCATCACCCCGCAGTACATCTGCGACGCGATCAGCTGGGGTGCCATCGGCGCGCGTAACACCGAATCCCAAGTCCACCGCGAACTGGCCAGTGGCCTGTCCATGCCGGTGGGCTTCAAGAACTCCACCGACGGCTCCATCAAGGCCGCCGCCGATTCCTGTTTCGCGGCCGGCTTCGAGCATCACTTCCTGTCCATTAACTTGGACGGTCGCGTGATTTCCGCCGAAACCAAAGGCAACCCGGATTGCCATCTGGTTCTGCGCGGCTCCAGCCACGGCCCGAACTACGATGCCGAATCCGTGCGTCAAGCTCTGGAAGACCTCAAGGTTTCCAAAGCGTCCGGCCCGAGCCAGCATGGCCTCGTCATCGATGCCGCCCACGGCAACTGCGGCAAAGACGAAAACCGCGAAGCCGAAGTCATCGAAGAGATCGCTGAGCGCCTGGCGCACGGCGAACAAGGCATCACCGGCGTAATGATGGAAAGCTTCTTGGTCGGCGGTCACCAAAAGCCGGCCCCGCTCGACCAGTTGGTCTACGGTCAGTCCGTCACCGACTCTTGCGTGCCGTGGGAACGCACCAACGAACTGCTGCACACCCTAGCCGACGCCGTCACCGCTCGCCGCTCGGCTAAATAGCTTTGTCTTTGTAAAAATGCTCACTGAGACCCACTCAGTGAGCATTTTTTGCCAATAACGGTGGTCATGTCAGTTTGTTCCCGTGACACCTTATCCTTGGGAAGGATACTGACCCAAGGAGAGATGTTATGCAGCAGCAGGAGGAAGCAGCACATTCGCTGCATCCGTTGCAAGTCGGTCCGCAGCCGTTGAACACCCCAGAAGAGCTTCGCGCCATTCGTCAGGCGATGGGGGAGGGGAAGAACCCGCTCGTTGCCACTGATGTGCCGCGTTGGGAAGATCAGGTGGGTGTCAGTCGCATCATCAACCGCCGCGTATTGGAGTTGGAGCCGCTGCCCACGCCCGCGCAAGTGCTCGCTGAACTCCCGCTGACTGATCAGGCTCAGGAAATCGTCGCCTACTCGCGTGATGAGATTCGCGCGTGCCTGTACGGCCAAGACGACAGGCTGTTGGTCATCGTCGGCCCCTGTTCGGTTCATGACCCGAAGGCCGCGCTGGACTACGCGCGCCGATTGGCCAAGCTGAAAGATGAGCTCGGTGAACAGCTGCTCATCGTCATGCGCGTGTACTTCGAGAAGCCGCGCACTACCATTGGCTGGAAGGGCCTGATCAACGACCCGGATATTGATGGCAGCCACAATATTCGCAAGGGCCTGTTGCTTGCTCGCAAAACCTTGCTTGGTGTGCTGAAGGAAGGATTGGCGGCCGCCACGGAATTTCTGGAGCCCACCAGCCCGCAGTTCATCTCGGACGCGGTGAGTTGGGGCGCCATTGGTGCGCGCAACACGGAAAGCCAGATCCACCGCCAATTGGCCAGCGGGCTTTCCATGCCGGTCGGCTTTAAGAATGCCACTGACGGCTCGGTGAAGGCAGCGGTCAACGGTTGCTTCGCCGCTGCTCAGCAGCACACGTTCTTCGGCATTGACCATCTGGGGCGTGCCTGCGCAGTCGAGACCCTTGGCAACCCGGACTGCCATGTGGTGTTGCGCGGCTCGATTCACGGCCCGAACTACGATGCCGAATCCGTGGCCAAAGCCATGGAAGACGTACGCGCCGAAATGCCCGCCGAATCCGCAGCCTCGCATGGTCTGATTGTTGATTGCTCGCACGGTAACTCCGGCAAGGACGAACATCGTCAGGCCGAAGTCGTGCGCAATATTGCCAGCAGAATTGCAGCTGGCGAACAGGGTATTACCGGCATCATGATGGAAAGCTTTATTGAAGGAGGCAATCAGAAGGCCGCGCCGCTTGATCAGCTGGTCTATGGCAAGTCGATTACTGACAAGTGCATCAGCTGGGAAGAAACCGAGGCCTTGCTGCGCGAGCTTGCGGAAGCCGTAGCCACACGGCGTTGGCACTGAGTTGCGTCATCGGCTCTCTCGCGGGAGCAATGCAACGAAACGTCTCTACCCCTCAGCCTGCCATTCGGCGGCCACCTCCCCTGACAAGGGGAGCCGAAAGTGTTGTGAAAGGAACTTACGTATGGGTATGAAAACTGTAGCTATTATTGGCGCATTGGATGAGGAAGTGGCGCTGATCGCCAAATCGCTCACGCATGTGACGCACACCGCCAAGGGCAGCCTTGACATCGTGTCCGGCACGGTCGACTCCTTCGGTTCTGACGTCATCAAGGTTGCCGCAACGGTAGGCGGCATGGGACTGGTCAATGCGGCCGCCACCACGCAGCTGCTGATTGACGAGATTGCCCCGGACGCCGTGATTTTCAGCGGCATCGCCGGCAACCTCAACACCCACCTGCACATCAACGACGTGGTGCTCGGCGGCACCCTGCGCTACCTCGACACTGACATGCGGCTCGTAGGCCAGTGGAAGCCCGGCACTGCGGACGCTCCGGTGGAGGAATTCCACTCTGATGACCGTCTGCTGGAAGTCGCCGACGAGGCGCTTGCCAATGCGGGCATTACCCACATCACCGGCATCATCGCCTCCGGCAACTACTTCGTGGACACGCCCCAAAAGGTCGAGGAGGTCATCCGACTCACCGGGGCTGACGCCGTGGAGATGGAAGGCGCCGCCGTGGCACAGGTCGCCGCCCGCAATAACGTGCCGGCACTGGTGATTCGTGCCCTTTCTGACAACGCCGACACCGATTACGAGGTATTCAAGGAGTTCGACATCTCCGAATACGCCGATACCGCCGCCCGTCTGGCTGTCGACATCGTCAAGCGCCTGTAACTGGTCACCTCCAAGTTCGGCGTTGCCGGTGTGGGCTGGTACATGGCCATCATGACTGCCCTCGCTCTGCTCGCTCTGTTCCTGATCAAGGAAAGCAAGGACAAGGACTACGAGCTGTAAATAGAGCTCCCCATATTATGCTCCCGCCAGCGGGAGCATTTTGTTATGTCGTCCCGCCAAAAATGAACAATAGACGAACTTACGTAGTTTAGGCATCTCACTACGCCTCGCACGTTTTACTCTGGAAATCATGGATATCTGGCAGATCGTCGTGATTGTGGTGCTCGCCGCGCTGATACTGGTGTGGGTTGCCGTCATCGCCTACAACAAAGGCCGCGTTTCAGGCCGGCTCGCCGCCGAACAGGACCTGTCCGGCGACGAGGATACGCATTCTCTATTCGGTGATGATGCGCCCGTGCGCCCCACCGAGCGTCGCCTGATTGAAGTCCTGCCCGAAGCCCTGATCGTCACCGACCGCAACGGTCTGGTCCAATATTCAAGCCCCGGCTCAGTGCCATTCGGCCTAGTCTCCGGCGACCGACTCAACTCGCGTGAAGTCGAGGACATCCTCACTCAGGCCGCCGCCGACGGTGGCATGCGTGAGCGTGAGGTTCAGCTGCCGGTCAATCGCAATTCCTATCCGTCCTCTAATGGCCGAGGACTGGAGGCCGGCCAGTCACGCCCGTCCAACACGCTGTATTTGCGTGTGCGCATTGGCGATATCGGCGATGACCTGTACGCCATCTTCATCAACGACATGTCCGAGCAGCGCCGTTTCGAGGCCGTCCGCCGTGACTTTGTGACCAACGTTTCGCACGAACTCAAGACTCCGGCCGGTGCCATCGCGCTACTGGCCGAAACCGTGACCGACGCCGCCGATGATCCGGACGCCGTACGGTATTTTTCCGGCCGTATCTCCAAGGAATCCGCGCGCCTGACCGAACTGGTGCATCATCTTATCGACTTGCAGAAAGCCCAAAGCCCGCAAAGCGTGATCGATGCGCGGCGCATTTCCGCGCTGGATGTGGCACGCGCCGCCATCGCCGCCAATCAGACCCAAGCCGACTCCCGCCATGTGGATATCCGACTGAGTGTCAACGGACAGTCAGTACCCACGAAGGTCGAGGAGCCGGCCGATGGCGAAGGTTCCTTGGAAGAATCAGGCAGCCCAGCCACGAACGGTCCGATGATCAAGGCCGACAAAGAGGCCATGCAAACCGCCGTCAAGAACCTCGTAGAGAACGCCATCCATTACTCGCCCGAACACACCACTGTGGCGGTCGGCGTGGGGGAGCGCGATGGCAAAGTCACCATTCGCGTGGTCGATCAGGGCATCGGCATCCCCGCCAAATCGCTGGACCGCATTTTCGAGCGATTCTACCGGGTCGACCCGGCCCGTTCGCGCGAGACCGGCGGTTCGGGACTCGGCTTGGCCATCACCAAGCACTGCGTGCAGGAGAACGGCGGTCGGATTTCGGTCTGGTCGCGTACGGGGGAGGGGTCGACGTTCACCATCGAGCTGCCGGCCGCCCCGGATGAGGATGACGACGAGGCCCGGTCGGACGAGTCGACACAAGCGTAGGGCCTTGGTTGGTGCCCGACATGGTGCCATTCCATTGCCACACAATCACACAGTGGGCGAGGTGCGCACACCGCGCGTAGCCCAATTACGCAATTACGTACTTTCGGGAAACAGCAGGCTAACGGAGAACAAATGGTTACGATAATGTCGGAAAACTTTGCGCCTATGCGCACGGGAACATACCCAAGAAAGGCTACTATGACACGCATTCTTATCGTCGAAGACGAGGAATCCTATCGCGAGCCGCTGGTATACCAGCTCACACGCGAGGGGTACGACGTGTCCGCCGCCGCCACTGGCGAGGAAGGTCTGGAACTGTTCACCAAGGGCGGCATCGATTTGGTGCTGCTTGATTTGATGCTGCCGGGCATTGACGGCACTGCACTGTGCCGCCGCATTCGTGAGCAGAGCCGTGTGCCGATTATTATGCTCACCGCCAAGAGCGCCGAAATCGATAAGGTCGTTGGCCTTGAGATTGGTGCGGACGATTATGTGACCAAGCCGTACTCTTTCCGTGAGCTGCTGGCACGTATTCGTGCCGTGATGCGTCGCAATCAGGCCACTGCCCAGGCTTCCGGCACTGTGGATGACGATATTCCGCTGGTGTGTGGCGATATCGTCATGCAGGTTGGCCAGCATCAGGTCACCGTACGCGGCGAAACCGTGTTCTTCCCGCTCAAGGAATTCGAACTGCTCGAATACCTCATGCAGAACAAGGGCCGTGTGATGACGCGTCACCAGCTGATCGACCGCATCTGGGGTTCGGATTATGTGGGCGACACCAAGACGCTCGACGTGCATGTCAAGCGCGTGCGCTCCAAGATCGAGGAAGATCCGGCGCACCCCAAGTATCTGACTACCGTGCGCGGTCTCGGATACAAGATCGATACTCCCGCGGAGTAAATGGAAGGCGGCCTTCGGGTCGCCTTTTTTGTTGTGGATTGTGGGCTCGCCGCAGGCGAGTCCACTCCAAAAACTACGTAGCCTCAACGTAGCCCACAAACATCCAAGTGTTCATCTTCTGTTTACTGATTTCGGTTTTGGGCCCTTGAAACCACCAATACGCTTGTAGTTGTCATGAATTGACCGGGCAGCGCTGAGCCGCCCGCGAATAGTTGATAGAGGGATTAAGTAATAATCATGCAGAAGAACATCCTCGTTCGCTCCATTGCCGCTCTGTCCGGCATTGTGATGCTCGCTTCCGTGGCCGCCTGCGGCGATAACACCGCCACCACGACCGACAACAGCTCCTCCTCCGATTCCACTTCCAAGTCCACCCCGATCTCCGGCAACTTCTCGGGCGCCGGCGCCTCCTCTCAGCAGGCCGCTGTTGAAGCTTGGATCGCCGGCTTCCAGGGCACCAACCCTGAGGCCAAGATCGCCTACAACCCGTCCGGTTCCGGCGCTGGCGTGCAGACCTTCCTGACCGGTGCCACCGCTTGGGCCGGCTCCGACAAGGCCCTTGCCGATGACGAAGTTGAGCAGTCCAAGTCCGTGTGCACTGAAGGCACCGCCTTCGATGTCCCGGTCTACATCTCCCCGATCGCCGTGGTTTTCAACCTCAAGGGCGTTTCCGATGCCGGCAAGCACATCAACATGGACGCTGCCACCATCGCCAAGATCTTCGACGGCAAGATCACCAAGTGGAACGATCCGGCCATCGCCGATCAGAACAAGGACCTGAAGCTGCCCGACACCGCCATCACCGTGGTGCACCGCTCCGATAAGTCCGGCACCACCCAGAACTTCGTCTCCTACTTCAAGGACGTCACCCCTGACAACTGGACCTACGACCTCTCCGAGAACTGGCCGAACGAGGTTGGCCAGGGCGCCAAGGGCACTTCCGGCGTGATCTCCACCGTCAAGCAGGCCGACGGCACCATCGGCTACGCTGACTTCTCCCAGGTCGGCGACCTGGGCACCGTGGCCGTCAAGGTCGGCGACAAGTACAACGAGATTTCCGCCGAGGCCGGCTCCAAGGTCATTGGGGATTCCAAGCAGGACGACACCGTTAAGGGTGACAACCGCATCGTCATCAAGATCAACCACGCCACCGAGGCCGAGGGTGCCTACCCGATCGTCTTGGTCTCCTACGACATCGTCTGCCCGGCCTACAAGGACACCAAGCAGGCTGAGTTCGCCAAGGCTTGGCTGACCTACGTGACCTCCGACGAGGGCCAGAAGGCCGCTCAGGATGCCGCCGGCACCGCTCCGCTGCCCTCCTCCCTGAAGTCCGAGATCACCAAGTCCATCGAGGCCATCAAGACCAAGTGATGACGTCGGCCCGCAAGGGTCGTGTGGACTGGACCTGACAACTGAACGATAGACTGTAGTAGTAAGAGCAGTCGCCGCCAACTTTAAGCCGCAGTCGTAAACCATACGGCTGCGGCTTAAAGCGGGTCAGGACCCGAACGGTTTGGCAAAGTCACAGACGAAAACCGCACCACTTGAATACTTGATAACCACCCTATATAAGGAGAATCCGTGAGTTCGCAAGACAAAACGGCTGTGCAGCCAGTTGGTGGCAAGACCGCCGACAAGGTGTTTCGCGGTGTGGCATACGCCTGCGGCATCCTGATCCTGGTTGTACTTGCCGCTGTGTTCCTGTTCCTGTTCTTCCGCGCCTGGCCACTCATCGGTGGCGATCAGGCCGCCAACAGCCAGACCGTGTCCAGCTTTACCGGCGGCAAGGCCAGCAGCTTCTGGGGCTACGTGCTCCCGCTGTTGTTCGGTACTGTGCTCGTGTCTTTGCTGGCACTGCTGATTGCCTTCTTCGTGTCCATCGGCATTGCGCTGTTCATTTCGCATTATGCGCCTAAGAAGCTCGCCACCGCGCTGAGCTATGTGGTCGATTTGCTGGCTGCCATCCCGTCCGTTATCTACGGTTTGTGGGGCGGCCTGATTCTGGTGCCGGCCATCTACCCGTTCTGGAACTGGGTTGCCAACCACCTGGGCTTCATTCCACTGTTCGAGGGCCCGGCCGCCAACCCGCCGCGCACCGTCGCCACCGTGGCTGTGGTGCTCGCCGTTATGATTTTGCCGATTATCACCTCCATGTCCCGCGATATCTTCATGCAGACCCCACGCCTGCACGAAGAGGCCGCGCTGGCGCTCGGCGCCACCAAGTGGGAGATGATTCGTCTGGCCGTGCTGCCCTTCGGCAAGTCCGGTATCGTGTCCGCCTCCATGCTGGCTCTCGGCCGCGCGCTTGGTGAGACGATGGCCGTGTTGATGATCCTGTCCCCGGGCCTCAACTACTCCATCAAGCTGCTGCAGGCCTCGCAGAACCAGACCATCGCCGCGAATATTGCCGCACAGTACCCTGAAGCCAACGATCTGGGCGTCTCCACGCTGATCGGAACTGGTCTGATTCTGTTCCTGATCACGTTCGTGGTCAACTTCATCGCCCGTAAGCTTACCGAGAAAGCGACTGCGTGATGACTGCTGCTGAGAACACTGAAAAGACTCCGATGGACGGCGCGCCCGAAATCGACTTCGATCGTTTCCGCCCGACCCGTTCCGCCATCCAGCGCCGTAATATCATGGACCACTTCATGTGGGTCCTGATCGCGGTGGCGTTTGTGATCGCCTGCATCCCGCTGATCTCCCTGCTGTGGACCACTATCGTCAACGGCATCAAGCGCCTGAACCTGAACTTCCTGAGCTACAACATGACCGGTGTGGTCGGTGGTAACCAGACCCCGTCCGGTGGTTACGGCGGTGTGCTGCACGCCATCATCGGTACTCTCGAAATCACCGCTGGCGCTATGGTTATCTCCATTCCGATCGGTTTGATGTGCGCCGTGTACCTGGTCGAATACTCGAACCGCGGCAAGCTCGCCACCACGGTCTCCCTGCTCGTCGACGTGATGAGCGGCATCCCGTCCATCGTGGCCGGCCTGTTCGCCTTCTCGATGTTCACGATTCTGCTGGGCCCCGGTACCATCAACGGTTTCGAAGGCTCCGTGGCTCTCTCCCTGCTGATGTTGCCCACCGTGGTCAAGTCCAGCGAGGAAATGCTCAAGATCGTGCCGAACGATTTGCGTGAGGCTTCCTTGGCTCTGGGCGTTACCAAGCAGCGCACGATTACCAAGATCGTGCTGCGCACCGCTCTGCCGGGCATCGTCTCCGGTGCCATTCTGGCCATCGCCCGCGTGATTGGTGAGACCGCACCGTTGCTGATGACCGCCGGCTACATCTCCAGCACCAACGTGAACCTGTTCTCCGGCCAGATGACCACCCTGCCGGTGTTCGTCTACCAGGAGTACTCGAAGCTCAGCGCGAACTGCCCGCCCAACGCCGACGCCACCTGCGTGACCACGATTCCGATGGAACGTGCGTGGGCTGCGGCTCTCGTGCTGATCGTCATCGTGCTGCTGCTGAACCTCATTGGCCGAATCGTGGCGAAGGTCTTCGCCGTCAAGACCGAACGCTAAGCCAGTCGCTAAGCCTAAGCCTTAAGAACACAAGGAAATATAAGGAAACATCATGGGACAACGTATTGACGTCAACCACGAAAACATCTACTACGGCGACTTTCTGGCCGTGGAAGATGTGAACATCAACATCGAGCCGAACAAGGTCACCTCCTTCATCGGCCCGTCCGGCTGCGGCAAGTCCACCGTGCTGCGCACCTTGGACCGTATGCACGAGATCATCCCTGGCGCTCACGTCGAGGGCGAGGTGCTGCTCGAAGGCAAGAACCTGTACGACAAGGACGTGGATCCGGTGGCCGTGCGCCGCGACGTCGGCATGGTCTTCCAGCGACCGAACCCGTTCCCGACCATGTCCATCCGTGAGAACGTGCTGGCCGGTGTGCGCCTGAACAACCACCACCTGGCCAAGTCCGACGCCGACGATCTGGTCGAGTGGGCTCTGCGCGGTGCCAACCTCTGGGAAGAGGTCAAGGACCGTCTTGACAACCCTGGCATCGGCTTGTCCGGTGGCCAGCAGCAGCGTCTGTGCATCGCCCGCGCCGTGGCCGTCCACCCGCAGGTGCTGCTCATGGATGAGCCCTGCTCCGCCTTGGACCCGATTTCGACCTTGGCTGTCGAGGATCTGATCAACGAGCTCAAGAGCGACTACACCATCGTGATCGTGACCCACAACATGCAGCAGGCCGCCCGTATCGCCGA
>UMCD01021476.1_pt1 | contig 10281 bp, 7 predicted proteins | sample 1964161 | NCBI WGS metagenome assembly UMCD01 (sample SAMEA4835961, study PRJEB28245) | human gut metagenome | biome: gut microbiome; material: fecal sample | place: Denmark | collected 2008 | reverse complement strand
GCCGCTGCCTGCGTTACCACAAACGCGCCGGCTGCAAGGCCGTTAGCTCCAAGCGCGCTGCCTGCGTTAAAGCCAAACCAGCCGAACCACAAAAGCGCTGCGCCCAGCACCGTCATCGGCAGGTGATGCGGCAGCATGGGCACAACCCCCTTGCCGCTGCGCTTACCAAGCATAATGCAGGCTACAAGGCCGCTGACGCCGCTTAAAATATGGATAACCGTGCCGCCCGCAAAGTCGAGCGCGCCCAAATCACGCAGCCAGCCGCCAACGCCCCATACCCAGTGCGCCATGGGGTCGTACAAAAACGTAGTCCACAAAAAGGTAAACAGCACAAACGCGCCAAATTTAAAGCGTTCGGCGTAAGCGCCGGTAATAAGCGCCGCCGTAATTACCGCAAACATGCACTGGAATGCCGCAAAGGCAAACAGCGGCACCGTTGCGGAATAATCTTCGTAAGGCGCGGCAAAAAGCGCCATATCGGTAAGCCCTGCCCAGCTCAAGCTGCCGATAACGCCGTTAATATCCGGCCCGAAGGCAAGGCTGAAGCCGAACAGCACCCACTGCACGCTTACCATTGCCACAATAAAAAAGCTCTGCATAATTGTCGTCAGTACGTTTTTGCTGCGCACCATGCCGCCGTAAAAAAACGCCAGCCCCGGTGTCATCAGCATTACAAGCGCCGCGCTTATCAGCACCCACGCCGTGTCGCCGGTATCAACTGCCGGCGCTCCTTCTGCGGCAAGCACCGTGCCCGGAATGCCCAAAAGCACGCCTGCCGCCAGTAAACCATGTATTAATCCCCTCATATTAGCCCTCTTTTCTGTAACTAAAACAAAAGCGGGGTGTACCTTTTAAGATACACCCCGTTGTGCAGCAAAACTCAAATTCGGTTTTAATATACGCCAAACAGCAATTCACTGTAAGTCGGGTACGGCAGGTATTTGCCGCCCATCAGTTTTTCCAGTTCGTCGCCGGCTTCGCGCAAAGCGCCCATGTCTTTTAAAATAACGTCATGGTAATAATCTGCCTCTGCCTGTGCAGATGTTTTTACAACGTCACCAAGCCCTGCTTTTAATTTTTCTGCATCTGTGTAAAGCAGGCTGCTGAGCGTTGCAATTTTGGAAGCAAGCTCCGTTTCGAAGCTGCCTGCAATGCCAAGCTCTTTTTTGCTCTTTGCTGCCGCCGTTAAATCGGCAGTGTAAAGTGCTGCGGCAGGCAAAATGTCTTTAAACAGCATATCAAGCATTGCCAGTGCTTCAATGCGGATTGCCTTACTGTAATTTTCAAGCGAAATTTCCAGCCTGCTGCGGACTTCCGCTTCGGTAAAGATGCCGTGTTTTACAAACAGGCTGATGTTTTTCTCTTTAACCATGTAAGGCAGTGCTTCAGGAGTGGATTTGAGATTGAGCAGCCCCCTCGATTTGGCCTCTTCAACCCATGCATCGGTATAACCGTCACCATTGAAGATGATGCGTTTATGCGCGATTACGGTTTCTCTGACGAGTTCTACCACTGCGGCATCAAAATCGGCCGCTGCTTCTAATTTATCGGCAAACTCCTCCAGAGCTTCGGCAACAATGGCGTTTAAAATAACGTTCGGCCCGGCAATGGAGGCGGCAGAACCAACCATGCGGAACTCAAACTTGTTGCCGGTAAATGCAAACGGCGAAGTACGGTTTCTGTCCGTATTGTCTTTTTTCAAAGCAGGCAGCACATTGCCGCTCAGCTTCAATTCGCCTTCGTCTGCGGGTTTATATTCAACACCTGCTTCAATGGCTTTCAGCACATTGGTAAGCTCGGTGCCTAAAAACATTGATACTATCGCCGGCGGCGCTTCGTTGGCGCCCAGGCGGTGGTCATTGCCTGCGCTGGCAACGCTTATGCGCAGAAGGTCCTGATATTCGTCAACCGCTTTAATAACGGCTGCCAGAAACAGCAGGAAACGGTGGTTTTTATACGGCTCTGCCCCAGGGTCGAGCAGGTTTTCGCCTTCAACCGTGCCCAGCGACCAGTTGTTATGCTTACCGCTGCCGTTTACGCCGTCAAAAGGTTTTTCGTGCAGCAGGCACACCAGATTATGCTTGCGTGCCATGCTCTGCATCAGTTCCATGGTAAGCTGGTTATGGTCGGTTGCAATGTTGGTGCCTGCAAAAATCGGCGCCAGCTCGTGCTGGGCAGGTGCAACCTCGTTGTGCTCGGTTTTGGCAAGCACGCCGAGCTCCCACAGTTTTTCGTCAAGCTCTTTCATAAACGCCTTAACGCGTGGTTTGATAATGCCGAAATAATGGTCCTCAAGCTCCTGCCCCTTCGGCGGCATTGCGCCGAACAGCGTACGGCCGGCAAACTTCAAATCGCGGCGTTTATCGTACATATCTTTATCTACCAAAAAGTATTCCTGCTCCGGCCCAACCGTTGTAATAACCTTTTCGGTGCTTTCGCCAAACAGTTTTAAAATGCGCCTTGCCGCACGGTCTACACAGCACATGCTGCGCAGAAGCGGAGTTTTCTTATCGAGCACATCGCCCGTATAAGAACAAAACGCCGTTGGGATATACAGGCAGCCGTCTTTAATAAAAGCATAGCTTGTCGGGTCCCAGGCAGTGTAGCCGCGTGCTTCAAAAGTAGCACGGAGCCCGCCGGAAGGAAAGCTCGAAGCATCAGGCTCGCCCTGTACCAGTTCCTTGCCCGAAAAATCCATAATAACGCGCCCGTCCGCCGTAGGCGTAATGAAGCTTTCGTGCTTTTCGGCGGTAATGCCCGTCATCGGCTGGAACCAGTGCGTAAAATGCGTTGCGCCATGCTCCAGCGCCCAGTCCTTCATAGCGTTGGCAATGATATTGGCAATAGGCAAATCCAAAGGCTCGCCCTTTAAAACCGCGTTTTTAAAAGCCTTGTAAGTAGCGGTTGGCAGGCGGTCTTTCATAACAGTTTCGTTAAAAACCTCACTGCCAAAAAGTTTCGGAACACTTGTCATTTTTTCGTCCCCCTCAAAATAAAAACAAAATAAAAAAAGCAACGCGCGAAGTTAAATGCTTCTGCAACTTCGCTGTTGCTTATGCTGTAATTATAGCCCCCTTTACACATTTTGTAAAGCCTTCAGGCAAATGTTTTTATTTTCTGAAAATTTAGTGGATTTTGTGCCATATGTATTAGACAAATTTCTGTAAAAACAATTGACAAGCACTTTTAAAAGTTCTAAAATATTTACATCAAAAACACAAGTTAACCAGGATGCCCGGAAAAACGCCGGGCATTACTTAATAAAAGAAAGAGGTTTTAACACATGGCTGAAATGTTATACGAAGGCAAAGCCAAAAAAGTTTTCGCCACCGCCGACCCCAACGAAGTAGTTATCTATTATAAAGATGACGCCACTGCCTTAAACGGCGCCAAAAAAGGCACCATTGTTGATAAGGGCATTATGAACAACACCATTACCAGCTTCTTTTTTGACCTGCTCGGCAAAAACGGCGTTGAACACCACTTTATTAAAAAGCTCAGCGACCGCGAACAGCTTTGCAAAAAAGTAAAAATCATTCCGGTTGAAGTTGTATGCCGCAACATTGCCGCAGGCAGCCTTGCCAAAAAAATGGGCGTTGAAGAAGGCTATGTGCTTAAACGCCCGCTGGTAGAATTTTACTACAAAAGCGACGCACTTGACGACCCGATGATCAGCCCCGACTACGGCGAAGCCTTTGGTTTTGCAACCGATGAACAGATTGCAAAAATCCGCGAAATGGCGCTCAAAATCAACGCCGTATTAAAAGACTTCCTGGCACAGCGCAAAGTACGCCTGATTGACTTTAAAACCGAGTACGGCATCGACAGCGAAGGCAACATCATCCTTGCCGACGAAATTACTCCGGACACCAGCCGCCTGTGGGACTGGGACACCAACGAAAAGCTGGATAAAGACCGTTTCCGCCGCGACATGGGCAACGTTGAAGAAGCCTACCACGAAGTAATCCGCCGCTTAACGGGTGAAGGGAAATAAAATAACCCTGCTTACGCAGATATGCAGATATGCAAATGTACAGATGTACAGATTAAACGCCGCCTTAACAGCGGCGTTTTTTATTTGTTTAATGTTAGATTGACAAAATTTTATTTTACAGGCATAATAGAAAAGCTGTGACTCTTTCCGGCAGGAAGGAGGTGTGCTAAATTGATAGATGTTCTTCTATCCATAATTGTATCTGTCATAGCAAGTGTAATTTCGTATTATATTTGCAAGTGGCTGGACAGATAAATTCGACTCACAGCCAGCACAATTAAAAAACCGGGAGCGGCAACTCCCGGTTTTTTGTTTTTGCGTGCACCAAATTGATTTCGATGGCACTTCTATCCATTTGTAAAATTATTATAGCACAAGTATTTTGCAAATGCAAACTATGGATTTATTATTTGTTTTTGTTTACGTTACGGCTTTAATTATGCATTATCAATTTTTTCTTTCATCCTCATTCTTTTGAGTAATCAAAAGAATAAGGGAATAGCAAATTTTCTTATTATCAGTACTAAATTTTTATGTTTAAAAATCAAATATTATAATCAACTATTATTTATAGCAGCTATTGTCATAATTATATTATAACATTCCGAAAGGTTACTAATTATGATATAATATTTTTAATATAGTATCATAATTATGGGAGAGTGTTATTGATGAATTACAAAAAATTATTTTCAGCAATATTATGTGCTAATTTTTTAATTAATAGTACATATACGCCCGTAGTTTTTGCAAGCTAAGCTACGTACAAACAAGTTGTAGTCAATGAAAATTATGACCCTTTTGCTGACGAAGAAACTACTAAAGAGCCAGAAAATCTAACTATGAAACAACGAGTTGCAAAAATTATGGAGGAAGAAAAAAATAAAAATAAAAAACAAATTATTGAAGGTGTTGAAAACGGGCATATTTATATTCCAAAAGGAACAAAGCTAAATGTAGAATTATTGGAAATGGCTACATCTAAAAAATTAAAGAAAAATCAACTCGTTGAATTTAAAATGGTCGAAAACTTAATTATAAACGGAGTTATTGTTATTCCAAAAGATACCATAGGCATCGGCTATGTTTACGAAGTACAAAAAGCTGGCGGTTTTGGACGCAAAGGTGTATTAAGAATAGCCGGTAAAGAAATCAAAACTTTAAATAACATAACTGTACCACTAAAAAAAGGCTTAGAAGGTAAAGGAAAAACAGATGGAGGCGCAGTCGCTGTTGCAGCAGCAGTAAGCTTAGTTGGCGGCCTCTTTATGAAAGGTACAAATATTGAGTATCCAGCCGGAACAAATTTTGAAGTTGAAGTACGTAACAATGTAGATCTGCAAACTACTCCAGAAAATTTAAAAGAAGCTATGAATCCAAATATACCTCATGGCATTGAATTAAATATTGAAGTAAAATAAAATCAATAAATATATACTAAAAAAACGCACACAGATAAAATCTGAGTGCGTTTTTGTTTTTCCGTTATTTCCCCGGTTCAAACAAACCTTCGTTGTCGTCCCATAAAACTATTTTATCTTCTTTTAAGGTTTCCGCAAGGCGGATAACGCGCTGGTTGCTGCTGCCGCGGAAGCGCAGGTTGGGGTCTTTTTTTGCTTCCACAAATTCGCCGTCCACCAGTATGTCAATGCAGTCCAAAAGGGCGCGCGTAATTTCATAATCGCACAGGCGGCCGGTTAACAGGTCTTTTTCAAGGTCGTAACCGGTGTAGCACCATACGGTTTTATTGGGGTACATTTTGCGCAGGCGCTGCATAAAGGGCAGCAGGGCTTTCTGGTTGGCGGGTTCAAACGGTTCGCCGCCCAAAAGGCTGAAGCCTTTAATATACGGCGGCTTTAAGGCGTTTAAAATTTCTTCTTCCGCCGCTGCGTCAAACGGCCGGCCGTAGTCAAAATCCCAGGCTTCCTGGTTAAAGCAGCCTTTGCAGTAATGCGTGCAGCCGCTTACAAACAACGATACGCGCACGCCCGGCCCGTTGGCGACATCATGTGTTTTAATTGCCGCGTAGTTCATGGCAGGCCTCCGTTACAGGTGCAGAACGCGGGATTTGATTTCTTTGGTTTTGCCCACGTTCCAGAAGTTTTCGCCCAGGTAGCCGCAGGTACGGCGGGTTACGTTCATCAGGTTATGGTCTTTGTTACCGCAGTTAGGGCATTCCCATTCCAAATCGTCGTTGATGATAATTTCGCCGTCAAATCCGCACACATGGCAGTAGTCGCTCTTGGTGTTGAACTCTGCGTACTGAATGTTATCGTAAATAAAGCGCACTACATCTTCCAGCGCTTCGGTGTTGTGGCGCATGTTCGGAATTTCCACGTAGCTGATGGCGCCGCCGCTGGAAATTTTCTGGAACTGGCTTTCAAAGGCAAATTTGCTGAAAGCGTCGATATTTTCGCGCACATCAACGTGGTAGGAGTTGGTGTAGTAGCCTTTATCGGTAACGTCGTCAATAGTGCCGAAGCGTTCTTTATCTATGCGGGCAAAACGGTAGCACAGGCTTTCGGCCGGAGTGCCGTACAAGGCAAAGCCGATGCCGGTCTGCTGTTTCCATTTATCGCATTTGGCGCGCAGGTAGCGCATTACGCGCAGCGCAAATTCTTCGCCCACGGGGTCGGTATGACTTACGCCCTTCATCAGTTTGGTCATTTCGTACACGCCGATATAACCGAGCGAAATGCTGCTGTAACCGCCAACAAGGTATTTATCAATGGTTTCGCCTTTTTTCAGGCGGGCAATGGCGCCATACTGCCAGTGTACGGGGCTTACGTCGCTCTTAACGCCCATCAGCGCGTTGTGGCGGCACATTAAAGCCTTGTAGCAAAGCTCAAGTCTTTCATCCAAAAGCTTCCAGAACTTCTGCTCGTCGCCCTTGGCGATAATTGCCACCTGCGGCAGGTTGATGGAAACAACACCCTGATTGAAGCGGCCTTCAAATTTGTAGTTGCCGTTTTCGTCCTTCCACGGAGCAAGGAAGCTGCGGCAGCCCATCGGCGAAAATACATTGCCTTCGTAGTTTTCGCGCATTTTCTTGGCGGAAATGTAATCAGGATACAGGCGTTTAGCGCTGCATTTAACGGCAAGCTTGGTAATATAATCGTATTTGCCGCCTTTTAAGCAGTTGTGTTCATCCAAAACATAAACCAGTTTCGGGAAGGCAGGGGTTACATAAACGCCCTTGTCGTTTTTAATGCCCTGCAAACGCTGGCGCAGAATTTCTTCCACAATCATGGCGTTTTCTTTCAAATATTCGTCATCTTCCTGCAAATTGAGGAAGATGGTTACAAACGGCGATTGCCCGTTAGTGGTCATTAAAGTGTTAATCTGGTACTGAATGGTCTGCACGCCGCTTTGCAGTTCGCTCTTTAAGCGAGCCTGCACAAGGCGTTCCACCGTTTCGGCAGGCAGGCTGTCGCCCACTTCGTCAAGCACGGCTTTTTTAAATTTATTGTAGCTGCGGCGCAGATATTTGCCTAAATGGCGGATATCCACCGACTGGCCGCCGTACTGACTGCTGGCAACGCTGGCGATAATCTGTGTCATAACGGTGCAGGCAACCTGGAAGCTCTTGGGGCTTTCAATGAGTTTGCCGTTCATAACCGTGCCGTTGTCCAGCATATCGCCGATATTAATCAGGCAGCAGTTAAAAATAGGCTGAATGAAATAATCGGCATCATGGAAATGAATTGCGCCTTCGTCATGCGCTTTGGAAATTTCTTCCGGCAGGATAATGCGGCGGGTTAAGTCTTTGGAAACCTCGCCGGCAATCAAATCGCGCTGGGTGGAAGCCATAACGGCGTTTTTGTTGGAATTTTCTTCCATAACGTCTTTATTGCTGTTGCGGATTAAAGACAGAATGCTTTCGTCCGTAGTGTTTGCCTTGCGCACCAGCGCACGGGTATAGCGGTAAATGATATAGGCTTTGGCAAGGTCGAATTTGCCCTCCTGCATCAGCTGATGCTCTACCATATCCTGAATATCCTCTACCAAAAGGCGCATACGGTTGCGGCTTTCTACATAATGTGCAATGTTTTCAATTCTGTCTTCGGCAATGCGTTCACTTTCATCAACAGCATTGTTGGCTTTCTGGATGGCTACAACTATTTTGCTGCGGTCAAAATCAACCGTAGAGCCATCGCGCTTGATTACCTTCATTGTCCTCCCTCTTTCCGTTTATGTTTTATTAATATAATTTGATAAATTTCAGTGCAGTTTGCCTTTCAATAATACCACATTTTGATGGGGAAGTAAAGCAAGCAAATACAAGATATTGTTTTTATTTTCGGGGTTATCAACAATATTTTGTGCTTTGCAGTTTTTGTTCCATATGTTTACGCCCCGGCAAAGTTTGTTTTTGTCAAGCCCGTGTGCCTTCTTTTAACAGTAATTTTTCGGTTTTTACTTTGGTTATCTTGCTTTTTCGCAGTTTTTTAATAAAAATTATCCGCTGCCGGAAAATTTACCGCAGCGGCGTTTATTATACATTAGTTTGCAAATTAAAAACAGTATTGTAAATTTATTAAAAAAAGCCTATAATATACAAGTCTGATATTGAAAGGCTCACACTAAAATGCAGACATCTGTTAATAAATAACCGGAGGTTATAATATGGAAATTACAACCATTCATCTTGATATGGTGCAGTCGGTTGCGCTCGCCATAGTCAGCTATTACATAGGCATGTGGATAAAAAGCGACAGCGCCGCCCTGCAAAGGTTCAGCATTCCGGCACCGGTAATAGGCGGCCTGCCTTTTGCGCTGGTATTTTCGCTGCTGAAAATTTACGGCATTACCGATTTTACCTTTGACGACACGCTGCAAAAAGTAGCGCTGCTGTGCTTTTTTACCACCATCGGCATGATGGCGAGCTTAAAACTTGTTAAAAAAGGCGGCCTGCTTCTCGTAGGCTTCTGGTTCACTTCAACAATACTCGGTATTTTACAGAACGCCATCGGCATGGGCGTTTGCAGCCTGATGGGCATTGATAAATTCTACGGTATTCTTGCCGGCGCCGTGGCACTGATGGGCGGGCTCGGCACAAGCGCCGCCTTCGGCCCGTTTTTTGAACAGAACTACGGTGTTACCGGCGCAACAACGGTAGCAATTACCGCGGCAACCTTCGGTATGGCAACGGCGCTCATTATCGGCGGCCCTTTCGGCGAAAAGCTGATAAAAAAATACAAGCTCAAAACCCCTAAAGCCGCCAAAGAGGATGCTCCGCTGGAAGAAATTGACGAAACGGAAACCACCGTTACCGGCGAAAACCTCATTCCCGCACCGGCGGCTGCTGCGGAAATTTTAAAAGCACTGGGTTTTGTCGCTATCGCCATGGGGCTGGGCAGCATTTTAAGCACCTACCTCGGCCAGTTTATTACGCTGCCGGTATATATCGGCAGTATGCTTATCGCCGCCGTTATCCGCAACATCGGCGACTTCAGCAAAGCGTACAAAATTGAAGGCGTCGGCATGGACTGCATTGCCGATATTTCGCTGGTGCTTTATGTAACCATGGCCATTAACAGCCTTAAGCTGTACGAGCTTATTAACCTGGCATTGCCGCTGATTGTTATTCTCATCATTCAGACCCTTTTAATGGTGGCCTTCGCCTGGGGCGTATACTTCTTAATGTTCGGCAAGGATTACGACTCTGTAATGCTTGCGGTAGGCGGCATCGGCTTTGCCATGGGCGCAACTGCCAACGGCCTTGCCAACATGCAGTCGCTTTCTGACAAATACGGCTTTTCACCCAAAGCGTGGATGATAGTTTCGCTCGTCGGCGCGTTTTTAATTGACTTTACCAACGCCATCATCATAACGTGGATGATAACGCTGTAACTTAATTTTAATGCTTATACTAAAAAACAGCCGGTATTTTCTTTACCGGCTGTTTGCTTTTATGTAAGTTGTATTTATGGTATAATACCCTTCGTGAGATAGCTGGGCTGGCTTTTCCACTCCACAAGAGTGGAGGTGGTACTATGACGGTATTCGAAGCATTATCTTTTGCTGTAATGTTTGCTACCTTAGTAGTGCTTATTCTCTCGTTCCGCAAATAGCAGAATGAGAAAAGCCGCGTAACCAATGCGGTAACACGGCCTTCCGTCAATTTTTAATTGAAGTGGGGAGAGCCGGTGTTCCCATACCAGCTATCTCTCTTTTCTTATTATACATCATAGCTTTTAAAACGGCAAATTTTATTGCCGCTCACCTTTACTTATGTTAATATTAGGGCAGAAGCGGCTTATTCTGCCGTTTGTTTAAGAAAGCAA
>UMCD01025292.1_pt1 | contig 10384 bp, 7 predicted proteins | sample 1964161 | NCBI WGS metagenome assembly UMCD01 (sample SAMEA4835961, study PRJEB28245) | human gut metagenome | biome: gut microbiome; material: fecal sample | place: Denmark | collected 2008 | reverse complement strand
CTACTTCTTCCCCAACTGTTGAACTTCCAAGTCCGTTAGGTCTTTCGTGTGAAAATTTAACAGAAATCTCTTTAGCTCTTATCATAGCCGCATCTTGTAACGCTTTATTATACTTCAAAGGCTGCGCCCCTTCTTTGGCTCTCTCAATATTCGTGAGTCTCAGTACCTCTGATGCCATAGCAATCGGGTCTACCGGGTCGTCAAAATCATCGTCATTGTCCCCATGATTATTATCATTGTTGTTATCGCCTGGTTTTTCTGGCTTAGATGTTGGCTCTGGCGTAGGCGTTACTTTTTTCTTTACCTTGATACTTACACCAGTATTGCTTCCGTCTCCGTAAACTTTAAATTTGCTACTGTAGCCAAAAACAAAATAAGTGTTCGTAGCGCCTTCAACAGGATTTTCATCTTCGTATTTTGTATACTTGGATGAAATTGTTGCAATTTTTGAAGGTGCTGAATCATTTGCCTTACGGTATATCACGTAATGTGTCGTACCACCGGCAGGATTCCAGCTGACATTTACAGTGTTGTCTCCAGTCAGACCTGCGCCGAGTCCATATACGGTTGCGGGAACAGTTCTTATTGCTAGTCCCGTTTTGTTATAGCTGCCAGACTTCTTCGTCTTCTTATTGTATGCTTTCACGGTATAGGTATATTTCTGACCTACAACGATTGGATACTTCTTTGAAGAAGTATGCGTATAGCTGCTCTTGGAGTTGTCAAGCGTTTTGATTTTTGTCCACTTTTTCGTTCCTTCTTTCTTATAATAAACGAAGTAATGAGTGGCTCCTGATGTCTTTTTCCATTTGACATTGATTTTGTTGTAAGCCGGAGCTGAAATGCTGCTAAGCTTAACCGTTCCGGGTGCAGATGCAGCCTGAATGGTTGCCGGCAGCAGCATAACTGCCAACATAAACAGCAGGCAGAGAAACAATCTTCTTTTTTTCATAAACAGAATCCTCCTTATATGGCTGATTATAGTACCGAAAAATAGTAAAGTCAACTAACAAACATCCAGGACATTCGCCTGAATACTGACAGTTCCTTGCCATTCATTTAAGTCCGGATAATACAACATTTTGAAATCATTGAGCTTACCATCCTGATTCAAGATCCGCTCTTTTTCTTCAATGTCATGAAAACAGACCCCGTTCCGGCATACAGCACTGTTAAAGACGATCTTCAGAACATTTTTGTTTTTTCCAATGATCTGTGCCTGGCTTGCACTGACATTCTGCTGGGCAAATACAGGTTTTTCATTTCCTTTGCCAAAAGGCTCCAGGATATCCAGCTGTCTGATAAACCCTTCTGTCAGATAATCTACCGGCATAACCACATCAATCATGACTTTTGCCACAAAATCCGCTTCCGTCAATCCGCAGCGCACATTCAGCTGTTTCCGGAACTCTTCCAGGTTTTCTTTTTTTAAGGACAGACCGGCAGCCAACGGATGTCCGCCAAATCCCAGCATCAGGCCTCTGACTTCTGACAGTTTTTCAAACATTGAATAAGCTTCAATGGAACGTCCGGAACCTTTCAAAAAGTCCCCATCCCCATCGGTCAAAACAATTGCAGGCTTGTTATATCTTTCCCTTACTTTTCCGGCAATGATCCCGGCAATACTCTCATGGATCCCCGGAATGTAAACGACCAGTACTTTATCATTCTTCATTTCTGTGTCAACGATACGGAAAGCATCTTCCATTCCGGACTTTGTAAGGTCCTGACGCTCCACGTTCAGCTTACGCATCTCTTCCGCCTTATCCAGAGCCTTTTTATGATCCGTTTCCATCAAAAGGTTAAATGCTTCGTTAGCCGTATCCAGACGTCCTTCTGCATTGATACATGGTCCGATCTTAAACCCGTAGTCATAGGATTTCAGTATCTTATCCTTCAGTCCCAGAACTTCCATCAGTGCCTGCATCCCGACATTGTTGGTTATCTGCATTTTTTTCATACCTGCTTTCACGATCGCCCGGTTGTCTTTCTGGAGATCCATGACGTCACAAACAGTACCCAGTGATGCCATTTCCAGAAAATCCGAATTCCTGAACTCATCTTCCATCCCGAATCTCTTATACAGGCGTCCCATAAATTTCCATGCAACTACTGCTCCGCAGATTTCCTTAAACACATGGTCTTCCGGACGTTTGGGGTCGATCACAGCATCCGCGGCAGGAAGGATATATCTTCTACCATCCGGCTCCTGGACAAATGGGACTTCATGGTGATCCGTCACAACCACAGTCATCCCAAATTCTTTGGCCAGACTGACTGCATCCGCAGCAGCAATCCCGTTGTCACAGGTCAGGATGACTTCCACTCCGTCTTCCCTGGCTCTGCGGATGGCGTTCTCATGAAGCCCGTAACCGTCTTTAATACGGTGCGGGATGAACTTGTCACATTTTGCATGAAGCCCGATCAGACCCTTGTAGAGGATGTAGGTACTGGTTACGCCATCCACATCGTAATCGCCTATGATACGTATATGCTTTCCGGCTGCTATTGCATCCTGAATGATGCTGACACCCTTTTCCATATCCGTCAGTTCTGAGCCATCGGATACCTTTGACAGATCTGCTGTAAGAAATTCCCGGATATCTTCTTCCGTTTCCACTCCGCGGTCAGCAAGGATCTTGATGATCGCAGGGTGGATGCCTAATTTATTGGATAACTCACGATCTATTTTTTTATTCTTATAAAACCATTTACTCATATATCTCACCTCGCTATCAGTTTTCTTATTCTTATTATACAGGATATTTTTTAATAGTGCTGTGGTACGGGGATCCTGCAATGGAAAAAGCAGGACCTGTATCCCAGGCCCTGCTTACTGTACCACATCCGCTATACATCCTATTTTCTCCGCAGCAGGAAAAACAGATCTCCGTCCAAAGTGCCATGATAGCTTTCCTCGGACAATGCTCCTCCCACTAACATATCCGAATCCAGGTCTTCATCCGGCTCTGTTACTTTCCCGATAAGGTCTTCCGAACCGGTATATCCGTATCCGTCAACCAGCCAGATTGCATCATCTTCTGCGTCACCTGTCTTTTCCACTGCAAAAGTATAGGTTCCATCACCTTTGGCATCCCAGCAGATCACATTACTGTCAGGAAGATTTTCGGACAATCCTTCCGATAAACAGATATCCTCCCCTTTTTGTACCGCTTCGTCCAGACTGTCATATGCCCTGTATCCGTCGGTCAGTTTTCCATACCCGGTTACAAATTTGCACCCTTTTGGGAGAAGTACCTGGACACTTCCGGAACCCTGGTTTACAACCGCTGTATACTGGACAAAATCATAGTCGTTTCCGCCAATTTCTTCCTGAAAAGTATAGCTGTACAGGGAAACCGGGAAGACATCCGAATCTTGATATCCATCGTTACAAGAGTCCTCGTTATCCAGGGACTCATCATCACCAAAATAAGCACCGATCATGTGATCCAGCTGTTCATCGGAAAGGTCTCCGACATGTTCTTTGATAAACTGTTCTTTTACCCCTCTTTCTGAATGCTCTTTCAAGTAATCCTCCCAGATACTGCTCTTATTGTTGCTTTCTGTTTTAGTCAGTTCAGGCATTCTTCCTGCATACACCATCGCACTTTCCATACTTCCAACCAGAACACCTGCCAGAACGACCATCATTATTTTTTTCTTCATAAAAAATCTCCTTTCTACTTTTTCTGTAATATGCAGAAACCTAATTTTTTCTACTTTCCAGTTCTGCTACCATCTGCAGCCATTCCTTTTCTCCATTTTCCGGATCTTCAATCAAAGAACAGGCAGGCATCTCATACCCCGAAAGATCTGTGTCCACTGAAGCATTTTCTGCCAGCTCAAACATCCGGATTTTCTCCTCATCCGACAGAGCAAGTATCTCTGCAAGCAGGGCAAGTCTATCTTTTATCCTGCATCTGTTCTTTTCCACATCGCACAGATATGTCACAGGCACATCCAGCATGCCTGCCAGTTTCCGCATCGTGATCTTTTTTTCTACTCTTTTCTGATGAATGAAACTTCCAAGATCGTCACACACTGCTTTTACCTCCTTGTCTGGCACAATCATACTCCATAGAAAAAACAACCTGTTTTTGGTACGAAAAAACAGGCATGGAATACATACCTGTTTCTATCAAAGCATTGATGAATGAATGACGGACAACCTTATTGGCCGGCAGCAGTTTTACGCATTATTCGATAATGTCCGCTGTCCAGAAATCAATTCTCTGTTTTTTTTCCAAGAACAGCTTTCGAGATGATCCATATAGCCACGGAAAGCATCATGCAGAGATTGCAAAAGGTTGCAGCATTGAACTTGATCAAACCATAGGCTTTCATGACAAGGCATACCACATCGAATACCAGAAGCAGGACCAGGAATCCTAACAGAAATGAATCAACGAATTTTCCAAGTTTTTCATATTTCACCGTTATTTTAAAAATATCAAAAAACATATTGCTGATGGAAAATTGTAAAAGTACCACAGCTATAGAAATTATCATCATTTCTCTGCAATACTCCATCGGTATAAGACAGAGGGCACAGAACCCTGCAGCTGCCAGAATAAAACACGAAATGATACCGCTGGCTTTAACCAGATCCTTCTTTGATGCGTAATTTTCATTCATGATTTTTCTACCTCCGTTTTTTTTCTTATAATATGCCAAAACACACCTCTCCTTTTATCACACGAAAAAAACGCATATTTTCCATGAACCAACTACGAAAGGAGAAAAAAATGAACATCAATCTACCAAAATACAACCAGACGGTATATGCAGAACTTCTGCAGGCTATGGTCTGGAACAACAAATGTGCCTTATGCGCTGCAACAGGAACCGGCAAGAGCTACATTGCCGCAAAATTTGTCCAGGAGGCAGTAATAGAGCAGAATACACTCATTCTGGTCCCATTCCGGGCAAGTGCAAAGATCTGGAATACGCTTCTTCCCCAAGCAACAACCATGACCTACCAGGGGCTGCTATACAACAGACCTGAGCTTGCAAAATATAAGCTGATCATCTGTGATGAGATGCACCATCTTGGTGCGGATGAGTGGGGAAAGGTTTTTAACGAACTAACGGAAAATTATCATGGAAAGCTTCTCGGGCTTACCGCCACACCGATCCGTTTCCTGGATGGAAACCGGAACATTGCAAAAGAGTTCTTTGACGGAAATGACATACAGGGTGTACAGCTTTCGGAAGCCATCCAGAAAAAGATCCTTCCAACTTTTGAGTATGTAACTGCCTTGTACGATCTTCCCGAAAGCAAAGGAAACAACGAACTGACAGAAAAACTGTACAACCGTCTGGATTTCCTGCGAAATGAATACTCTTTCCAGAATATCCTTAGAAAACATCTTGCAGGCAGGCATCCTGTCAAGGCGATCGTCTTCGTGGATTCCATCCAGGAGATACCCAAAGTCATGGATTCCTGCAGGGAGATCTTCCCGGATGCTGTTCATCTGGACGCACATTCCAAATATTCAGGAAAGGAAAATGCCGAAACCTATGAACAATTCGAGAGCACAGACGGTGACTGCTTTCTGTATGTCGTAGACATCCTGAATGAAGGCATTCATCTTTCCGGAGCAAACGTTGAGATCATGTTCCGACGTACCCGCTCTCCTATCGTTTACCTGCAGCAGCTTGGAAGGATCCTTTCCGCCAGCAACGCAGAGAACGATGTTATCATTTTTGATTTTGTTGCGAATCACATGAACATGCGGGAATATACCAAAATGCAGAATGAAACCGTGTCAAGACTTTCTTTCGATATCGGGGATCCGTACCGGCAGATCGTGCAGCATGATTACGCACTGGAGGAATTAGAGCTTCTGGAAAAACTGCATCAGCTGGAAAACAATCTCTGGTCAGAAGAAGAAGATGCCCTCATGAGAGAGTATTATGGCAAACATGGCAGCGGGATCAATTATCTGCTTACTGTTCTTCCAAACCGGACACGTATTTCCATCATCAGCAGGGCAAAGATCCTGGGACTGGCAGGAACCCGCAAGGAATATTCTGAAGAGTTTAAGGATGATATCAAAAAATATTATTGTCAGAAAAACGGGATCGACCTCATCCTTCAGAAATATCCCGGATACACCCGCGCAGGTATCACCAACATTGCTAACAGGATGGGACTTACCTTTCGGGACAGCCAGCCATGGACAGCAGAAGAAGACGAGCTCTTGAAGCAAAACGCTTCTCTTTCCATTTCGGAACTTCTTAAGATATTCCCGGACCGCACAAAGGCAGGCATCACTGGAAGAAAACACAATCTTGGGATCACTAATCGAAGCATGCATACCTGGACAGAGGAAGAGATCTCCATCCTTAAAGCGAATGCAGACCTCACGTCAGAAGAAATCCGCAGCAGATTTTTCCCGGATCTGACCATAAGCAATATCAATTCTGCCAGACGTAAGCATGACTGCCGCAAGGACAGGAACTGGAAAACGGAAAAGATCGAACTCTTTTGCGCACTGTACAGCAAAGGCGGATGGAACACCGTAAAGAACAATCCTGAATTTTCAGGGATGAGCAAAAAGGCCATCAACGGTGCTGCCCATCGATACAATGTCCGCTCCGCAGCATCACACCCCACAACCTGGACCGAAAAGGAAAAGGACATCTGCAGGGAATGGCTTGCGATACCGGAAAAAGAGAGGCCTCCGCGGAGAGAATTAGCCAAAAGGATCCCGGCTCACTCAGAAAACGGGATCAAGGATATGTGCCGCAGACTTAAGACAGATTGATAGCAGGAGATACTTCTCTCCTGCCGAAAAAAAGCCGCCCAAACGGACGGCTTATTTGTTGTACTTCCAGATTTTTTTGATCTCTTCTTTTCTAAGCTCCCAGAAAGTTGCCTGCACATGAGAAGCCTGATCGATTTCGAATACCCTGTACCAGGACTCTTTCTTGAATTTTTCCTTTCCTTCCATATCCGGATTATAGTACCAGTCCAGTTCTTCGTCGTTTCTACACCATGCCGTATCGTTAAGCTGTGCGACCGTCCAGATCTCTTCGTCAGAGAGAACGACCTGGGAATTTTCTTTCTCCAGTTCGATCAGCACCATCTCCTTTGCGGCACCCCGAAATTCCACCCATCGCAGGTCAGGACGGGTCTGTCTTGTGCGGAGCCTGTACCACGCCCATACCGGATATTTAATGCCTTCCGGAGGCGGTCCGATCTTTTCTGTCATATACCTGGACATCCAGTCATATGCATTGGCAAACTGCCGGCCGGAATCGTCCCAGGTAAGTACTTCGCTCTTATCCGGATCGCACTGGTAGATTCCTGTTTTCTCAATTGTTTCTTTGTATACTCTTGCAGGCATTGTCGTCCACAGCCTCATTCTTCCACCTCCAAACGAATTATGTATTTTCTATTATACACGAAACCCATGTTCAGAAATATTTCTATACAAAAATCCCTGCCAGGCCGGTACATTCTGTCTCATACCGGCTGACAGGGAAAATCCTATTTCACTTTGACTTTTTTAACCTTGCTCCAGCCAGAGTAATATCTCTTTCCGTTAACTGTTTTGTATGTACGGATACGGATATAATAGTTTTTATTGCTGCGGAGATTTTTAAATGTGATCTCCGTTGCTTTTTTGCCAGCTGTCGTTGTCTTTGGCTTTTTCATATTTTTCTTCAGACTGTACTGCACCTGATATCCACTTACGGACTTTGACGGCTTCCAGGATACGACAAGCGTCTTCTTTCTTCTTGATTTCGTTTTGAGACTTGTAGTATTCTTTGGCTTTTTCACAGGAGCCTGTGTAGGTTCCGGGGCCTTTGTAGGTCCTATCGGGTTCGGCGTATCCGTAGGCTTCGGTGTATCTGTCGGCTTTGGTGTTGCAGTGGGCTTCGGTGTGGACGTTGGTTTCGGTGTTGCTGTTGGTTTCGGCGTATCCGTAGGCTTCGGTGTTGCTGTTGGTTTCGGCGTTGCCGTCGGTTTCGGTGTCGCCGTCGGTTTTGGCGTTGCCGTCGGTTTCGGTGTCGCCGTTGGCTTCTGCGTAGTTGTTCTGATTATTTTTGTAGTATCAGGGAAACAGTGCTCTCCCACTTCCTTGATCGTGGAAGGCAGTGTTACACTCTTCAGCAATTTTGCGTCACAGAATACATATCCCTCAAGCGTCTCGATTCCTTCCGGAATTATTACTTCCGTAAGTTGCGTACATCCAACACAAAGCATCTGGGTAAGAGTTTTTACTCCATTACCAAACGTGATTGATTGTAGATTCTCACAATTACTCAAACAGAAATCATTAAGTGTCTTTACAGAATCGGAAATTACGATCTTGTTTAAATGACTATGATCAAATGCATTTGCTGTGATCCTTGTTACATCGTCCGGTACCCTGTATTCTCCGGTTTTCTTAGCGGGAACTGCTATCAGATAGTAGCCTTTCCCTTCTTTTTTATACAGGACTCCATCCACAGCCTTATATACCTTATTACCACTTGCTACCTTGAATTTCTTCAGATTAGTCATTCCGCGGAAAGCATTGAAAAATGTTGCATCATTTATGGAAGCAGGGAGTTCAAGCTCTGTAATGCCTGTTCCGGAGAATACATCTGCCCACAATTCCTCTACGCTATTTCCCAGTTTTACATCTACCAGCTTAGGATCATCGGCAAACGCATTGTATCCAATACACGCTACATAGTTTCCAACCGTTACTTTCTCAAGATTGGGGCAATTTGAAAATGCATATTTTTCAATATAATATATGGAATTGCCTATTACAACCTCTTTAATTTCATCAATATAAGGAAATCTGTATTTCTCATATCGATCTCCGGAAAAGTAATATTCATATATCCTTCCGTAACCAGAAATAGTTAAAACCCCATCTTTTAATGTCCACGTCGCATCATCCCCACATTTACCACTCTTTTCACCTGTTGGTTTTTGCGTTGGTGTGGGAGTTGCGGTAGGTTTTGGTGTTGCGGTAGGTTTTGGTGTCGCAGTCGGTTTTGGCGTTGCTGTCGGTTTTGGCGTTGCAGTGGGCTTCGGCGTGGACGTAGGTTTCGGAGCTGCAGTAGGCTGTAGTGCCTTGACCGTAACATCCTTCTGCGCCGAAATATCTCCAATCTTCAGCGTGATCGTTGTATTACCTGGCTTTTTTGCAGTCAGTTTACCATTCTGGTCTACGGAAACAATACTGTCATCCGCAGAAAGCCACTGGACACTGTCAACCGGATAGCATGTTGAATTGCTTTTTTTGTATATTAATTTAAACGTAGCCTTCGCCGTTTTTCCCTCTTCCAAAGAAGTGTCCGAAAGTACGATCTCCGCAGAGATCTGTGTCTTGTCCACATCTATGGTCTGAACCGTTGTACCGGAAACACTGCTCATGGATTCATCTTTACTTCCCATTTTCCAATCCATACAGAACTCCGCGGATGTGGTGTTCCTTCCAGTTTCATCATTAAGGAAGGAAGAGACTGCGATATATTGATACTCCGGAGTGATCAAAGACTCGTAATGGCCTGTTACCCTGCCAGTCTGATTAACCCAGTCATTTTTTTCCCCATACCATTGGTTGATCCCATAGAGCATGTCATTTGCACGGTTCCAAGCCAGATTTTCTGCATATGACGTAGTTCCACCCGGTGCCCAGATACTTTCCGGCCACATATTACAAGGACGAATATGTTCTCTGCGGACAGATGCCTCCGCGGAACGTATCCTTGCAATATACTCCAGATCGGATGACCACTTTAAGGGCACATAATCAGCCATGGTAAGTTTCTTAGATGGATCCCGCGGATCCTGCACTCCTTCTTCATATGCCTCCCTGCGGATCTGATTGATCCGGTCAAGGACTGCCTGGGATGCCGCCAGATAAGAACCTTTGATCCCAACTTTCACTTTTTCCGTTGTAGCAGCAGGATGCACTGTCTCATCTTCGGTTTCAGGTACCTCCTCCGATCCGTCTGAGAATAATTCATCTTCCTGAACTTCATCTGAAAAGTCCGGTACTTCCACAGCAGAATCTCCTATGTCCACGGCACCAACATAGGAACAGTTAGAAACCACAAGCGTGATCCCTAACAATACAGATATCAGCTTTTTCTTCATGGTGTTTTCCTTCTTTCTTTTGTGTTTTCAGATATTACCATTGTAGCACTTGAATGTATCATTTTCCATCATTTCCTCCCAGAAAAATATTTTTTGTAATACATTTTTTGTCAGAATCACTCCTCTTCTTATCGCAGTATTTTGAGGGGTGTTTCCGCGGAGATATCGTAAACCTATTGCAGCCGGATATCTGGCGCAGTCTGATCTGGTACGAAAGATCGGCATTTCACGAATTGAACCAAGAATGCTTGTGACTTCAGTCATGAGATGAAT
>UMCD01010563.1_pt1 | contig 10481 bp, 10 predicted proteins | sample 1964161 | NCBI WGS metagenome assembly UMCD01 (sample SAMEA4835961, study PRJEB28245) | human gut metagenome | biome: gut microbiome; material: fecal sample | place: Denmark | collected 2008 | reverse complement strand
ACTTACATTACCAGCCATAAAGATTCGCGCACCAAGCTGCGCCGTTTTGAACGCTATGAGCTTTTGGAAGAACTTGTAAAAAGTTATCTTTCTGCATCGGCTAAAAAGTAGGGCGGCGCTATGAAAAGAAGTATGGGGCTTGATATCGGCACGCGCACAATAGGCGTGGCAACGAGCGATTTATTGGGCATGATTGCCGGCGGCGTGGAAACCATACGCCGCACAACGGAAGAACGCGATTTTGAGCGCATAGGCGAGCTGATTAAAGAGCATGAAGTGGATACAGTTGTTTTGGGCTATCCCAAAAATATGAACGGCACAATAGGCGAACGCGCACACGTAAGCGAGGCTTTTGCCGAAGAACTGAAAAAACGCTTTGAAGGCATTAAAGTTGTGCTGTGGGATGAAAGGCTTTCAACAGTGGCGGCGGAAAATGTGCTGATAGACGCGGATATGAAGCGCAAAAAACGCCGTAAAATTATTGACATGATGGCGGCTGTGGTTATTTTGCAGAACTATTTGGACAGCCGGCGCTAAGCAAACGGCAGCGGGGTGATTTTAATGTTACAGAGAAAACATAAAATAGCCGGCGGCGTAATAGCGGTGCTGATAATTCTCGGCACGCTGGCGGTGCATGTGGCAGGCAATAAAGCCGCGGGCTTTGTAAACGAAATGGCCGACAGGCAGACAGTGCTGCAGGGCAAGCTTGAAATAGGGCATTTCAGCGCCAGTGTATCGGGCAATGTTGTGTTTGAAAACGTAGTGTGGACTGCGCCTGACGGTAAAAAACTGGCCGAAGTACCGGAAATGAACGTTTCCGCCAACCTTTTTGATATCCTTAAGGGTTCTTTCGGCATTAACTCCATTAACAGCATCTCTATCGAAAAGCCGCAGTTTGCGGTAAATTACACCGATAAAGACGGGCTTGACATTATTAACTATATCAATTTTTCCGATAAAGATGATGAAACGCCGACAGAATTCCGCGGCATGGTGGAAATTACCGACGGCGCTCTGGCGCTTGACATGAACGGGCAGAAGCTTGATTTCAGCAACGTGGAAATGCAGGCTAATTTAAAAGAGTTCCCGGATATTAAATTTACTTTGCAGGGCAAAAACGGCGATGCTGATTTAATTGGCAGCATTGACAAGGTTTATGACGATGTAACAATCGGCGCCGAAGTTAAAAACCTGCAAATTACTGAGCTTATGAAAGTTCTGCCTTCGTTTGGCGAACTGAGCATTAACGGCGGCGTTATTAACGGCGCCAAACTTGCAGCTGGGCTGCACGATGCGAAGTGGAACCTGAACCTTGACGGCAGCCTGAGCGGCGTGGCAGGCAAGGCTTTGGGCTATAACATTACCGATGGCGGCGGCAGCTTTGCCATTGACAACAATGCAGCTTCGTTTACCGCTGTTAAAGGCAAAGTGGAGGGTCAGGATGTTAACATGGACGGCAAAATCCTGTTCCAGAAACAGGGCATGCCTACTTATGATTTGAACGTGGCAGCGCCTTCCTTCCGCGTGGACGCTGTAAGCCCCGGCATGGGCATTACCGACAGCGTTAATATTAACGGCAAGGTAACCGGCCCGATTGACGCTCCTGTAATTAACGGCAGTTTTACCATGGATAAGCTGGAAGTTGCACCGCTTGTGGCAACGGGCATTAACGGTAATTACAACTATACCAACGGCCTGGTAACGTTAAGCAACACTTACGCCAATGTTTACAGCGGTACTTTGGGCGTAAGCGGCACGGTAGAGGCAGCAACCAAAAACTTTGCGCTGCATCTTTCCGGCAGCGGCATGGACAGCACCGCGGTAACGGAAACGCAAATCAGCGGCCCGCTGAGCTTTGAAGCAGATGCCAGCGGCACCGGCAGTGCAGACAGCGCCGTTGCGGGCGGTACGTTTGTTATTGCGCCCGGCAATTTTGCAGGCGTTCCGTTTAACTCGCTTTCAGGCAATTTCAGCCGCGCAAACGGGCAGATGACATTCTCCGGCATTACCATTGGCACACCGCTTGGCAGCTTTACCTCTAATGCCGTAATGAACAGCAATGGCAAAATTACTTTTGATAAAATGAGCGAATCAAGTTTTACCGCGCCTACAAAAGAAGAAGTGCGCGAAAACGTGCGCCAGCAGGTTGGCGGGGCAGTAAAACAGGGCCTCGGCAAACTTTTCGGCAAATAAAAATTAACGCAGCAGCGTCCGTATTTTCAGCGGGCGCTGTTTTTGTTTAAGTAAATTTCACTTATCCTTTTATTGACAGTTAGCGGTATGATACGATAAAATAAACCTAATTATACTTATGCTTTAAGAAAGAGGTACAAAATGGACGATAACAAAGAATTTGAGCTTGAGCATGACCATATCGACGAAGAAGAAATCGTAGTTATTACCGACGAGGACGGCAACGAAATGTATTTCCGTGAGGAAATGGTTATCCCCGTTGGTGAAAAGAGCTTTGCTGTTCTTTCCGCTTTAGACGCTGACGACTGCGGCTGCGAAGATGAAGAATGCCACTGCCATGATGAAGAAGACGATGACGAGGACAATGTAATCATTGCCCGCATTGACTTTGACGAAGACGGCAACGAAATTTATCTTGGGCCTACCGACGAGGAGTTTGAAGAAGTTAAAGCGGCTTACGAAAAACTCGTTGCCGAATGGGACGAAGAATAATAAACTGCCTGCCGGACCTCTGGTCCGGCATTTTTAAAGTACGAATGTTTAGGGGCGGCGTAGCATGAGAAAAATATTACCGTTTTTTATGAGCACTTTGCTGGTAATATTTGTAGCATCTTACTGGGTTTTAAATTATACGGGCAACAATGCAGATTTAGCCGACGGAAAAACCTACGTTATTACGGTAGAAAACGGCATGACGGCGGCAGATATTGCCAATATGCTGCACAGGCAGAAACTTATTAAACGCCCTGAAAGTTTCAGGCTGGAAGCGCGTTTTATGGGCCTGGAAGGCAAATTGCAGGCCGGAAGCTACGAAATTGAAGCAGGAAAATCTAACGGAGAAATTATAGATATTCTGGCGCGCGGGCAGGTTAAAACCGTAAGCTTTACCGTGCCGGAAGGTTATACGGTAGAAAAAACTGCGGCCAAACTGGCGGCGGAAGGGCTTGGCGATGCGGAAAAATTTAAAGAAGCCGCACGCAACTACACTCCGTATAAATATATGGAAACCAATAATGCCGATGTAAAATACAAGGCAGAAGGCTTTATTTTCCCTTCAACCTACCAGTTTAACGACAGCATGACGGAAAAAGACATGCTTGCCATGATGGTTAAGGAGTTTAACACGCAGATTAACCACGAAAAAATCGGCGAAGCGGCAGAAAAAACAAAAATGTCCATTCACGATATAGTAACCATTGCTTCAATGGTGGAGCTGGAAGCCGTTTTTAAAGAAGAACAGCCGCGCATTGCCGGTGTTTTTCTGCGCCGCTTGCAAATTTACATGCCCATTCAGTCGGATACAACCATTCAATATATACTGGGCGGAGAACAGAAGGCCGAAATCACTATTGCCGATACGCGCATCGAAAATCCGTACAACACGTATGTTAACCCCGGCCTGCCGCCGGGACCGGTTGGCAGCCCCGGCATGGACGCTATTAAAGCCGTGCTGAACCCGGAAAATACGGATTATTTATACTTTGTGGCCGAAAAAGACGGGCACCACCGTTTTACGCGAACTTACGAAGAACATTTACAGGCTATAGAAGATATTCACGGCCCGCAGTAAGGAAGGAACATGACAAGACAAATTGTTAAGCCGGAGCTTTTGGCACCGGCAGGAAATATGGAAAAGTGCAAAATGGCGCTGCGCTACGGTGCGGATGCCGTTTACCTGGGCGGCAAAATGTTTGGCCTGCGCGCTTTTGCCAATAATTTTGAAATTGACGAAATTAAAGAAGCGGCAGACTTTGCCCATTCTTTAGGTAAAAAAGTTTATGTAACCGTAAACATTTTTGCGCATAACAGCGATATTGAAAAACTGCCGGAATACCTGCTGGCATTGCAAAAGGCCGGTGCGGACGCGCTTTTGATAAGCGACCTTGGCGTATGGCAGACGGCGCGGCGCGTTGTGCCCGGCATGCCGCTGCACGTAAGCACGCAGGCTAACACCACCAACTGGGCGAGCGTACAGGCGTGGCATGATTTGGGCGCGGAGCGCGTAGTGCTGGCGCGCGAACTTTCACTGGAAGAAATTGCACAAATCGGCGCTAAAACCACTGTGGAACTGGAAGCCTTTGTACACGGCGCAATGTGCATATCCTACAGCGGACGCTGCCTTTTAAGCAGCTACCTTACGGGGCGCGACGGCAACCGCGGCGCATGTGCGCAGGCCTGCCGCTGGGAATACACCCTGCACGAAAAGAACCGCCCCGGCGAAAGCTACGATATTGAAGAAGACGCGCACGGCACCTATGTAATGAACAGCAAGGATTTATGCCTTATTGCGCGCATACCGCAGCTTGTTAAAGCAGGTATCTGCAGTTTAAAAATTGAAGGCCGCATGAAAAGCGTGCATTATGTAGCAACCGTGGCCAGCGTTTACCGCAAGGCAATTGACGCTTACATGAAAGACCCGGAAGGCTACAAAGTGCTGCCTGAGTGGATTGAAGAACTGAACAAAGTATCGCACCGCCCGTATACCGAAGGCTTTGCCTTTGGCACGCCCGGCGCGGATGCGCAGGTTTATACCACCAGCAGCTATGAACAGACGCACGATTTTGTAGGCATTGTTTTAAGCTACGATAAAGCAAATAAAAAAGCGCTGATTGAGCAGCGCAACAACGTAAAAAACGGCGAAAAGCTGGAACTTTTAATGACGGACGGCACCTTAATGCCGCTGGAACTTAAAAATATGCAGGACGAAGAAGGCACGCCCATCGAATGTGCGCCGCACGCACGCCAGCACTTTTGGATTGACTGCGCTGCGGAGCTTCTGCCCGATTCGCTGCTGCGGAGGAAAATTATATGAGCGACGACCGAAGTATTATCTATCTGCGCGTGGCGCCGGAACGCATTGCTGACGTAAACTGGATTATGGAAGGCTACGAACACCTGGCGCTTGTTACAACCGAAGACCCGCGTGAAGGCGTGGTTAAACTTTTGGGCACGCCCGATACCTACAATGACGTAATGGAAATAATTGAAAACATGCCCTTTACGGTAGAAATTCTGGAAGGCGAGCCGGTTTTATAGTGACAGCAGGCAGTATTTATGATAAAATATAATGGTATTATTGTTTAGGAAAGACTGGTGGAGTGGAAATGATGCAGCGTTTGGGCAGGTTTTTAAGCCTGATGGCCAAAAACGGGCTTGACTGCGTTATTGTGAAGGATATACCGACAATCCGCTATCTGTCAGGCTTCCGCGGCGACAGCAGCCTGCTGTATGTTGACGCCAAAAGCACGGTTTTAATAACCGACGGGCGCTACACCACGCAGGCAGAAGGCGAAGTGCAGCATTACTGCCGTGTATTTACCTACACCGGCGATATCTGGCAGGCAGCGGCGGATTTTGCCAAGGCGCATACCCAAATAGGTTTTGACGGCGCGGCTTACAGCTATAACGATTACCAGAGCCTTAAAGAGGCAGTAAGCGGCAAAGAGCTTTTAAACATTGATTTAAAGTATCTGCGCATGGTTAAAGACGAACGCGAACTGAACCTGATGTGGAAAGCCTTTAAAATTGCCGACCAGGCGTTTTTAAAACTGCTGCCGGAAATTAAACCCGGCATGACGGAAAAAGCGCTGGCTGCAAGGCTTGAATACTACATGAGCAGTATGGGCAGCGAAAAACCTTCGTTTGATACGATTATCGCCTCCGGCGCGCGCAGCGCTCTGCCGCACGGCATGGCAAGCAATAAACAGATTGAAATAGGCGATTTTATTACCTTCGACTTTGGCGCTGTGTACGACGGTTACCATTCCGACATGACAAGAACGGTTGTGCTCGGCATGGCCAATTCATGGCACAAGGAAATTTACACCATAGTTGAAGAAGCCCAGTGGCGCGGTTTAAAAAGCGCAAAGCCCGGCATGACGGGCGCGGAGCTTGACGCGATTGTAAGAGAATACATTACCTCGCGCGGCTACGGCGAAAACTACGTGCACGGGCTGGGGCACGGCGTGGGCCTTGAAATTCACGAAATGCCCAATATCAACAAACGCGGTACTGATGTTGTGCTGGAGCCCGGCATGACATTCAGCATAGAACCAGGTATTTACATTCCCGGCAAGGGCGGTGTACGTATCGAAGACACGGTTGTATTGACGGATGACGGCGCTAAAGTGCTGTGCGGCGTTAAAAAGCAACTGATGGAAATTGTTTAATTTTAAATAAACAGGAGGAGCATTTATGATTTCAACCAACGAATTTAAAACCAACGTAACTGTTACCATCGATGGCGACGCATGGCAGGTTGTAGAATTCCAGCATGTAAAACCGGGCAAAGGCGCAGCTTTTGTACGTGCTAAAATGCGCAACATGTGCACCGGTGCCGTTGTAGAACGCACCTTCAACGCAGGCGAACGTCTGCCGAAAGCACATATCGACCGCCGCGCAATGCAGTATCTGTATGAATCCGACGGCAACTATGTATTCATGGACAACGAAACCTACGAACAGTCCGAACTTACCAAAGAACAGCTTGGCAACGCCATCAACTTCCTTAAAGAAAATATGGATGCCAAAATCATGATTTACAACGGCCGCGTTATCGGCGTTGACCTGCCGAACACCGTTGAACTGACTGTTGTTAAAACCGACCCGGGCATCCGCGGCGATACGGCTACCGGCGGCAGCAAACCCGCAACCATGGACACCGGCTATGTTGTTAAAGTACCTCTGTTCATTAACGAAGGCGACGTACTCAACATTGATACCCGTACCGGCGAATACATTTCCCGCGCATAATATAACTGAGCGCCAATTTAGCTGAGTCGCCAATTAGTGCCGAGTGACAGCGAAGGCAATAATTGTGCCAGCGAAGCTATGCAAATTTTGCGATTGAATAATGAGCAAAATTTACGTACCACAATATAAAATTTATAATTACGCAAAAGAGCTGAACTTTATGTTCGGCTCTTTTTTTGTACATACAGCAAACTGTAAAATTGCTTATAAGTTATAGTAATAAATTGCCGCTTATGCTATGATTAAATTATAAAAGGTTCGTTAAGCCATAATTAAACAGGTGGTGGCGTGTTATGGAAAAAATTAAAAACATACTGCGTTTTTTACCGGTGTTTATATTTATTGTTGCTGTAATTGCACTTTTTAACAGCTACGGAGATATGCAGAAGGTGTGCCCGGCTGATGAGTATAAGGATATGGGCGTTTACACGTTTTACCCGCAAAGGGTAATACCGCTGCAAAAAGAAACCAATTTTAGCGGCAAAATGAAAAGAAGAAACCCCACAACTACCGTTTATGCCGTAGATTACTGGACGGAAGAAAACAGGAAAAATAAACTGGCGGCAGCAGCCGAAAAGATGCCGGAGCCTGAAAACTGGCGTGAAAAAATTGAACAGGGCAAAAGGTTAAGAGATAAGCTGCGTTTTGTGAACGAGTATAATTATATCCTTGAAAAAGGCGGCATTGAAAGCAGAGCCCAACAAGTTGTTAATGAAGGAAAACCTGTTGAACGCCGAGTGCTTTATATACCGGAAGAAAAATCATATATTACTGTTGAAAGAGATATGACAGCAGAAGATTATGTAGACGAACAGATTGGTTTCAACAAAAAAGTTGCTATGGCGGCACTTACCTATATTGTGGCGTTTGCTGCATACTATGCCGTAAAATATTTTGCTAAGTCAAAATGACGCCATTAAAACGTTTTATAACTGCCGTTAAAACATAATTTTTATAAAAAAACAACCGGAAGCATTATACTGTGCCGCCGGTTGTTTTGCTTATATGTTTGTTTTATAAAGTTAGAAAGTATACGTTGCCTGTACGTTAAAGCTGCCGCCCTGGCGTTCGCCGGTGTAGCCGCGCATGTTAAGGTCAAAGCTCCACGGGCTGGTGGGCGTGGGCTGGTAGTTAAAGCCAATTTCTGCCATTACGCTGCTGCCCTGCAAGCTCTGTGTGGGTGCTTTAAGCCCCTGCGCCGTCATATCAGCATCTCCATTAAATTCATATTCATAAGCTAAGCCGTAATAAGTGCTGAACTTGTTTTCCTTATTGCTGGTAATGCGTGCGCCAATACGCAGGCGGTCGCTGTTAATGCTGCCAAACTCAAACTCGTCATTAGCAACTTTAAAGCTGTCGCCTTCGGTATAGGTGTGGAAGAATTTCCCATATACATCAAGGTCGCTGCTTTCGCTCAGGCTGATAATTTTACCAATACCAATGTGCGCACCATAGTAAGCGCTTTCCCTTTCGTAGCCGTAAAAATTGCCTGCACCGTCGCGTAAAGCGTTATCCATATCGCTCTTTAACATACCTGCGCGGAGTGAACCTTCTGTATAAACGCCGTTTTTATTGGTGTAGCGTGCCGCAAGGCCGCCGCCGTTATAAACAAGGCTGCCGTCACCGCGGAAGAACTCGTTGTTGAATTCATTGTAAGTACGGTAATTACCGCTGCCGTTTTCGTAGAACACGCCCCAGCTGAACTTACTGCCGTTATCGAACTTATCGGCATTGCCAACGCCTGCAATAACGCTCCAGCCGTTAATTTTAATGTCGCTGTTCACATCATACTTGCTGCGGTTGCCGTGCACGGCGGCAAAAGTTTTAACGCCGTAATTACTGTCGCGGCTTATGGTGTCCAAGCTGTCGCTGATTAAATCCGTGCCCTGACTTACAAACGCTGCCGCAACGGCGCGGTTTTCGGCGACGAGGTCGATTTGGTCAGTATGTTTAACTTTAGTTAAAGTGTATTTAACGCTGTTGCCGTCAGAGGCGACTTCTGCAGTTCCCGTACCTTCTGTTGCCACGCCTGCTGTAAATTTACTGGCTGTGCTAACATTATCTGCACTAATGCCCAACTTATCACCGGCAACTAAGGTCATACTGTCACCGGTTTTAAGTTTTGTTCCGCCGCTAAAAATAACATTATCATGGTTTATTTTAGTATTGGCGAGAGCGTCGGTTTCGCCATTACCAATGATCTTTAAAACCGTATTGCCAATGGCCCATTTGATGTTGGTAAAGTCAATGTCGCTAAAATTGTAAGCACCTTTAACGTTTTGCCCTGTCCAACCGTTAATAATGAGTTTATTTCCACTTATATCTGTTCCTGCTGCATTGTAACCGCCAATTAGCTCTGCTTGCGATAAATTTGCATTATCTTTTAACGTTATGCTGTTATTACTTACTTCACCAGTACCAGCAGAAGCCTTTAATCCACCTATTCCACCATAAATATTGCAGTTAATTACTGTATTATCTCCGCTTATAATAACATTATTATTTTTTGCGTCGCCTTTTACTGCATATCCACCGATAATTCCATAACCATTATCAAGGTTTACTGTTGAATTTATTATTTCAACCGTATTATTATTAGCAAAATCTCCTTCTTCTCCATAAGCAGCATTACCACCAGATATAGAATCCCAAGTAATTGTAATATCTGAATCTTTAATAATAGTTTTATTGTTTTGTACATAATAACCCATTGCGCCAGTAATTTTATCCATACTGCAAGAATTGATGCTATCAATGTACACTGTATTATCGTGTAAGTATGATTTTATCCTTGCAGTATCTTCAACAGCTCCTGCAATAAGTCCCATAACAGAAATATTTATATTACCATTTTTTCCATTGATAATAACATGATTATCTGTAATTTCAACATTCTTTGGTATATCACCATTTTCATATAAAAATACACCAGCAATAACACCTTTTCCATCACCAAAGTTTTCAGTAAAATCTACGCCGTCAATAATAACTTTATTACCAGTATATTTTGTATTATCTTCGACTCCTTCAAAATATTTGCCAACAATACCTTTATTAACTTCTGCCGGAATATTGCCAGTAATCTTTAAAACGCCATCAACCGTATCATTAGCTGTGTAATATTTACCTTTATGAGTATTGTCGGGTATTTGCGTTTCATAAATAATTGCCGCCGCTGCCGTATTTACAAAGCCGTACACGCTTATACTGCCCGCTGCCAGCAGGCTTAATAAAATTTTGTACTGCAAATTTTTACCCATAATAAAACCTCCCATAATAAAAATTACGGGAGGAGATTCACGAGAGAAAATTAGCGTACGTAATTCCCCCCCGCGCGGACTCTTTTGCTTGCTTTAATTATACCATTGACGGAGAAGTTTGTATATAAAACAGATTGATTTGTGTAAAGTTTGCGGGCAATTTAAGTGAATGTTTTATTATTTTATTTGGATGCGTCTTTGTATTTAGGTTATTATATTTTTATTTACAGTTTTACTCATATTACTTTTAATTTTGTTTTCGTCTTTGATTATACG
>UMCD01006944.1_pt1 | contig 10554 bp, 9 predicted proteins | sample 1964161 | NCBI WGS metagenome assembly UMCD01 (sample SAMEA4835961, study PRJEB28245) | human gut metagenome | biome: gut microbiome; material: fecal sample | place: Denmark | collected 2008 | reverse complement strand
TTCTTCATGCGTACCTAAACCAGAAATTTTTCCATCATCAATAACCAAAATTTGATCTGCATCTTGAATACTTGAAACACGCTGTGAAATAATGATTCGAGTTGTATGTGGAATCTTCTCTAAGAATGCTTGTCGAATCAAAGCATCAGTTTTTGTATCCACGGCACTTGTAGAATCATCTAAAATCAAAATCTTAGGACTCTTTAGTATAGCTCTTGCGATACACAAACGCTGTCTTTGTCCGCCCGAAACATTCGTACCACCTTGCTCAATATACGTATCATATTTATTTGGCATCAATTGAATAAACTCATCCGCCTGTGCTAATTTACAAGCTTCCACGATTTCTTCATCTGTCGCATTTGGATTTCCCCAACGCATATTCTCTTTGATTGTTCCCGAAAATAAAACATTCTTTTGTAGAACCATGGCCACATTATCACGCAATACTTTTAAATCATAATCACGCACATCTATTCCAGCTACTTTCACACTACCTTGTGTTACATCATATAGTCTTGGAATCAATTGTACTAAACTCGATTTACTAGATCCCGTTGCTCCAAGAATTCCTAGTGTTGATCCTGAAGGAATGTGCAAATCAATATGACTTAAAATATCTTCATCATTTCCATAATGAAATGAAACATCTTCAAAATCAATGGTTCCATTGGCCACAGTTTGAACTCCGTTTTCTGGACTTGTTAAATCGGATTCTTGATTTAATACTTCGGCAATACGTTTTCCACTCGCAATCGACATTGTCACCATGACAAAAACCATACTCATCATCATTAGAGACATTAAAATACTTGCAGTATATGTAAATAAAGACATCAATTCTCCGGTTGTCATATTTTGAGCCACAATTTGATGAGCCCCTAACCACGAAATCAAAAGAATTGTGCCATACATACAAAGCTGCATAACAGGCGAGTTAAACACTAAGATTTTTTCCGCTTTCCCTTGAATACTAAAAATAGTCTCACTTTCATTACGGAACTTTTCAATTTCATGATCCTTACGAACAAAAGATTTCACGACACGAATGCCTAGAATATTTTCTTGAATACTCGCATTTAAAAAATCATAGCGAGAAAATAATCGACTAAAGATGGGACTTACAATAAAAATAATTCCAAACAAAACGACTCCCAAAAATAAAACCGCAACCACAAAAATCATTGCCATTCGTATATTAATGATAAAAGCCATGATCAAAGATGCGATTAACATCAATGGTGCACGAACACAAACACGAATAATCATCTGATATGCATTTTGTATATTTGTCACATCCGTCATCATACGTGTGATTAATCCACTTGTTGAATAAGCGTCAATATTTGAAAAAGAAAAGTTTTGAATATTACGATACTCTGCCTTTCTTAAATTCTTCGCAAAACCACTCGATGCGATTGCCGCATACTTTCCACTTTTAGCACCAGCCCATAAAGATACAAAGGCTGCCACCAACATTAAAGTCCCATAAAACCAAATTGAACCCATATTTCCTTTTTCAATACCATTATCCACTAATAATGCCATCAAAAATGGAATAAACACTTCAAGTATGGCTTCGATTGAAACATAAACCGGACTCAATAACGTATCCTTTTTATATTCTTTAACTTCATTCAATAAAGTCTTGACCATAATAAAACCTCCATTATTCTAAATCTTCAATTATTCTAAATTTTCAGCTAGCTCTTTTAAGATTTCTAACAATTGCACCTTCTTCTCGTCACCTAAGACATTTCCAAATCTAGATTCCATTGTACGAATCTGCTTCACGATATCTTCATGAAGATCCTGCTCTTTTTGAGTCAACACAATTGCACGAACTCTTTTATCCTTTTGATTCAATTTTCTTTCAATAAACCCCTTCTGTTCCAAGCGATTTAAAATTCCTGTAACTGTGGGATTCGAAATATGAAAATGCTCTTCAATATCTCTTTGAATAACTGGATCCTTATCCGTAAAATGTAGATATCCTAAGACGTCTTGTTGAGATTTAGTTAAATCATATTTTTTTAAACCTTCATTCATATGTTTGTCCATTTTTTTCTTGATTAAACTAAAATAAAAACCAATCTCATTATTGTCACACATTTTCCTCACCCCATTTCCATAGCGTGCTATATATTTACATAGTGCGCTATATATATTACTATAATAATTCCATTTGTCAATTTTTAATTTTTTAGTTATCATACTTATGTATGAAAAAAAATGAAGAATATATTGTAACATGTATCGATGATACAGATTTAAATAGTGGTGTTGTAAAAATTGACGATATGGTTGTCTTTGTGCCAAACTTATTGATTGGTGAAAAGGCAAAAATCAAAATCGTAAAAGTCAACAAAAAATATGCTTTTGGCATAATTACTCAACTTTTAGAGCCAAGTATAAATCGCCAAGAACTTACTTGTGAAGTTGCTAAAACATGTGGTGGATGCCAACTTCAACACATGAAGTATGCTTATCAATTAGACTATAAATATAAACATGTCAAAAAATTATTTGAAGACATAGAAGTCAAGCCAATACTAGGTATGGATTCTCCTTGGTACTATCGTAACAAAGCACAGTTTCCGGTTAAAATCAAAGATGGAAAAGTACAAATGGGATTTTATCGCCAACATTCAAACGACGTTGTGACATGTAAAGAATGCAAAATTCAAGATTTTACAATCAATGAAATCTTTGGCTTCATTCAAAAACATATCACAATTGAAATGGCAGAAGGCTTACGCCACATCTTTATCCGCCACTCAAGTACAGATGAAATTCAAGTGGTATTTATTGGTAAAAATGAAAAGAATATTTTTTCTTTGTCTAAACTATTAAAAAACACATTCTCAAACATCACAAGTATTGTATTTAACTACAACACACGAAATGACAACGTGATCTTAGGTGATACATATAAAGTCTTATATGGAAATGACTACATCATTGAAAAATGTTTGGGTAACAAAGTGAAACTGCACTTTAAATCCTTCTTCCAAGTCAACCCTATACAGATGGAAGTTTTGTACAATCAAGCTATTAAAGCCGCTAATCTTTCTGGAAACGAAACATGCATTGATATGTATGCAGGCACAGGTACCATTGGTATGGCTGTCAGTAAACATGCGAAAAGCGTGATTGGTGTTGAAATCGTTAAAGAAGCCGTTGATAATGCCAACGACAATACAAAAATGAATCACCTTGATAATTGTCACTATATTTGTCAGGATGCCACAGATTTTGCGCATGATCATAAAGATGATAAAATTGATGTTATTTTTATTGATCCACCAAGAAAAGGCATGACTGAAAATGGTATTAAAGACACAATAACAATGCAACCTGATAAAATTATATATGTTTCTTGCAATCCTAAAACGTTATCACGAGATCTAAAAATTTTTAAAAATTATGGATACCAATGCGAATACGTTCAACCTGTAGACATGTTTTGTCAAACAACCGGACTTGAATGTGTTGCCAAGCTTGTTAAAATAGTGTAATATTTTAACAATATGAGGCCGTGGTGGAATCGGTAGACACGCTACTTTGAGGGGGTAGTGAGTAATGCTCGTGTGCGTTCAAATCGCATCGGCCTCACCATATAGATATAAAAAGTGCTTCGGCACTTTTTTTATTTTCCACACAAAAAAACTAGACCAAACGGCCTAGTTAGTCTTTACTTGGAAATTTAAATACTTGTTCCCCCTCTTTTGTCACTAAGTATTTTCCACGCGCAATATATTCAACATAATCTGGATTTGTCAGATTCTGTTTTGCCTTCTCCAATTCTTTCTTTTTAGAAGACAATTCTTTTTTTTCTTTTTCCTTTTGAACAATACTCGACTTTAACTCATGCGTCATTGACAATTGCTGCAAACCACCCACGATTAAAAAGCCAGACATAACCAGCATTGCGATATATACAAAGAAATGTTGAACTTTTTTTCGTTTTCCCTTCATATTTTTATCCCCTTTTTACTATAGCATATAATAGAAAGCGATTTCAATGTAAATTATTTCACACGCATAGCTAAAATCGCAATATCACTAGGATTTATACCAGAAATACGACTTGCTTGTCCTAATGTTAAAGGCTTGATAGCTGTTAATTTTTGTCTTGCCTCCAAAGATAAATTATCCATATTTTCATAATCCAAATTGGTTGGAAGCTTCATTTTTTCCATCTGTTGTAAATGTTTCGCATCGCGCTTTGCCTTGGCAATATAACCAGCATACTTTGTTTGGATCTCAATCTGCTCATTAATTTGAGTTTCATAATCCAATCCCGTATATTTTGCCAAGCCCTTAACTGTAATTTTTGGACGTTTAATTAAATCCAATGCACTACATCCATGTGCCAATGGATCAAAGCCCAAGCTATCAAGATATTCATTGACTTCACTATTCGGTTTAATATGTGCATTTGAAAGTTCTTCTCGAGCAACCTCAATATCATCCATCTTCTTTTTAAATGCATCATATCTTTCTTGTGAAACCAAACCAATTTCATAGCCCTTTTCAAGCAATCTTTGATCCGCATTGTCATGACGTAGCAACAATCTATATTCCGCTCTTGAAGTTAATAAACGATAAGGTTCCTTTGTTCCTTTTGTACATAAATCATCTAACATGACCCCAATATAAGCTTCATCACGACGAAGAACAAATGGTTCTTTACCATCCACTTTCAATGCCGCATTCGCCCCAGCCATCAATCCTTGACCAGCTGCTTCTTCGTATCCGCTCGTACCATTGACCTGTCCTGCAGTAAATAAATTCTCAACAATTTTATTTTCCATATTCGGCTTCATCTGAAGTGGATCAATCGCATCATATTCAATCGCATACGCATATTTTTCAATCACACAATTTTCAAGTCCCGGCAAAGAATGAACCATCTTTTCCTGTACATCAATAGGCATTGATGTTGAGAATCCTTGAATGTAAATTGTATCTAATTCTTTAGATTCAGGTTCTAAGAAAAGCTGATGTCTTTCTTTATCCGCAAAACGAACCAATTTATCTTCAATACTTGGGCAATAACGAGGACCTACCCCTTTTACTAACCCAGAATACATTGCAGAATCATGCAAATGTGTATGAATGATTTCATGCGTTTCTGGCTGTGTATAAATTAAATGGCAAATCTCTTGTTTTTCAAAAGGCAATACATCCTCTTGTTTTGTTGTTTCACTAAAGCGCAAAAATTGATTTGTCCCTGGTTGTGCTTCTGTCTTTGAAAAATCAATTGTATCCATTTTAATACGAGGTGGTGTCCCCGTCTTTAAACGGAAAGTTTTAATTCCAGCCTCACGCAATGATTCTGACAACGTATTAACCGTCCTTTGATCTTCTGGACCAGAAACAGTGGAAGTATGTCCTCTTAAAACATTACTTGTCATATAAGTACCTGTTGTCAAAACAACCGTCTTACTTTCAATAAATGTTCCATCTTCTAACTCAACACCACAGGCTTTTCCATCCTTGATTACAACAATTTTACATGCTGCCTCAATAATATCTAAATTATCCTGTTCTTCTAATGCCTTTTTCATAAAACGTTTATAGGCAATCTTATCGCTTTGAACACGCAAACTCCATACTCCAGGTCCTTTTGTCGTATTCAACATCTTAAACTGTAAAGCCGTTTTATCTGCCGCAATAGGCATCATACCACCCAAGGCATCAATTTCTCGAACTACGATTCCTTTTGCCGGTCCACCTACACTAGGATTACATGGCATCGAACCAATCATATCTTTACTTAACGTTACGATAGCCGTTTTCTTATTCATTCGACTCGCCGCTAAACAAGCCTCAATTCCGGCATGTCCAGCTCCAACAACTACTACATCATACATTTTATACACCCGATTTCTTTCTTAGTTGAAAGTGAAAAATACTTTGTGGAACTTTTAAATACAAAGTAACTACCACATATACAATTACACTTAATAAACCATTTAAACACATCTTGAACAAACATGAAAGTTTTGATCCTTCAACACCATACAATCCAACTTTAGATAGAAGTATTGAAGTAATCCATAACGCGAATAATCCAATCAAAATACGCACTACAATAATTGAAGTTTTACGATATGAAATGTGGTATACATCTTGAATCTCTTTTAAATTTTTATAAATGATATATCCTGTACCAATAAAACTTGAAATAACAGCACCCGCGATCCCCATGATCCATACAAATGGAATCAAAAGAACTCCTTTGATCAATACACCAATCGCAAGATTTTTTAATACATTTTTTCTTAATTCCAAAGAAACCATTAAATTCGTAACTAACGGAGCTAATGTAGATAAGAAACCTTCCAAAGCCATCCATTGTACAACGAATGTACACAATTCTAAGTTTTCGGAATAATATAACGTGTAATTCAATGGTCCTGCATACGCAAAAATACAAAACGATACAGGAATAGCTACATATAAAACAACGTTGATACTATCCAACACATTTTTCTTAACTAACTTATAATTTTTCTTTGACAAAGCCTCTGAAATATGCGGAATTATCGCTGTCGCAAAACCAGGACCCAAAATCATTGGGATCGCATTTAATTTACCTGCCACATAGTTTGATGCAGAAATAACAGTCGTTGTATCTTCGGCATTATAATGCATCTTTAATCCTGTAGGAAGTAAGAAACCATTAAATACCTGGTCAATATTTCCTAAAATCGCAACCACTAAATAAGGAATAGCTAGGATAAGAATTTCTCTGAAGATTTTCTTAGCTGAATGAGAACGTGTCGTTTGTCTTTGTACCATTTCATCCACTACACATTGGTGTTTACGATCAAAATACGCAAATTGAGCAATTGCCGCAATCGTTGCCACAGAAGTTGACATAACCGCCGCATATAATGCATACTTTTTATCCCAGCCAAACGCATAGACTACAAGGCATGCTGCACTTAGTAAAAAGGCAACACGGAATACTTGTTCAAAAGCTTGTGAAAAAGCATATTCTTCCATTTCTTTTAAGCCTTGATAATATCCTCTAAATGCAGATAATACAGGAACAAGAAAAATCGCTAGAGATAATATTTTTAAACAGTTTGCCATGATATCCGCATTCTTGGCGACCATAGCTGGCGCAATTACATTCGATAAAGTAAATAAGAGGATCATTCCAACAAATCCCGTTAAGCCTAAAATCGCAAAAGCAATTTTCTTTACTAAAATAACACTTTTCGCATCTTCTAAAGCAATATAACGAGCTACAAGTGTGGCCACCGCAAAAGGGACTCCCGACTGAAATATCGTCAATAAATACGCATATATATTATAAGATTGTGCATATACAGACTGATATGCTTCCGATTGAAGTATATATGAAAATGGAATTGTATAAGCCAATCCAATTAGTTTTGATACAAATAGACCGCCTGTTCCAATCAGGCCACCAACAATAATCGACTTTTTGGCCGCTGAAGATTTCGACATAAAATAAATACCCCCAATTTCATAATTATAACATACATCCTGAAAAGTATTATGATTTTTTATATATTAAGAGTATAGTAAAGATAAGGAGTGTGAGATTATGTATCCAGCCTATATACAAACGCAAACTACGGCTCGAAACATTGATCATGCAGCCATCAAAACATACCAGATTCCAAGTTTGATTCTGATGGAACATGCAGCTTTAAAATCAGCCGAAATTATTGAACAAATCACAAATACAAACCAATCTATCTGCATTCTTTGCGGTCCTGGAAATAATGGTGCCGATGGATTAGCAATCGCAAGACTTCTACAGCCTAAATATCCAAATCTATATGTTGTGGTTCCAGAAATCAAAAAGATGTCCGAAGATGAAAAAATTCAATTTCAAATGATACAAAATTTAAAAATCCCATTCAGCCAAAATCTTCCTAATGTCACTTATGACATTTATATTGATTGCCTTTTTGGCAATGGATTATCTAGAGATATTACCGGATTTTATAAAACTATGATTCAAGATGTAAACAAATCTCAGTCCACCATTATCAGTATTGATATGCCTAGTGGCATTGATTCCACTATGGGAAATGTTCTAGGATGCGCCATTCATGCAGATTACACAATTAGCTTGGATTGCTACAAACAAGGACAATGGCTAAATGAAGGAAAAAATCATTGTGGCAAATTATATCTCGTAGATATCGGAATTCCTCAAATTCTTCATCAAAAATGCATGGATAAAATTAAAATATTAAATGAGGAGGATATTCATCTTCCAAATCGCCCATTGAATGCACATAAGTCAACTTTTGGAAAAGCCCTAATGATTGGCGGAAGTCAAAACATGCATGGTGCAATCCATATGGCAAGTCTTAGTGCTTATAAAAGTGGTATCGGTACTCTTACTTTGATGGTTCCAGAATGTATTTCTAATGTTCTCGCAATCAAATCCGATTTTTATATGCTTCTTCAATGTGCCGATCGCAATGGTATATTTAGTTCTAAAGCCATTGATTTGTTGAAACAAAATATTAACAATTATTCAATTATTTCAATTGGAAATGGCATGAAAAAAAACAACATTACTATCGCTTTAGTTGAACAAGCTTTAAAGAGTGACAAAAAAATAGTACTTGATGCCGATGCATTATGGGCTGCACAAAAGAATATTGAATTATTAAAACGGAGTGAAACCACAATTTTAACTCCGCATATTAAAGAAATGTCCGATTTAACAGGTATCCATGTTTCAACCATTTTATCAAACCCATTCGAAGTGGCTCGCGACTTTTCAAAAGAATATCCAAGCTGTGTACTAATACTAAAATCAAGTCAAACCTATATTGCCCATCAAGGCAATGTCTATGTTTTAGATGCACAAAATGCAGGTCTGGCAAAAGGCGGCAGTGGGGATATTTTATGTGGTATTGTCGTTGCGATGCTTGGACAATGCAAAGATAGTTTACAAGCGGCTCTATGTGCTACCTATATTCATTCGCAAAGTGCTAAACTTGATATAGATTCGGCAAGTTTCATGCCCGAAGATATTATCAACAATATTCCAAACACATTAAAAAGGCTGAGATCCTAGTGATTCTCAGCCTCATCTTTTTGTATCAAATTTTTCAATGTTAAAACAGCACATTTCATTAATGGTTTTAAATCATGATTTTGAATGTTTGATAATCCTGCTTTTTCTCTTTCCTGATTCGCTAAACATAAAAACATAGCTCCACTACGAACATGACGAGTTTGTCCTACGATAAACACAGTACTTGATTCCATTTCTGAAGCCAGACAATCCAGTCTGCAATACGCATCCCATTTGTTTTGCAACTCTTGATAAACTGGCATTGTTTCCGGTGCATGCTGACCAAAAAAAGAATCCTTACTTTGAACAACACCTACATGATAAGGAAGATTAAGTCTTTTTGCACTTTCGACTTGCGCACTTAAAACTTCAAAATGAGGAACAGCTGGAAATTCAATAGGTGCATATTCACGTGTTGTACCTTCTTGACGAATGGCACCACTTGCAATCACAATATCTCCACCTTGAACATCAAGACGCATTCCACCACATGTACCTACACGCAAAAAGGTATGACACCCTAGTTGAATAAGCTCTTCCATTGCGATTGCAGTACTAGCTCCACCAATACCTGTTGAAACAACGCTACACAATACTCCATTAATATAGCCTGAATATGTAACATATTCACGGTTGTCCGCAACAAAATATGCATCATCTAAATAAGATGCGATATCCTTTACTCTTTTGGGATCTCCCGTTAAAATAACATAATCTCCAACACCATTTTCCTCTAATTGAGTATGATATTGTTTATTTGAACCTTCTGTGTAATCAATCATAATATATCCTAGAAAGATTGGAATTGTAAGTAGTAAACATTTGGATGAAACATTGTCGTATTAAAGCTATAAGCCTGACAATCATCATTTTCTCCATCCCAGTCATTATTCAATTTGGATAATAAATCATCGATTTCATCTTCATTCAAATCACTTGTCGCATAAAACTCCATGCAACCAGCTAAACTTGGCTGTAATCGACTTGGAGAATAAGACATCTTTGAACAAATTTCATTCAATGCGTTTTGAACAACTTCAACAACAGCATCATCTTCTTTGTCAACAACCACATGCAATCTTATCTTCATTATGCATTCACCTTATCTACTACATAATTACATAATTTTTTTAAGTTTGTATCATTAGACAAAGTGATAACTTTACCCAAACTTAAATTCAATGCTGCAATAACAGGTTCACCATTATCCATCAATACATTTAAAGTACCCGTAGTATTTTCGTAATATACATCAAACAAATAACTTTGTTTTCCGTTATCTTCTTTCTTTTCTCTTAAATCAAAATGGAAAGCATCCTTATTTTTTAAAATAATACGAACAGCTCCTGCTCCAGAGCTAGGAATTGATTTTGCCATAGAAACCTCCTACTTTTTATTAGCATCATATGTAAGCATAATGCCTAAATTCGCATAAATACTTAAATCTACATCCGCAACATCACAAGTCA
>UMCD01037897.1_pt1 | contig 10632 bp, 9 predicted proteins | sample 1964161 | NCBI WGS metagenome assembly UMCD01 (sample SAMEA4835961, study PRJEB28245) | human gut metagenome | biome: gut microbiome; material: fecal sample | place: Denmark | collected 2008 | reverse complement strand
GGCGGCGGCACTGGATGCCCTGAAATTCTCCGAAGTGGTGGGATGTATCGCCGGAGATGATACGATCATGGTGGCAGTGCGGACCGTGGAAGATACCCAGATCCTTATGGACAAGATCCATCTGATGATAGAAAGGTAAGACAGGGGGAAATACATGCTTCGTAGTTTACGCGTGAAAAATCTGGCTCTTATCCGGGAGACAGAGGTAGAGTTCGGAGAAGGACTGAATATACTGACCGGTGAGACCGGTGCCGGTAAATCATTACTCATTGGATCAGTGAATCTGGCACTGGGAGGAAAGTTCGAGAAAGACATGCTCAGACGGGGAGAAGAGAACGGTCTGGTGGAACTGGTCTTCGACTGCGAGGAAGAAAGGCTGGCGGAAAAATTAAAGAGCATGGATCTGGAACCTTCGGAAGACGGAACCGTGATCCTGAGCCGAAAACTTTCCTCCGGGAAAAGCATCTGCCGCATCAATGGAGAGACCGTGACGGCAAAGCAGGTGAAGGAACTTTCGGAGCTGCTGATCGATATTCACGGACAACATGAGCACCAGTCTCTACTAAACAAGAAAAAACATATGGAGATCCTGGATGCCTATGCGGGAGCGGAATTTGCAGAATGCGCAGGGCGGGTGGCTGCACTTTATCATGAGTGTACTGCCCTGGAGAAAAAGATCACAGAGGAAACTCTGGATGATACCTCCAGAAGCAGAGAACAGTCTCTGGCGGAATTTGAACAAAAGGAGATCGCGGATGCTTCCCTGCAGCCCGGAGAAGATGAGGAACTGGAACAGGCGTACCGCAAAATGTCCAACAGCCGAAAAATTGCGGAAAGCCTGGCGGAGAGCTATCAACTCAGTGGCAATGACGCGGAAGACGGTGCCGGGAATTCTTTGAGCAGGGCACTGCGGGCATTGCGTAGTGTGACCATGTATGATCCTGCACTGGAACAGATGGAGGAACAGCTGGCAGAGGTGGAAAGTCTTTTGTCAGATTACAATCATGATGTCTCCGAATATATGTCGGATCTGGAATTTGATGAAGAGGATTTTCGCAGTACAGAGGATCGTCTGAATACCATCAATCACCTCAAGGGAAAATACGGCAACACGATCGAAGAGATCCTGCGGTACAAAGAGGAAAAAGAAGCTTATCTGGAAAAACTGGCGGATTATGATGCCTATATGCAGAAATTGAACGCCGAGTGGGAGGAAAAGCAGGCGTTACTGAAGAAAGCCTGTGAAGAACTGTCTGAGATCCGCAGAAAAAACGCAGCGGTACTGACGCAGAAATTGAAAGATGCGCTGATAGGTCTCAATTTCCTGACGGTGGAATTTGACATCGCAGTCAGACCCGGTCAGGCCATTACAACAAAAGGCTATGATGATGTGGAATTCCTGATTTCCACCAATCCCGGAGAAAGTCTGAAACCTTTGAACCAGGTGGCCAGTGGCGGTGAACTGTCCCGGGTGATGCTGGCGATCAAAACGGTACTGGCAGGGAAAGATGCCATTGATACATTGATCTTTGATGAGATCGATACCGGTATCAGCGGCAGAACCGCATGGAAAGTAGCGGAGCAGCTGAGTATTCTGGCAGGAGCCCATCAGGTCATCTGTATCACTCATCTGCCTCAGATCGCAGCCATGGCGGATGTGCATTTCATTATTGAAAAGAGCAGTACCGATGATATGACCATTACGGACATTCACAAGGTGGCAGAAGAGGAAAGTCTGGCGGAGCTGGCAAGACTGTTAGGCAGTGATGCACTGACGGAAGCGGCGCTTTCCAATGCAAAGGAAATGAAAGAACAGGCAAACGGGTTTAAAGAAGCCAGATAAGGGAAATGCTATAGTGAAAGAAACATTGAAAAAGGATGAAGAAGTATTTCATCCTTTTATTTTGTGCAAATTCAACCAAAATAAAGCACCATATTTGTGAATTAAATTGATTGAATTTGACTGAATGTGAAGATATAATAACATCATAAGAACAAGAAAGATGACAGACAGGAGGGATAGAAATGATTTGTACCGTGACTTTCAATCCGTCACTGGATTACATCGTATCCGTGGATGACTTTCAGCTGGGAATGACGAACAGAACCTCATCAGAGCTGATTCTTCCGGGAGGAAAGGGAATCAATGTCTCTATCGTACTGAAGAATCTGGGACTGGATTCCACAGCCCTGGGATATGCGGCGGGATTCACAGGAGAGGAACTGATCCGAAGATTGAACGAATTTGGCGTAAATGCTGATTTCATCAAAATCGATCACGGAATGACCAGAATCAACCTGAAATTAAAAAGCATAGACGGAACAGAGATCAATGGCTGTGGCCCGGATATTGATGCAAAAGCTTTGGAACAGCTGATGGAAAAGATTGACAGACTGGGAGACGGAGATGTCCTGGTATTGGCAGGAAGTATTCCTTATACCATGCCGGATGACATTTATCAGAGAATTCTGGAGAGAATTCAGGGAAGAGGTGTTCTCACCGTAGTGGATGCCACCAGAGACCTGCTGGTAAAGGTATTGCCGTATCATCCTTTTCTGGTAAAACCCAACAACCATGAATTGGGGGATATCTTCGGTGTGAAGCTCTCCACAAGGGAAGAGGTGGTTCCATACGGCAGGAAACTGCAGGAGATGGGAGCACAGAATGTACTGATCTCCATGGCAGGCGAAGGAGCAGTATTGATCGCAGCGGACGGACAGAGCATGGGAGCTCCGGCACCGAAGGGAACACTGGTCAATGGTGTGGGTGCAGGCGATTCCATGGTGGCAGGTTTCCTGACAGGATGGATGGAAAAGAAAGATTATGTACATGCGTTCCATATGGGAATTGCTGCAGGAAGCGCCAGTGCATTTTCCGAGAATCTGGCCACCAGAGAAGAAGTCTTGCAGGTATTACAGCAGGTAGAACAATAACAATGATAAATATAAAAAGAGAGGATGGGTCACAACATGAGAATTACAGATCTTTTGGACAAAAATAGTATTTCCCTAAATGCGGCACCGGCTGACAAAAAGGAAACATTGGATCTGGCAGTGGAACTGATGGCAAAAAGCGGAAAGCTGTCTGATGTGGAGAAGTATCGTGAACAGGTCTATGCAAGAGAGGAAGAGAGTACCACGGGAATCGGAGAGGGAATTGCGATCCCTCACGGAAAATGTGATGCGGTAAAAGCCCCCGGACTGGCAGCCATGGTGATCAAAAACGGTGTGGAGTATGAATCTCTGGACGGGGAACCGGTGACCTTACTGTTCCTGATTGCAGCACCGAATACAAAGGATAATGTACATCTGGATGTGCTGAGCAAACTGTCCGTGATGCTGATGGATGAAAATTTTACCACTTCCCTGAGAAACGCAAAAAGCGTAGATGAGTTTTTACAGATCATTGATGCAGCAGATGAAAGTGCCAAGAGCATTGATGACAGATTAAGTGATACCGGTATTACCACCGAGAAGAAGAAAGGCTTTAAGCTGTTGGCAGTGACCTCCTGTCCGACCGGAATCGCTCATACCTATATGGCAGCAGAAGCATTGGAAAAGGCGGCCAGAGCAGCAGACTGTCAGATTAAGATTGAGACCAGAGGCTCCGCAGGCGCAAAAAATGTACTGACTGCAGAAGAGATTGAAGCGGCGGACTGCATCATCGTGGCGGCTGATGCCAAAGTACCCATGGACCGCTTTAACGGCAAGAAAGTCATCAGCTGTCAGGTATCCGACGGTATTGGCAAGGCAGACCAGCTGGTAAAACAGGCAATGAGTGGAAACGTGGAAGTTTTCCACGGGGAAAGCAGTGAAACAACTACAGCCGTAACCGGTAAGGAAAGCGCAGCTCATAAGATCTATACCCAGCTGATGAACGGCGTATCCCATATGCTTCCTTTTGTAGTAGGCGGAGGTATTCTGATCGCAATTGCATTCCTGATCGACGGACTGAACGTTGATATCAATGCACTTCCCGCAGATCAGAGAAGTAACTTTGGTACGATTACTCCCATAGCCGCAATGTTCAAGAATATCGGCGGCGTGGCATTCGGTCTGATGCTTCCGGTACTGGCGGGCTTCATCGGTATGGCAATCGGCGACAGACCGGCGCTGGCGCTTGGCTTTGTAGGCGGTATGCTGGCGGCAAACGGCAAGTCCGGATTTTTAGGAGCACTGGTGGCTGGCTTCCTGGCAGGCTATCTGATACTGGGACTTCGCAAGATCTGCGATAAGCTTCCCGATGCCATTGAAAAGCTGGCACCGGTACTGATCTACCCGGTAGTGGGTATCCTGATCATGGGACTGGCAATGAACTTCGTGGTAGAACCGATCATGGGCGGTATCAATACCGGATTGAACAATTTCTTAAGCGGAATGGGTGATTCCAGCCGAGTTGTACTGGGGTTGATCTTGGGCGGCATGATGGCGATTGACATGGGTGGTCCTTTCAACAAGGCAGCTTATGTATTCGGAACGGCAGCGATCGCTGCAGGCAATTATGACATCATGGCAGCTGTTATGATCGGAGGTATGACTCCTCCCTGTGCCATTGCACTGGCAACCCTGTTATTCAAGAATAAATTCACCAAGGAAGAGAGAGACGCAGGTCCCACCAACTTCATCATGGGCCTGGCGTTCATCACCGAAGGTGCGATTCCTTTTGCAGCATCCGATCCTCTGCATGTGCTTCCTTCCTGCATCATCGGTTCGGCACTGGCAGGCGCCCTGTCCATGGCATTCCACTGCACACTGATGGCACCTCACGGCGGAATTTTCGTATTCCCTGTAGTAGGTAACGCAGTGATGTATCTGGTGGCACTGGTGGCAGGTACGGTAGTGTCCGCACTGCTGTTGGGTGTATTGAAGAAAAAAGTAACCACATGAGCAAAAGGGAAGCTCTGAAAGAGCGGTTTTGCGAATGTGGGTGCTGAATAGTTACCGTAATATAAAAAATCAGAAAAGGAGATAAGAAAATGAAAGAATTTAAATATGTTATCACAGATCCCGAAGGTATCCATGCTCGCCCAGCAGGAGAACTGGTAAAGGCAACAAAGGAATTCCAGAGTGCCATCACTCTGACCAAGGACGGCAAGACCGGAGACTGCAAGAGAATCTTCGGCATCATGGGGCTGGCTGTTAAGGCCGGCAACGAGATCACCCTGACCTTCGACGGTGAGGATGAGGAAGCAGCTTATGCAGCTGTTACGGAATTTGTGAAAGCAAACCTCTAAGTAATCATAATATTATTGTCGGGAGAGGAGAAAAGTCATGGAAGTCTACCAGGGAAAAAGTGTATTCGGCGGAATTGCCATTGGCAGGATCAGTGTTCATAAGAAGGATGAACAGCAGGTAAAGCGTGTGAAGATCGAGAATCCCGACCGGGAGATCGCTCGTTACAGACAGGCCAGACAAACCGCCATGGAGCAGCTGCAGAATCTGTACCAGAAAGCCTTGAAAGAAGTGGGAGAAGCCAATGCAGCTATTTTCGAGATTCATCAGATGATGCTGGAGGATGATGATTACAATGAATCCATTGAGAACATCATTCATATGCAGCAGGTGAATGCAGAGTATGCGGTGGCTTCCACCGGAGACAATTTTGCACAGATGTTTGCCTCCATGGAGGATGACTACATGAGAGCCAGATCTGCGGATGTCAAAGACATTTCCGAGCGCGTATTAAGTGTGCTGGGTGGCAGAACGGCAGGCATGGCGGCATCGGAAGACCCCGTGATCATTGTGGCAGACGACCTGGCACCCTCCGAGACGGTACAGTTGAACAAGGATCTGGTATTATCCTTTGTAACGGTACATGGATCTGTGAATTCCCATACGGCGATCCTGGCCCGCACCATGAGCATTCCGGCACTGATCGGCACCGATATCCCTCTGACCGATGCCATAGACGGAAAACTTGGTATCGTGGACGGACGAAACGGCTGCATTTATGTGGATCCCGATGAAGATACTCTGTCGAAAATGCAGCAGCTAAAGCAGGAGGAGCAGGAGAAGAAAGAACTGCTCCAGACCTTAAAGGGACGTGAAAATATCACTATTGACGGTAAGAAGATCATGCTCTATGCTAATATAGGTAACAGCAAGGATCTGGCGGCCGTATTGCAGAACGATGCCGGCGGCATCGGCCTGTTCCGCAGTGAGTTTTTATATCTGGAGAGAGAAACCTTCCCTACCGAGGAAGAACAGTTTCAGATCTACCGCACTGTGGCGGAGACCATGGCGGGAAAGCCTGTGATCATCCGTACACTGGACATCGGTGCAGATAAGAAGTGCGATTACTTCGAAATGGAGCCGGAGGAAAATCCGGCCATGGGATGCCGTGCCATCCGTATCTGTCTGACCAGACCGGAGATCTTCAAGACACAGCTCCGTGCATTGTTCCGTGCCAGTGCATTTGGTAATATCTCCATTATGTATCCTATGATTATAAGTGTGGAGGAAGTACATCAGATCAAGGAAATCGTGGCAGAGGTAAAGCAGGAACTGACAGAACAGGGTGTGGCTTTCGGAGAACCGAAGCAGGGTATTATGATCGAGACACCGGCTGCTGTCATGATGAGTGCAGAGCTGGCGAAGAAAGTGGATTTCTTCAGTATCGGTACTAACGATCTGACCCAGTACACACTGGCCATCGACAGGCAGAATCCGAAGCTGGATGCATTTTATGATCCACATCATCCCGCAGTGCTGCGTATGATACAGATGGTCGTGGAAAATGCGCATAAGGCCGGAATCTGGGCAGGTATCTGCGGAGAACTGGGTGCAGATACATCGTTGACCAGACGTTTTCTGGCTATGGGTGTTGATGAATTATCCATGTCTCCCGGAAGTATTCTTCCCGTGCGTAAGATCATACTGGAGACAGATGTGACAAAGGAAAGAGAAAATAACAATTTATGCTGACAGAACAACGTTATGAGATCATTCTGAAATTATTGGAAGAAAAAAACAGCATTACGGTGGCAGAGGTAAAAGATCTGTTAAATACGTCGGAATCCACGGTACGCCGGGACATCACAGCATTGCATAATGCCGGGAAGCTGGTAAAGGTCTTTGGAGGTGCTGTGGCATGTGACCGGACGGTGATAACACATGAACCCACGGTGGAACAGAAGGCAGAAGTCAATGTGGAAGCCAAACAGCTGGTGGCTGCCAAAGCGGCAGCACTGATCCAGCCGGAGGATTTTATCTATCTGGATGCAGGTACGACCACAGCAAGTATGCTTTCTTATCTGACAGAGAAAAGTGCCACCTTTGTGACCAATGCGGTAGCGCATGCCAAGACACTGGCAGCGGCAGGATTCCGTGTATATCTCGTCGGCGGTGAATTAAAAGGCTCCACGGAGGCTGTGGTAGGCAATCAGGCACTGATGAATTTACAGAGCTATCATTTTACCAAAGGCTTTTTTGGGACCAACGGGATCAGCAGGCAGAGTGGCCTGACCACACCGGATATGAATGAGGCCATGGTGAAAAAGACTGCCATGGGACAATGCAGAGAATGTTTTATTCTGGCAGATCATTCTAAGTTCGGAAATGTCAGCTCTGTGACCTTCGGGGCGTTTCAGAGCGGAACGATTCTGACGGACGACTGCCCGGAGGAATATAAAAGCAGTGGGAATGTGGTCATTTGTGGTTAAACTGGAGAAAACTGTAAACCGCAAATCCCGGTGATCACAGATTAAAAATAGGAATGTGACGTACACTATACCCTATACAGCAATGACAGAAGTTCAGTGGGGGAATGTGTATGAAGCTATGGATTACGGAAACGGAAAAAGTAAAAAGGCAGGCAGGAGAAGATGCAGTCATCATTTTGCAGCTCTGGAAACAGAAGGTGCGCAGACTGCGGATTTACCGGGCCTGCCTTTGTGCTGCCCTTATCCTGGCCGGTATGGGACTCTTTGGCTACAGCTATTATCTGGTGGACAGCAGTATTCCTTCTGTTATTTATATGCGGGCGGAATCGGAGGAATCACTGGCACTGGATATTCCCGCAAAAGGTGAGATTTTAAGTGTCAGTGAACAGGGAACCAGTAATATTCCAAAAGGTGCCGTGACACTGGATCTGAGTCAGCCGGTGACTATGAAGACCGGGACGGCGGACAGCCTTGAGATGCAGGTGAAGCTGTTCGGGATCCTGCCTTTTAAGCAGGTGGGGATCCGGGTGATCGAGGATCAGGAGCTGATCCCGGTAGGTGTTCCCATCGGAATCTATGTCAAGACCGAAGGGGTAATGGTCATAGGTACCGGAGAGTTCCGTTCTGTCAACGGGGAGAAGGTGGCTCCGGCGGAACATATTTTGAAAAGCGGCGATTATGTGGTGAAACTGAACGGCACGGAAGTGGCGGACAAGGATGATCTGATCACCCGGATCGAAAACGGTAGTGGAGAAGCAGCGATTTTGACGATCCGGCGGGGCGAAGAATATTTTGATGTTAAAATCGATCCGGTACAGGATCAGACGAAAAAATATAAGATCGGTGTCTGGGTCAGGGACAATGCCCAGGGTGTGGGAACCATGACCTACATTGACAGTCAGGGAAATTTCGGAGCACTGGGGCATGGAATCAATGATGTGGACACCAGCAACCTGATGGAAATGAATGACGGAACCCTGTACCAGACGGAGATCATCTCCATTCAGAAGGGAACGGCCGGTCATCCGGGGGAAATGACGGGAATGATCGTCTATTCTGATGACAGGATTCTGGGGGATATTACCAGCAACAGTGTCCGGGGAATCTTCGGCAAGTGCAATGACAAAGCGCTGGCACTGGGAACGGAAGAGGCGATGCCCATTGGATTAAAACAGGAGATCCGAAAGGGACCGGCGCAGATTTTGTGTACCGTAGACGGCACCACCAGATACTATGATATCGAGATCACCGACATTCATCTCGATCATGACAACGTGAACCGGGGAATCGAACTGAAAGTCACAGATTCTGACCTGATCGCCCTGACCGGAGGAATCGTCCAGGGAATGAGCGGTGCACCTATCATCCAGAACGGTAAATTCGTAGGGGCCGTCACCCATGTTCTCGTGCAGGACAGTACCAGAGGATATGGGATTTTTATTGAGAATATGCTGGAGCAATAAGGTTGCCGTCCGGCAGTCAATATGGTAAAATAAATTAAATATGCATTCAAATGCAAAAATGGATTTGTAATGTGAGGAATAGGGAAAATGCGCTGACGTATGAAGAAGATGCGAAGAAATGTCTGACCGCCGGAATGAATGCACATCTGGCGGAACCGTTCCAGATGGAGAAAGCGATCGCAGCCATTGCGGAACATTGTAAGAAATAATAATTTTGGACAGATTTTTCAGAGGATAGGGATATAGAGGAGAAAGAAAATGAGTATACAGCAGCTCAGAAATCTGACCACGCTCTGCTACATCAAGCAGGACGGAAAATATCTGATGCTTCACCGGGTGAAGAAGGAAAATGACATTAACAAAGACAAATGGATCGGCGTGGGTGGTCATTTCGAGGCGGACGAAAGCCCGGAGGACTGTGTGCTCCGGGAAGTAAAGGAAGAGACAGGGTATACTCTGACGGCCTACCGGTTCCGGGGAATCATCACCTTTTTATACCGGGACGTCTGTGAGTATATGTGCCTGTATACGGCGGATGGATTTACGGGGGAACCGAGGGAGTGTGGCGAAGGAGCGCTGGAATGGGTGGAGATCAATAAGGTGGAGGAACTGGATCTCTGGGAAGGGGACAAGATCTTTTTCCGGCTGCTTCGTGAGAACCGCCCCTTTTTCTCCTTAAAACTGTCTTACGATGAGAATGGTATCCTTCTGGATGCAGTACTGGACGGTGAGCCGATAGCGACAAAGGAAGGCAGAAAAATGCCGGAGGCGGAAAGTGGGACAATGAATTGAATTTTACGGAATTTGTACGGAACTATCACATACAGTTAAACGAACAGCAGATGCAGGCGGTACAGGCTACGGAAGGTCCGGTACTGCTTCTTGCGGTTCCAGGAAGCGGTAAGACCACCGTACTGGTCAGCAGACTGGGCTATATGATCTATTGCCTGGGAATAACACCGGAGTCGATCCTGACAGTGACCTATACGGTGGCGGCAACGAATGATATGCGCAGGCGGTTTGCGGGGATGTTCGGAGAAGCGGATGCAGAGCGGCTGGAGTTTCGCACCATCAACGGCATCTCCCAGAAGGTACTGCAATATTTTGCCTACCGTACCGGGAAAACGCCTTTTCAGGTGGCAGATAAGGAAGCCTCGGCGGCCGTCAAACAGTCTTTTCTGGAAGCAACGGGGAAATACGCCACGGAAAATGATATCAAAGAGACCCAGCTGGATATCACCTATGCGAAAAATATGCGTCTGACACCGGAGAAAATCCGGGATATGGACACGGATGTGGAGAAATTCCCGGAGATATTCCGTACTTATAATGCGAAACTCAGGCAGATGCAGATGATCGATTACGATGATCAGATGATCTACGCCCTCAGAATTCTGGAACAGTATCCTGAGGTACTTGCACATTTCAGGGAGCAGTATCGGTATTTCTGTGTGGATGAAGCGCAGGATACTTCGAAAATACAGCATGATATGATCGACCTGCTGGCG
>UMCD01009925.1_pt1 | contig 10917 bp, 18 predicted proteins | sample 1964161 | NCBI WGS metagenome assembly UMCD01 (sample SAMEA4835961, study PRJEB28245) | human gut metagenome | biome: gut microbiome; material: fecal sample | place: Denmark | collected 2008 | reverse complement strand
GTGGAGGATATTCTATTAGTAAGCAATATCAAGATTAGTTTTGTGGAATAGATAGAGTTGATTCTAATAAAGGTTATTCAAAAGATAATTGTGTTCCTTGTTGCTTTAGTTGTAATGTTATGAAAATGAATCTTAATGTTTATGATTTTTTAGATAGGGTGGAATTAATAAATAAAAATTTGGATAATATTAAAAAGGCATTAAAAAAATAATTTTTTTGATTTTTTTATTTTCGTACCCCGAAATCTATGTCAAATAATATAAAACATAAATAAAAGTAAGTAAAAAAATGTAATTTCAAGTAATAAAGCTGGTTAATGAGTAATCGTTAACCAGCTTTAAATATTTTTAACTTCAAAGGAGTCAAAGAAAATGAAAGAGTACAAATTTATCGCCCTCATCCTTGCCATTGTCATCATCAGTCTTGGTTGCGTAAGATTTTGCAACAATTTGGTTGAGAAAACAATTGACCAAACAATCAAGAATGCCGTTCTCATTGAATCAAACGAGAGTGGCTACACATTAAATTTCTATGGTCAAGAATATAATTATTCCTTTGACTAAGAAATCTCAATACAACTCGTTCTGGAAGGTTAACGAGTATAAATAAATAGCCTTTCTCCAAACAAAAATAAAGAGACACTTCCGAACAAGTGTCTCTTTATTTTGTAGTGCTTATTAACCTATATTGATAAGTACTTCTATCAATCTTCAGGAGGTTATAAATGTAGAAGATAATTGCAATAGATTATTCTTTAAATGTTGTTACGATTCTCGTCTTAAAGAATTATAACTTCTAATAAGGTTAATAATTGTTCTTTTTTGTAAGAAAGGTGTATAGGCATCTTTCTTACTACAATGACAGTATAGCATATAAAGTTATATTTGTCAACAGATTTTCTAAAAAAAAGAACAAAAGGAGTTAAAGTTATGTATATCAACAACATCAACATTACCATCAGCAACAACAATAAGTGGCTGGACAAGTTAGCAGACAGCTTCAATACCCCGTCCTTCACGGAAACCTTTGTGAAAGTCTACGACCGTTTCCGCAATCAGGGAGCAACAACCCTTCAGTGGAAGGCACTGCGGAATATGTTCCGTGATGTTTTCTCGAAGGAAACAAAGTATGTCTGGAGGGGTATCCTTACCACGATGCAGAAAACGTGTATCACCTTTCCCAACGAAAAGGATGCTATTTCTTTCCTTTGGAACGGAGATGTAGTCTCCGATAACGGCGACGACCTTGAGTGGATGATTAAGAACTAATCCACTCTTTTGTCTTGAGTATGACAATAAACTGCTCAATACCTAAGCATTGTTAAAGCCCAGTATCCGCCCCAAAAAGAGTTGATACTGGGCTTAATAGAGTGCTTAGTAATCCAAATCGCACTCGGAAAGGAGGAAATTACCATGTAGAAAATAATTTCCGTGAATTATGCTCTTAATGTTATAACAATTGCCATACTGAAGAATTATAACTTCTGAGCATAACTGAGCATTGTTAGGATAGAGGAAGGTAGAAATATCTTCCTCTATCTTATAGAGTGCTTAGTCGCAATAAGTTCTCAGTATTTAGTTGCCTATACAATTAAATACTTTTATCTTCTAAAGGAGGTAAATAAATGTAGAAGATAACATTTGTCAATTACACTTTTAATGTAGTTGTAGTAATCATCCTTAAGAACTACAACTTTTGATAAAGTGTAATAGCACACCATAATAAGAGGAGTATATAGGTACTTCTCTTATTAAAACCATTATAACACATAAACATTTGTTTGTCAAGGAAAAGACACTAAAACCAGAAAGGAAATAAAGAAATGTTTATTACCATGAATTCTATTGTTATCATTACCATTTCTCTTGCAATCATTATGATTGCATACGGTGTTATCATCAACATCGAAGCAATCATTACCAAAAAGAGCATGAATCCTCGCGCCATGTTTATCATCATGGCTATCCTTGCTATCTCTGTCATTGCTCTTATTTGTAATATTGATTATAGTAAGAGCACCCCTGCTGAAATCTTCACTAATGAAGACGTAACTGGCGCATATAACGCTGGCTACGACAAAGGCACTGAAGAAGCCTATACCACTACTGAGGATTGGTTTAGTAATCTTCAGAATGTAACCATCAGTGAAGACAACTCCACTATTCATCTCATTGATGGTAATGGAGAAGAATGGGTTCTGGTAAGTGACGATTATCAGAACTAACCCCTCGACCCGAGCAAGTCGTTAAACTACTCAAATATAACAGAAGGAGAGATATCCCCCTATCTCTCCTCTGTAGTGAATAAGGACCTACATCCTTGTTTACTTTTATCTTCTTAAGGAGGTAATAAACAATGAAGAAGATTATTTCAGTCGATTATTCTTTAAACGTCGTTGTAGTTATAATTCTAAAGAACTATAACTTCTAAGAAGAATAAAAGCTCATTAATAAGAGAGGTGTGTAGGCACTTCTCTTATTACAATAACAAGTATAACATATAAAGTTATGCTTGTCAATGGTTTAATAGAAAGGAATCAAAGAAAATGAAATTAGCTGTCCATGATATCTGCAATATGTTAGTTGGTATTGCAAAGCCTTGGGAAGATACTGAAGTATTCGCTCAGTGGGAAGATAGAGGAGCATTTGCTCAGTCACACTTTGGAAAAGATTATTGGCTTCACGTATATGTCTCTCCTGATAGAGTGTTAAATGAAAACAACACAACTTATTATATAAAGTTGTATTGTGAATACACACTATCTAAACTTAATATGATAGCTAGACCAATCAAAGAAAAAAGAATACAAATTACTTCCAAGGAAGATTTTGAATCTTTCGTTATGGAAGTGCGCTCTCTCAAGGAACGTTACATCGGTTAAGCATTGTTAAAGGGTAGGAACATATGCTCCTACCCTTTATAGAGTACTTAGTTACCGCTAAGACTCTATCTTATCTGACCAATAAGATAATGAATAACAAGTTAGTCACCAACACTAACGAGTTAAAAGAAAGGAGGAATTCATGTAGAATAGTCTTAGTAATAAAGCAAAGATTGGTTCTATTCTGAAGTAGTATATCACTTCTGAATTTGAGTTTAATTGGTATATGCAACACCTAAGTGTTGAATAGCTGATTGAATTCTTCCAGATAGATATATCTAAGTTAGACTTAGACTAATCAATTTAATAAGAAGAGTGGATTGGTCAACCACTTTTCTTATTACAATAGCAAGTATAACACACAAACAAAGATTTGTCAAGCTCAAAAGAGCAGAAAGGAAAAAAGAAATGAAAAAGATTACAACGTTAGATGGGTATGCATATACCGTGATTTACCGTCAGCCTACTACCATGAACACCATGGTAGTGTACAAAATTCAGAATATTCATAATACTAATGAAAATCCTGTATATTTTCTAGCTTCAGGCGAATTGAGAGAACAATTCATCCGCGAAAGCACCTTTAATGAAATGAAAACACATATTATGCCTCAACATTATGAAGGTTACTTCAAAGATGAATTCACTGCCATTCTTATGGCAAAGAATGTTGCAATGGATACATATATTGCATTACAGGAATCTGCTCTTGAAGAGGCACAAAAAACCTTGGCAGAAGTCTCTGAAAAGCTTGCAAAGCTTCAATCTAAAATTTCTTGGGAAGGTTGTGATGCTTTTGAGCAGTATTATAATTCTCAGGATGAATTAAGAAGAGCTGCCCTGAATCATGAGAAAGGGGGTGAAAACAAATGACAAGATGGTACAAAGGATACATCAAAAAAGATGGTAAAGTCATCTATGATGTATTCGAAGAAAGAAGCGAAATTTGGAAACGAATTCGCAATTCTCTCAGAATGAGAGTACGAAATGGCTCATTGAATATGAATGATACCATTCTCGTACACATTCAGGATGCGTCTGGTTATTTCCAGTCATGTCCTGAAGTTCTTGGAGGCTATGTCCATGAAGAGGGTAAAGTCTCAGAGTTTATTTGAGTTGAAAGGAGGTATATATGAAGCTCAAATATTATTATGAGGGCCCAGTAACCAGATGGAATGACTACTATTGTCATTATTCTGGTTACACTATGGCAAGTAGCGACAAACAAGCTCTTAACAACTTGCGTGGCAGAATAAAGCGCGAGAAGGGTTTAACCATGGATTCCAAGTTAGAGTTAAACCTTAAATATCTCAAGCAAGTATAAGTATTAATCAATTTGACAAAAGAAAGGAATTAAAGTCATGTCTAAGAAAATGAAAAACACTGTTCGCTCTCTCACCAACAATCCCACCCATTTAGAAGCGCCTTCTCTTAGCAGGGCGCTTGATACCTATGGAAATCTGAACTGCCTGATTGATTCAAGTTTGAAAGAAATCATCAAATGGTGTGCAAAAAGCACTAAAGATGACACAAAAGAGAGATATGTTTTCTCTCTTAAAAATCTCGATTATGTACTTGAACATTTGAGCACTGAAGTGCTTGTAACCATTAAAGTTACTCCCCTTGAAGATGATTTTGGGAATCCTTGGTGTTGGATGCTTACCAAAATCAAAAAGAAGCGCATTTGTTTCTAACCAGATAGCTTAAGACAAATTTAAAATCAAATTTAATACAGACTTGAAAGGAGTCAAAGTAAAATGAAAAAGATTAGTGTTATGGGTCGTAATTACACTCTCGACCAGACCTTAGCTGAGATGAATTCCTCTTGGGGTGTTAAGCATCTCTGCAAGGTAAGACACAACTTTTGCAACAATATTTGCAAAGGTAAGAGTTGTAAAAACTGTGACAAATGTGAGATTGAGCAGTGCTTCAATCTCTCCCTCAAGGAAATCAAAGAGGGAAAGCGTAAGGAACTAATTCCTTGCGCTGAATGCTTCAGTGACAGAGCTAATTATGGTGCTCGTCGTTATTACAACGGCAAAGGCGTCAAAACGGAGGTGTGGCATGTTTAAAATTGTTAACAAGTACGGAAAATCCGTAACAGTTGTAATGAGAATGGAAGAAAAAACTTTATTTGCAAGTGAAGTGCTTGCAAACATTGTTTGTAAATTCCTCAATACCAAAGAAACCAAACCTGACTGGCTTGTAAACAATTTCGATGTTGTTGCTTGCAAGCCATACAAAGTAGAAAGAGTTTAAACATTGTTAGAGGGATGGAAAATAACTTCCATCCCTCAATAGAGTGTTTAAGCGCCACTTATTCACTCGCACATTAATTTAGCCTACAATGAATTAATGTATTATTAAATTAGAAAGGAGTTTTGCTATGTAGAAAATCTTAGCAGTTGACTATTATTGGTCCACAGTAGTAGTCTTCATCATTTATAATCGTAATTAATCCGTATTAATTGCGTCGCAAGTAGAGAGTGTAGGCCTTCTACTTGCGTTTATTTTAGCACACTTAATAATAACTGTCAAGTGATAACCACAAACTTTTTTGAGTTATGAAAGGAATTTAGAATTATGTCTACTATCAATGAAAAGTCTGTTGCCAACATGATTACCGACAAGAAAGTTTATGGTCCCATCTATGTTGATGAGGCTTTAACTTGGAGAGAAATTATCCGCACTCAGCCTGAGAAAGTTGAAATCCTTAGAAAATGGTTCAATGAATTTAGATGCTGGCCTATTGCTAGTTCGACCCCTGTGTTTGACGTTACAGCGCAAACTGTTTATCCTGCGTATTCTCTTGATTTACGGTCTGATGAAGGTGGCAATTATGTTTTCATGGTTGTGCGTAGAGCCATTCGTGAAAAAGAACTTGTTTATGTAAATAACACATACAACAGCTCTTACATAAAAGAATTTGACAAAATTAGATATCATTATTTTGTCCCTGTTTCAGAAGTTTCTGAAGCGACTTTAAAGCTCGCTTTTGAAAGTTATACTTTACAGAAAGAAGTAGAAAAAATGAAGGAGTTAGATAAAAAAGATAGAGAATATAGAGAAAAATGTCATAGAAATTGGAAGATTGATTCTATTATTTCGTCTATCAACTGCCTTAAAAATACCAAACTTGATTCTCTTGTTCCTGCCATTGACAATCTCAAAGCTGAAGTTGAAGCTCTTAAGAAGTAAAAAAGAAAAGACTGGCAGCTACCAACTACCAGTCTCGCTTAAGACCCCAGACTCCTGTAAAGTCTGTTTATATAATTACTCACGAAAGGAAAAATTAATATGTAGAAAATTTTACACATTGATATGGATAAACAAATTTCAGTTATCCGTATCGTTTATCATCGCAACTAACAAAAGATGATAATATGAACAACACTCATCAAGTAAAAGTTACAGGCTACCTTGCTTGATGAGTGTAATATAACATAAATAATAACACTTGTCAAGTAGTTTATGAAATTTCTTTTAAATACTTGACATCATTAAGAAAGGACTATATAATATGAAATACGAAATTACGTTTACTCGTTATGGCTTCGTTGAGATTGAAGCTGATTCTGAATCTGAAGCGTTTGATAAAGTCGGCGGTTATTGCGCGGACGATATCACGTGGTCTGATGAGTTTGATGCTACCGATATCCAGTCTGAAGAAGAGGAGAATTTTTAACCATGACTAATCAAGCTTACAATTATATTCTCGTCGCCCATGATGGCGAGAACTTCTTCCCTGTTTATTCTTCCAACCACAAAACAGTTGTGGAGAATATTATGTGGGCTGTATGTATTCAGGAAGATGGTTTCAACAAGATTGATAACAACAAATTGAGAGATTTCCTTATCCTCAATCGCATCAAACCTGTTGACCAGTTGGAAAACAAAGAAATCTCTGAATCTCCTGATTGGAATTGGAGAATTTCTCCCTCTCATCTTTTAAAGAAGCTTGAAGGTAATCGTTGGGGTTGGAATATGTATCTGCTTACTGTCCCTGCTCTTAACTTCTAAAGGCTAAAATATATCTTGTATCTCAATTAAGAAAGGAATTAAAATTATGGACAAAACTTATCTAACCAATCGTACTGAATATCTTCTTCAGAAAGCAATCGAAGAGGAAACTCAGAGATTGAAAGACCGTATCGCCTTTAATCCTGAGAGTAATATCGAGCCAATTTGTACGGAAATCGGTGTTCTTGTAGCACTGAAGAATTATGCAAACGATATCATCAAAGAACTCTAAAGGAGAACAATTAATATGAATAACAAGACTCATCAGGGTAGAGCGGACTATTTCCTTAAGCAAGCAGCATATGAGTTGTTACAAGCAATGGACATTGAAATTGAAAATGCAAAAGAAGCTAAGTCCCAAGGTAACAATGCAGATATTAGTTATTGTTGCACAAGAATCGGCACTCTAATTTGTTTAAGAGCTCAAATAAAAGACCTGATTGAAAAGCCGTAAAGGTTGATAGAGTGCAGGATTGAAATATATCCTGCACTTCAATGAGCCTTTAAGCTCAATAAATTTGTCAAGGAAAAAGACATTAAAACCCACGAGAGAAAGGTCTATTATGGCTAACATCAACATCAACACCAAGAAGTCCCTCAATCGCGTTCAGCTTATGAAGGAAAATAACAGCAATCTTGAATATCTCTACATTGATAATATTCGAGTGGGCGTTATGGGTTCTGTCAATGACCGTGACCGTGAAGCTGGTCTTGCTGTTATCCAGCGTATCGTTGATAACAGTGACAAGACTGGCATGGCTCTCGTCATGGAGGTTATGGCTCAGGTTCAGTTCGAGTCCTCTATGAATGAGAAGGAAATCAACCCTGATGAAGTCCTCGAAGTTAAGGTTGATGGCATCACTTATCCTTGCGTCCTCAGCTACGAAGAGAAGGCTTTGTTTGACGAGGCTGGCGAGGAAATCTGCAACACTCGTGACATTGATTGTGAACTTGATGAGCGGGCTCTTAAGGCTCTTCTTGAAGCTCGTGCAATTAATGCTCTTCGTAAGGACTTGGCAAATAAGTATGATGATTGCGAGGATGAAGATGAGGATTGTGAGGAAGATTACGAGTAATTTCTAATCATTTATCTATAAATTCTCATCAGATTAACAACAAAATAGGAGAGGGTTGAAATATACCCTCTCCACTTTAAAGAAAGGAAATTTAGAAATGAATAACAATAATATCAGAGCTATTTTTAATTACATCCTTGGTGTAGCTACAGTTATTATGTGTATAATCAAATACATTGGTGGTTATAATATTCCACCAATCATTGTTTTTGCACCAGTAATCGCTATTATTGTTATAGATTTGTTCACATTAATTTTTATTGTTTTGCCTGTTTTAATTGTAAAAATGGGAGCAGAACACAAAGCAACTAAGGAGTGGCGCAATAATTTTTATTCTCCCCGTGTGTGTGGCAAAAGAATTTATTGGAATCCAGAAACAAAAGAAATGGAAGGAGTTGAACCTATGCCTGAATACGATAAATGGAAGGATGAAGAATAACTCAGCTAACACAATCAGTTAATTTAAAAATGAAAGGAAAATCAGAAAATGAACACCACGTACATTGACAGCATCCCCAACAAAATCATTGAAAAGGATAAAGCTATTGTAAAGAAGTTTCTCTCAACTAAAGAGGGGATTAATCCAAATCTTAACAACTGTCCTGATATCATTGTCTATTGGCAACAGAAAGCAAATGGTAAAGCTTTCCACTTGCTGAGAGGTGAGTATGAAATTATTCAGCATAACGATACTATTGGACAGTATCGTAAAGGAGTAACTGGTCATTTCAATGTGAGTAATATTCAATCCCACACAATCGTTGTTGGTTCTGGTAAAAATGCAAAAGTTGCTTATGCCAAATATTACCCTGAATTTGAAATGCTTGTATTTGGAATAATGACAATCAACACCAGAAAAATTCCTGAAGAGAAAAGAAACTATTTCTTTGTAGAACGTTATTTCCTTTTCAGAAACTGCCCTGCTCCATTTGATGTCAATGGAAACATTGCGTTTGAATCTAAAGGAGGTAAATTCTATAGTTTAGGATTTGTTCATTTCCTTCAACACGATTTGTATAAGGCTGTTTACCATTTCCATTTTTCTCAAGCAATTGAAGAATTTACCGAAAAGGAAAGCAATCCGAGAATCAGATGGACGCAATGGACTCCTTATACATTCGCTGATTATTATAAAGTGGCGTATCCTCGTACCGTCTCTAAATCATCAGCGGATATCTCTGAAATTGTTAATAGTTTACCAACTGTTAATTTAAATGAACTTCGTCAGTTATATCCTAAGAAAGCCATTGATGTTAAGAACTCTTGGAACAATGAGTATCACACTGAATACAAAGACACCATTTGGACATTTAACATTTTAAATGACAATTACTGTGTCATTCGTCAGTTTGGCGGTTACTTCAAGTTCGAAGAACAGGCACGAATTCTCATTGACAACAAAGGAAAAGTGACAATCTTCAAACCCAATACAATTCTTAATGGAAGTGTTGTATTTAGAGTGTCCAGTTCTTCTGATATTGGAATTCCTGTTGATAACGTCTGTTTCTTCAGAGGTTTTGAGGATATGTTTAAGTTTAAGAGATTGTTTTATATCTCTTCTATTATCAATGATAGTGACATTATGACTAAAACAAATTCCTTAATTCTTAGGATTATTTACACTCTTAGATGTCCTACTATCGAACAATTTTATAAAGCTGGATATAAATACATCGCCAATTATCTCATGAGTGTATCTGCAAAATCTGATGTTGAACATCTTTTTGGATATAAAAAGTATTCCAAATCTGCAAGCATTTACGAGCTTAGTGGCATGAATAAGTACCAGCTTAAATTGGTAGATAAGATGTTTGAGGAAAAGAAAAAGAACCCTAATAGTCCGACTTATATTTACGGCGGTCTGACCTATACTCCTCGATGTGTAATTGAAACCGTTCAATTTGTTGCTGGCGTTAAAAATCTTTCTTCTATTACTGACAAAGATTCTGACTTTTACTTTAACATGGCAAAAAGAATGAATAATGTTCATGCTGACTATCGTGAGTTTTTGCATTTTGTTGGAGTAAATAACAGCGTGTACACTTTTTATTTCAATAGAAAAAATTATTGGAAAGAAAGATTGTATATAAACAAAGAAAGAGACATCCAGCCACCAACTCCTGAACAAAATGAAAAGGATAGAAAGAATCTTCTCAAGCTTATGCGTCTTCAGGAAAAAACCGATAAGAAAGGTCTTAATGAGGATGTGTTTAGAATTTTTTCTGACGCCTTAAATTTATTCAAACAAATCTCAAACACCAACCGTCCTGATATTGATTTGTACGCCTGTAAAGATGTGAATGAACTTCATCGTTATCACAATATGCTGATTGAAATCAACATTACAGACAAAGAAGCAAGAAACAAAGAAGAACAGGAGAGATTAAATAAGTTAGCCGCTAAACTTTATGACCAACGCAAGGAAAAGTTTGAGTATGCCGATGATAATTTCTCCATCGTTGTTCCTGAAGAGATGAACAAAATTACGAAGGAAGGTGTATATCTTCATCATTGTGTTGGTGGTTATATTAGTCGTGTTGCTGAAGGTAGAACAAACATTCTATTTTTAAGAAAGAATGAAAACATTGATATTCCTTTCTTCACGATTGAAGTTAACAATCACAATGAGGTCATTCAAATTCACGGCCTTTACAACCGTTGGCTTGGAAATGAACCTGATGCAGTTAAGTTTGTAATTAACTGGATTCATGAAAAGGGAATTAAATGTCCTGTAAACATTGTGCTCAACAAAGGTCAAGGCTATAGCGCAAGTAGCAGTAAACTTGATGCTAAAGAATATGGTTTGGAGGGTAAAAGTTATGTCTAAACGTACACCTAACAACGCTATCACAGAGTATCCCCAGTACGATGGTATGTACTATGACCGCTGTGAAGGAATTCAGCGTAAGACTCATGGTAACTATCGGTACAAAATCAAT
>UMCD01039263.1_pt1 | contig 10982 bp, 7 predicted proteins | sample 1964161 | NCBI WGS metagenome assembly UMCD01 (sample SAMEA4835961, study PRJEB28245) | human gut metagenome | biome: gut microbiome; material: fecal sample | place: Denmark | collected 2008 | reverse complement strand
AGCATCATCAAAAAGCGTGTGCCGGAAATCCGGTCGGTGGTTTCATCGAAGAACTCTGAAAAAACAGGTTTTTTGGAATCCGCACTTTCCGGGGGAACGCTCATAATGCTTTGCACCGGCTCTTTCCTGTTTTCCGAAAGCTTCCGGGCAGGATTGGGAGCGGTAAGCTCTGGAGCGCCGGCAATCGTCCGCACTTCAGGGGGCTGCTGTAAAGCGGTATCTTCCTCTGGCTGACCTGATACAACGGGCGCTTCGATTTCCGGTATGGCCGGTTCATCGGAATCATCTTTTCCATCCCGGGATGGCTCGGAAGGCTTGTGGGATGGTTCATGATCCGTAGGATCATTTTCTCCGCTGACCGAAGGTGCTTTTTCAGAATTATCGGAATCCATTCCACCGTCATTTGTTACAGGCGGTTTTGAAGGCTGCGTAGGGGGACTGTCTGTGAAACCGTCATCCTGATCGCCGGTATGTTCGGGAGGCGGCTGAATGATGGTATCAGGTGGATTGCCGCCTGCATCCCCTCCATCCCGGTCGCCATCGTGATACCCTTCAAGGACTATTTCATCTGCGTAGGTAAAGGACAGGATGCCGGTCTGTCCGCCGTCATAATCGACCTGAAGGCGGTAACTGCTGCCCGGCGTCAGCAGACGGGTGGCAATCGAGAGCATTTCCTGACCCACATAAACGCCACTTTCCAGACGGTTCCATGAACCGTTGTTTTCGGACAGCCATACGCTGATCTCATCCAGTTTCCCCGGCGGTGTGACCCAGGGAAAATGAAGGTTTCCTCTGGCAGCCAGAAAGCAGTTAATGTCCGGTCTGCCTGGAGCCTGTACAGAAACAGGAATTGAGATTTCAGGGAAAGCAATTCCCTCTGCAAACGCAGTATTTGCTGGTGCGGTCAGCTTTCCAATGGCATGGTACAGTCCTACAGTATTCAGATCAATACCGGAAAAATCCCATTCCACCACAGCGGTGTAGCTGGTTCCATTTTCCGCATAGCAATCCAGATAGTAAGGGGAAAAGGCAAACAAATTTTCCAACGCTTCGGTTCCGCTGCCCTGTTGAACCGCAAACGCATCCGTATAAGGATACCATTGCTCTATGGAGGTAATGACAGCAGGCGGCATTTCTTCCACCCGGACGGAAATCTGAAGCTCCCGCAATACAGTTTCACCAAAGGCATACCCCTCCGGCAGTTCAATCCGGCCTGCTGCGGTATATTCGCCCGGAGTGGTCTGGTCAATGGCCGAAAAATCCCATGCGACAGAAAATGTTTCCTGCCGGATTTCTTCACCTGCTGTTACAGTGGCACAGACGGTTTGATACTGAAGGGCCAGCTGATAAATTTCCTCCAGGTCATCATCAGACGGTGTGGTTCTAAGGGGCAGGGTGAAATCTGGCAGGGAGCGCAGTTCGCCTTCATTTTGTATTTCTGTGACAAAGACGAGGGATACTTCTTCCGGTGCTTCCGGTGTTTCCGGGGTTCCGCCATCCAGTGTCTCCGAAGCCTCGCTTTCTAAATCCGGCAGAATCTCCGTTCTTTCATCGGCATTGGCTGGGGTTGCAGTTTCAGCGGCAAATGCGGGGATACTGCCGGTGAAGCAGAGAAGGCAGGCCAGACAGCCACCCAGAATACGCCTGTGTATTTCCTTCATTCTCATATGATTCCCCCCATTCCAGAGAAAACATATTGACGGTAGGTTTCCCGCAGCTGTTTTCCATTGCGGAGAGCAATCGGAAGCTCCTCGCCGTTTATCAAACGGAAGGTCTGACTGTCAACCTGGCTGATATAATCCATGTTGATTAAAACGCCCCGGTAGCAGGGCAAAAAACGCTTGTCTTTCTGCAATGCGGCAGTGACCTCCTGAAAGCCTCCGCTTACCGGTATCACGCGTTCCGCCATATGAATCCGTGTCATACGGTTTTGATAATCTATGTATAGAATCTTCTCTGTGGGAAGTTCCAGCTTTTGACGGTCAGCCATAACCGAAAGTGTCATCACTTCATAGGGCGGTTTTAGCTGGCACAGCTCCATCGCTTCTTCAAATTCTGCCTGATGGAGCGAAAGCGGCTTCAGCAGATAATAGCTGGCGGACAGGCTGTACCCCATCCGGGCATAATCTTCTGTAATAGTCAGAAAAACGATCTTACAGAGCCTGTTTTTCTGGCGCAGCCTTCTGGCGGCCTCTATTCCATCCATGTTCTCCATATAGATGTCCATAAAGACAAGCTGAAAATTGACCTGGGCGGCAGCGTTCAGAAAATTCTCTCCGTCCTCAAATTCTGTCAGCGTATAGTCCAGCTGATGCTTTTTCATATAATTTTCCAGGCAGGCAGACAGTTCTTCTCTGTCCTCTGCTCTGTCATCCACAATCGCAATCTGCATCGTACCATCTCCTTTGCACAATAATCCAATATGAGTATAACATAAAACCGCAGGAAAAAACTTGCGTCTTAAACAGGAAACCTGCGTCTTAAACAAAGTCGGTTGTATTTCTCTTGACAAGATGCTACTCTAATTATACTACCAGACTTTCCGATGAGAAGGTCTGGTTTTTTAATTTTTCTTTTCAGGAAAGGAGGCTCAGCATGAAAATCGCACTTTGTACGGAGCTAAGAAATGTGGAATGGTTTGAAAGCAGGCTGCGCTCCCTTTTTGAAGGGGACGGACAGCTTGTCATCGACGAGCTATGGAATGAGAAGCAGCTATCTCAGGCACTGCGGCGGAGCCGATATCATGCGGTTGTCATCGCAATGACCGGGGCAAGGGGATTGGAGGCTGCCATTCAGGCAAAGCAGCTGGCACCGGAAGTACCGCTTGTCTGGTGGAGTGATGATGAAAACTTCGCTCTGATCGCGTATCAGCTTCATATTCCGGCATTCCTCTCCATAGATTGTAGTGATCAGGAGCTATATGAGGCGATGGAGTCCATCAGGAAACGGAGGTATGGAAATGCGAATTGCGCTATGCAGCTATAGTCAGAAGGAGAAAGAAACGGCGTTACTGATGAAGCTTGGCAAAGTAGACCGCTTTGACAATGGCGTATTCTGCGTCTATGCCATGCAGCGGGAGGGCCCTTATGACGCTGTGGTGGTCATGGAGGACGGAGCCAGGGGAATGAATTTCTGCATGAGCATACGAGGCTACAGCAGGGATGTCCCGCTTCTTTGGATCAGCGATCAGGCAGAATTTGAACCCCAAAGCCACAGGCTGCAGGTGGATGACTTTTGGGTGAAGCCCATTACAGAGCATCAGCTGGGGGAAGCAGTCTCCCGGCTTCTTCAGGGAAAAAGGGAAAGTAATGAATCAGGTGAGGAGGAAACGTATGAATAAAAAATATTACCGGAGAGAACAAAACCGTCACGCTATAAAGAAAATAATGACAACAGGGGGAAATGGATATGAGGTATAAAAAGAAGAAACGGCAGATCGTATCTGCAGCATTGGCGGCAATGATGGCGATGCAGTTATGCATACCGGCTGCAACGTTTGCTGCAGTTCCTACAAAAAAGCTGAAAGTGATCACGGGATTTACGGAATTACCGGAGGAGGTTGCACATATTCAGATCCCTGCGGATGCCGGAGAAAACTTTGAGGATTATCTGAATTTCCCGGAGACGATCGAGGCTTCGGTGGTGGAATATAAGAACGTGGATCATCAGAATAATAATGCGGATCGCGATAAGGGCGCGGAAGATGAGAAAGCGGCAGCAGACGACAGTGATAAGAAAGAAGACTCGGAAATTGCTACCGACAGCAATGCCGGGGATTTTCTTGAGGATTATGAGTTTGAAGATGAGGAAATCCCAGAAGATATCCCGGTGCTGACGGATATCAGCGTTACTTGGGAGCCGGATGAGAACCGGGAAGATGAAAGTGGTTTCTATTATTATCTTCCGGTTCTTCCGAAAGAGTATATTTTGGCAGAGGGCGTGGAGCTTCCGGAGATCGAGATCAGCATGGACGGCGGAATCGTTTTGCTGGCATCAACAGATACTTATAATATTGCGAATGGCAGTATCAGCATCAACAGCAGCACATTGAAACAGTATAATGATGCGACTATCACGGGAAGCAGTACGACCAATGTTATTCAGGTTAGTGGTGTGGAGGCTACAATCACGATTTCGGATCTGGATATCCAGATTCCGATCGACAATAACGCTACGACAGCAAGTAACTGGATACCGGCGATCCGACTGGCAAATGGTGCAAAACTGAATCTGATTCTGGAGGGAAAAAATACACTCAAGGGCGGTGATATGTGTGCGGCTATTGATGTGCCGGAAGGCTGTACCCTGACGATCAGCGGAGAGGGAAGCTTAAAAGCAACCGGTGGAGTAGGCGCCGGAATTGGTGCGTCGAGCATGAGAAAGGGTTCCTTGGGGACGATTGAGATCAACGGAGGCAATATCGAAGCTTATGGCAGCGGGATGGCAGCAGGAATTGGCGGCGGTTTAGAGGGCGGCATCGGTACCATTGTCATCAACGGCGGAACTGTGTATGCCAAGGGCGGATATGGAAACTACCCCAAGGATATTAATCATGTATACGGTGGAGCAGGAATTGGCGGTGGACCGTTCGGCTGCGTGGATAAGATTGAGATCAATGGTGGCAATGTGACAGCCTGTGGAGGATATGTTACGAACGCAGGAAGACGCCCCGGAGCCGCAATCGGCACTGGCGGCGGTGGAGCAAAACCGGTAGAAGGTGGATACAAGTATGGTGAGATTGTGATCAAGGGCGGAACGGTTTCAGCCATTGCATATAATAATGAAGTATATGCGATCGGTGTCGCAGAGAAGCCCAGTGTAGATGGTACCTTGGTGGGCTCCATTTCCATCCGTGATCAGGCAGTAGTCAACTTAAATGGTGGTGATTATTTCCCGAAAAGTGAAAATTCCGGACTGAAAAACTATGCCATTCAGGGCACGATTGCGGATGTACGATTCATCGAAAGCACTTATCCGGTGACAATCAGCGTGGGAGAGATTACCTGGAATGCAGGGACGATGAAGGTGAGCGATTATCAAGGTACACTTAAGGCATCCAATTATCTGAAGCCATTAACGACAGGGACACAGGTAACGGTAACGGTGACGGTTGGAGACTATGTTTATCAGATGGAAGCTGACGTTGCTGATGTTGATGATAAGAATGCAACGATCACTTTGAAGGCCGCAACTCCTCTTTATGAGACAAGATTAAAATTTGTTTCCACGGCGATCACGAGCGATCAGATATTACAGGCAACCGATATCACGATCAAGCAGGATGGTGAACCGTTGATCAATAAAGAAGGTCAAAGTGCAGCTATGGTCATTCCTTCCAAGCAGATTTCGTATGATGAAGTGAACACGGGACATCTGACGGTATATCTGCCGGAAAATAAGAATAAAACAGAGATTTCGGTGACGGTACCGGGCTTAAATGACGGCAATCCGATCACAAAATCAGGTGAGACGATTTCGATAGGAACACTAAATGAAATTACGATGTTTCAGCGTGATACCTCTTGTAGTCATGAGCACTATAATGCAGATGGATTTTGTGAAGCATGTGGTGCATATCAGGAGCCCAAAAATTGGAAGGGATATTATGAGATTTATAATGCCGGTCAGCTTTTCTGGTTTGCAAAGCAGTTTAATGATGGTAAAATCCCTAATACGAGCAATCTGAAGCTGATGAAGGATATTAAGATCCCGGACGGATATGCCTGGACAAGCATTGGAGCCATAGCTGATGGTAAGTCTTTCAGGGGGACTATTGAGGGAAATTACCATGTAATTTCCGGACTGCGACCTGCTAATGACGGTACAAGTTCTAAGTACGGACTGGTGGCATGGATTAGACATGGGAGTGTACAAAATATAGGGCTGGTGTTGGAAGGTAATTGGACTTGCGGGTTGTGTCGTAACGCTTATGCTAGCAACATTCAGAATTGTTTTGTAGTAGGAACAGATTTTTCAGATAGTTGTTCAGAGGGAACGGTGACTAATTGCTTGGCTGTATCAGGAAAACTGGAAGGAAATAAGTACCCGAATGATTATAGGGCTACTTTTACGAACTGTTATGAGACAAAAAAGAGTGATTATAGTTCTCCGGGTATTACTACTCTAGATAACGAAGAAAAACTGAAAAAACTGAAATCCGGAGAAATTGCCTATAACTTAAACGGTAATCAATCAGATGGTACGTGGGGACAGGTGATCGGAACGGAGGATTACCCACATTTCCGCAAGTACAGTAAGACGGTATATTATGATCCGGCTACTCAGACATATTCTAATAATAACGCGGCAAGTATCACTTCCGCAGCTGTCACGGATATTAAGACGATTTCTGACACAAAAGCGACTGCTACACTTAAGGCAACAGGAACTCCCGGAGCAGAGGTTAAGTTTTTATTAACCTCCGGCGAGGATGAGCAGACAGGGACATTAGATGATATGTTCTCGAAAGGAAGGCCACTTACGGAAAGTTCTTCCGGAAACTATGAGTGTACTATTACGGATTTAACTCCGGACACAGAATATCATGTCAGACTGATGATTAAAAAGGAGGGTAAGTTATCTCTTGATGTAACCTATGTAAATTTCCAGACAGAAAAAGTGCAGCAGGAGGCACCTAAGGCTGCTGATGTTTCTATCAATTACGAACAGGAGACTTTAGAGAATAAAGCTTCCTGCGATCTGGAGTATGCTGCTTCTAAGGATGCACAGTCATGGACAACGATAAGACAGGGTGGTAAGGTTCGTCTGACAGGGCTGCTGAATAACATTCGTGAAAATGGTGGGTCTGTACCAGTCTATATTCGCAAGAAAGCATCCTCGTCCATGTCAGCCAGTGAAGCGGTTTTGGCGGCGGATTTGCAAACACAGGCGATTCCGGAAGAATCGAACAAGCCGAATATTGATTATGGGAAGGAAAAAATCACAATTTCCTCATCTTTACAGTATGTGATTGTAAACGGAACCAATACCTCTCCAAACTGGACATCTGCAAAAATGGGCAGTGAATCAGGAATTTCGATTACAGACATCATTTCTTCCGATCATGAGAGTACGGTTTATTATCGGTATGCTGCAAGCAACAAGGATAAGAAATTTGCCGGAAAACCCGAAAGTATCACGATTCTTAAAAGAACGGCAGCACCGGCTGCAATAACTGAGAATGAGGTGAAAATAACCGGTACGACGATTACCATAAACAGAACGAATCCGGAAAATGACATTGAGTATGGATACCGTGATGCAGATTCAGACGGAGCATTTACATGGATTGACGGTACGAAAATTCAGGGATTATATCCGGCACATGGATATCAGGTAACCGGCAGAATAAAGGCGAAAGAGAATGCATTTGCTTCTGAGAGAACGGAACCGCTTAATGTGTCTACCAAGGATACACTGAGAATTGTAGGAAACGGAACACAAAAGTGGGATGCGAAGGGGACTTATGGGGTTTCACTTGCTCAGATTCCGGTTTCCCTGGCTTCTGGTTATGGTGTGTATAATGGTGCAAATCAACCGGTAGCCGGAACCTGGAGCTGGGAACCGGAAAATAGTAGTCCAGCATCTGGTATTTATCCGAAGGTAGACGATAAAAAGGCTTATACCGTGAAATTTACACCGACAGATTCAAGTGCTTCATACGATAGGACATTAACAGATTCCGTGGTACCGGAAATTTCTAAGTACCCACTGCAATTTTCAGTTGCGGTAAAAGATAAGACCTATGATGGCACGACAAACGCGGACATCTCCAGCGTGATCTTCGACAACGTGACCTTGAACCGAGGCACAGACTACACCGTGACCGCCAGCTTTGACGATGCCAGTGTGGGCAACGGCAAGAACATCACTGCCACAGTGACCCTGATGGGGCAGGCCGCGAAGAATTACGCCCTGAAGCAGAGCAGCGTCACCACGACTGGCAACATCACCAAGGCCGCTGCACCTGACTTTACTAAGGAAACCGCGCTGACCATTGTAAACGGCCACGAAAAGACCTACACTGTGACGCTCCCCACTCTGCCTGTGCTGGAGGCTCCCAAGGAGTACGGCACAGTGACCTACGGCGCACCAACGGTCAACTTGTCCAGCACCTATTACACCAGCGGTGCGAAGGTGGAAGATGGCAAGCTGATCCTGCCGATTCAGAAAAATGACGTGAAAACCACCGGCTCTGTGGGCACAGTGACCGTAGTAATCAAGAGTACAAACTATGAGGACATCACGCTGACCGTCAATGTCAATGCCACCGACAAGCTTGTCCCCACTGTTACGGCACCTACGGCAAACGCCCTGACCTACAACGGTTCAGAACAGGCGCTGGTTACAGCAGGCAAGACCACTGGCGGCACGATGCTCTACCGGCTTGGCAATTCTGAGTGGAGCGAGCAGATCCCCACAGCGAAAAACGTGGGGAAATACACCGTTTGGTATAAGGTGCAGGGAAACGCAGAGTACGCAGATGTGGCAGAACAAAGTTTGACTGTGACCGTTTCCAACCAGCCTTCCGGCGGCGGAGCATCCGGTGGTGGCGGCGGTGGCGCAGCCCCGGCTCCGACACCGGATGATGCGGATGTCATCACAGTCAAAGAAGACACGAAGGACAATACGACCTCCAAGCCGGGTGCGGAAACCGACACAACTACAACAACCAAGACGACCGTCAAGAATACGACGACTGAAACGACCAAGAACGAGCAGGGTCAGGATGTTTCCAAGACCACAGCCAGCGTTTCCAAAGACCTCGGTGACAAACTGCTCGATCAGGCGGTTTCCAATAAGTCCGATACGATCGAGATCACTGTGAAGTCCAGTGACGCGAATAACGGCAGCGGCGCAGGCAGCACAGGCGCGGCGGACAGCGTGAAAGCAACCGAAGTCGAGCTGCCAAAGGCGACCGTCAACGCGATCGCCAAGGATACGAACGCCGACCTTGTCATCAAGACCGACAACGGTGAAGTCGTCCTCGACAACAAGACCTTAGAAACGATTGCAGGCGCAGCCAAGGGTGACACCGTAACCATCGTGGTGGGCGAAAACACCCAGCTCAAGGAAACGCAGAAACCGGCGGAGAAGATCGTCGGCAAGAACGGCACGCTCTTCGACCTTGTCGCGAAGATTGGCGAAAAACACCTGCATCAATTTGAAGGCGGCAAGGCTTATGTGACTCTGCCGATGCCGGATAAGCTCAAAGGCAAAGACATCCTCGTGATCTACATCGACGACAACGGTCTCTGCGAGATCCTGAACCACAGCGTAGAGAAGATCGGCGCAGAAGATTACATTCGTTTCACGACGACCCGCTTCTCGACCTTCGCAGTCGTCGACAAAGACGAAGCAGAGCGGTTAATTAAAGAACAGAACGCCGCCCACGTCAAAGAACTGATGCAGAGCGCGAAGTTCAAAGTGACCACCACTAAGACGAGCAAGAAATCCGTCAAGGTACAGGTCGCAGCCAAGAGCAGCAAGACCATGATCTCCGACATCAAGTCGCTGGGCTACACGGTCAAGTACCAGTTCTATCGCTCGACGAAGAAGGACGCAGGCTACAAGCTGCTCAAGACAAGCAGCAAGAACAGCTTTATCAGCACCAAGGGCACGAAGGGCAGAAAATATTACTACAAAGCCCGCGTGTTGGTCTATGACGGAAGCAAACTTGTGGCTAGGAGTGCACTCAAGCAGTGCAGCTATGGCGCAAGACGTTAATGCAAAACTGATTTTTTGCTAACAGAATATAGAATTTTTACTTAGGGCTGACTGTAACAGGTCAGCCCTATTTCTTTGATGGGACAAAGTGTGATTATAAAGCATAAAACTCCAATAAAAATGTGAAGAGTGATTCTATGGAACGATTTATCTTAAAAAAGTTGCTGGATTGGAAGGATTCTCCCTACCGCAAGCCTTTAATCTTGAAGGGCGTACGTCAGGTGGGTAAGACTTGGATTCTAAAAGAGTTCGGCAGACGCTGTTATGAAAATACAGCCTACTTTAAACATGGATCGGCAGTCCTGCGATGGACTCCGAAAGAATTCTGATACAGGCGTAGACTGCAGTCATCTGCATGGCACTTCGTTCATTGACGGCTTTGCCAGAGTTGCTTCCACCAAAGAGAAAATGATAGGCGCTGCCATTGGTGCTGTTGGTGGGCTTGTCTCTGGAATGAAATAGCCCCGATAAAAATCCCATAAATATTCCTTTCTGCCTTAAGAGGCGTATAAAATACAAAGTTACGTCACAAAATAATTTGCGCAAATGCTTGCAATTGCAAGCATTTGCGAACATAATAAAGAAAAGGGAGGCGATACTATGGCAAATACATCCGCTGTTTATGCAAGAATAGATACGAATCTCAAGGAGAATGCTGAGAGTATTCTTTCTCAGCTTGGCATTTCTCCATCCAGTGCAATTCAGATGCTTTATAGCCAGATCGTACTGAAAAAAGGTATGCCGTTTGAATTGAAACTTCCTTCTTCTAAGCCATTAGCTGTTGGTGCAATGACCAGAGAAGAACTTGATGCAGAACTCCAGAAGGGTGTTGATTCCATCAAAGCAGGAAAGGTATATTCTGCAGATGAAGTCGACGCGGTACTTGCAAAGGAGTTTGGCATATGACGAATAGCTACAATGTCGGCTATTCTGTAGATGCACTTGGTGATTTACGTGAACTCTATTCGTATATTGCGAATGAACTTCTTGTTCCGGAGACAGCCGCAGCTCAGCTGGGGCGCATGCGAAAGGAAGTTCGTTCATTGGATTTTATGCCAGCTCGTTATACGTTAGTTGAATGGGAGCCTTGGCATTCGATGAAAATGCATCAGCTTCCGGTAGACAACTTTATTGTGTATTATCTTGTCGATGATAAAGAGAGGACAGTTCTGCTTCTGGGCAAGTAGCTCGGTATTGCCTGGATCCAGTTTCAGGAGCTTCTCGACATCCTTGAGCTGACTCTGCGTATTCTTGAT
>UMCD01035618.1_pt1 | contig 11018 bp, 10 predicted proteins | sample 1964161 | NCBI WGS metagenome assembly UMCD01 (sample SAMEA4835961, study PRJEB28245) | human gut metagenome | biome: gut microbiome; material: fecal sample | place: Denmark | collected 2008 | reverse complement strand
ACGATCAGTACTATGGAATCGAAAAAGAAGTGGTAACCGGTATTGTTCAGAGAGTAATGGGCAAAAATGTCAGCATCAACCTTGGTAAGGCAGACGCAGTACTTACAGAGAACGAACAGGTAAAGGGTGAGACCTTCCAGCCAACTGAGAGAGTAAAAGTTTACATTCTTGAAGTTAAGGATACACCGAAGGGACCGCGTATCCTGGTTTCCAGAACACATCCCGGTCTTGTAAAGAGACTTTTCGAGTCCGAGGTTGCAGAGGTAAGAGACGGTACCGTTGAGATCAAGAGCATTGCCCGTGAGGCAGGCTCCCGTACCAAGATCGCTGTATGGAGCAACGATCCGGATGTAGATGCTGTGGGAGCATGCGTTGGTATGAACGGTGCACGTGTAGGTGCAGTTGTTAACGAGCTTCACGGTGAGAAGATCGATATCATCAACTGGGATGAGAACCCGGCGATCCTTATCGAGAATGCATTAAGCCCTGCAAAGGTTATCGCAGTTATGGCTGACCCGGATGAGAAGACCGCACTGGTCGTAGTTCCGGATTACCAGCTTTCCCTTGCTATCGGTAAGGAAGGACAGAACGCACGTCTTGCTGCAAGACTTACAGGCTTCAAGATCGACATCAAGAGCGAGACACAGGCAAGAGAGTCCGGTGACTTCTACGATGATTACGATGAGGAACACGAGGAAGCAGAGGAAGAAATGACAGAAGAGGCTGTTTCCGAAGAGCTTGAAGAAACAGAGGAAGATACAGAAGAGACAGAAACAGAAGCTGAAGAAACAGCAGATGGAGATGCCGAAGAATAATGAAAACGAGAACCAAGATTCCCATGCGTCAGTGTACCGGCTGCAGGGAAATGAAAAGCAAAAAGGAAATGATACGAGTTCTCAGGACATCAGAGAATGAGATCATCCTGGACGCTACAGGTAAGAAAAACGGACGCGGCGCATACCTTTGTTTCTCAGAGGAATGCCTGGAAAAGGCTATCAAAAACCATGGCCTGGAGCGTTCCTTGAAAATGGCAGTTCCGGATGAAGTGTATCAGAACCTCAAAAAGGAGTTTGAATCAATTGAAAAACAATAAGGTTTTATCACTCATCGGACTTGCGACAAAAGCAGGAAAAACAGTGAGCGGAGAATTTTCCACAGAGAAATCCGTAAAAACAGGAAAAGGTTTCCTGGCACTGGTGGCAGATGATGCCTCCGAAAACACAAAAAAGAAATTTCGGAATATGTGTACCTATTATGAAGTTCCGTTATATTTCCTTTCAGACAAAGAGAGCCTGGGCAGAGCAATGGGCAAAGAATTCCGTGCCAGCCTTGCCGTGCAGGACGAAAATTTTGCAAAGGCGATCATGAAGGCGCTGGAAAAAGAATCCGGCAGATAACCTGCATGATACAGGCGTCTGTAAGGAGGTTTGACGATAGAAATGATAAAAGATAAATTCAACAGATCGGGAAAGGAGCAATATAGACAATTGGATACTCCAAAAACAGAAGAAAAGACAACAACGGTGAATACAGAGGGTAACAAATCTGAAGCACCGAAAAAGAAAAAAAATATCATCCGTGTATTTCATGCACAGAATGCCAGCGATGGTGGTAAAGGAAGAAGAAAACCGGCAGCAGGCGAGAGAAAGGGACTGGCACGTCCACAGAACGGCGGTCAGAGAAGCGCAGGAGCAAACACAAGAAATGGTGAGTCCGGTGAGCAGAGAAACGGTCAGAGTGGTCAGAATCGTACTCAGGGCGGAAGACCGCAGGGCAACCGTCCGGAAGGAAGAAGAGACGGAAATCGTGACGGAAGAACCTTCGAGGGAAGAAGAGACGGAGGAAATCGTTTTGGCGGAAACCGTTCCCAGAATGGTGAGGGACGTCCGGCAAGACAGGGCGAGGGAAACAGAGGCCCACGTCAGAATGACGGAAGAGGCGGAAGCCGTTTCGGCGGTGGAGCAAACCGTGGCCAGGGAGGTCAGGGCGGAAGCTTTGAAGGAAGAAGAGACGGAGGAAATCGTTTCGGCGGTGGAGCAAACCGTGGCCAGGGAGGCCAGGGCGGACGTTCCGAAGGCGGAAGAGGCGGAGACAACCGTTTCAGCGGAGCAAACCGTGGTGGCCAGGGCGGCGGACAGCGTCCGGGACAGAGAAGAAGCGGTGGCTCTTCAGATGCTGTATTCACTCCGGAGCTGACCAAGACATCCAAGGACAGCAAGCGTGAGCGTGACAGAGAGAATAAGAACAAGAAGAAAGAATTCGAGAAAGGTACGCAGGGCGGACGCAGACCAAATCAGGGCGGACGCAGACCGAATTCCAGAATCCCGAAAGCACTTCAGAAACCGAATCCACAGCCGAAGCAGGAAGAGAAGAAACCGGAGATCAAGGAGATCACCATTCCGGAGAAGCTTACTATCCGTGAACTTGCGGACGCGATGAAGATGCAGCCGTCAGTGATCGTTAAGAAGCTTTTCATGGAAGGTGTCATGGTAACCGTAAACCAGGAGATTGACTTTGAAAAGGCAGAGGAGATCGCACTTGGCTTTGATATCATTGCTGAGAAGGAAGAAAAGGTGGATGTGATCGCAGAGCTCCTCAAAGAGGACGAAGAGGATGAGGATGATATGGTTCCGAGACCTCCGGTAGTCTGTGTTATGGGTCACGTTGACCATGGTAAAACATCTCTTCTGGATGCCATCCGTAATACAAACGTAACCAGAGGCGAGGCCGGCGGAATCACACAGCACATCGGTGCTTACGTGGTAAATATCAAAGGTCAGAAGATCACATTCCTGGATACACCGGGACATGAGGCGTTCACAGCTATGCGTATGCGTGGTGCCAACGCTACAGATATCGCAGTTCTGGTCGTTGCCGCAGACGATGGTGTAATGCCGCAGACAGTAGAGGCGATCAGCCATGCAAAGGCAGCCGGTGTTGAGATCATCGTTGCCATCAATAAGATCGATAAACCAAGTGCAAATGTAGAGCGTGTAAAACAGGAGCTTTCCGAGTATGAACTGATTCCTGAGGACTGGGGCGGAAGCACCATCTTTGTTCCGGTATCCGCACATACAGGAGAAGGAATTGAGAATCTTCTTGAGATGATTCTTCTTACTGCTGAGGTTTCCGAGCTCAAAGCCAATCCGAACCGTGAGGCAAGAGGTCTTGTTATTGAGGCTCAGCTTGATAAAGGTAAAGGACCGGTTGCTACCATCCTTGTTCAGAAGGGTACTCTTCATGTGGGAGACTTTATTGCCGCAGGTGCATGCAATGGTAAGGTACGTGCAATGATGGATGATAAGGGACGTCGTGTAAAAGAGGCAGGTCCGTCTACTCCGGTTGAGATCCTCGGACTTGGTGATGTTCCTAATGCAGGTGAGATCCTGATGTCCTTTGAGAGCGATAAAGAAGCCAAGAACTTTGCAGGCGCATTCGTTACAGAGAACAAGAGCCGTCTTCTCGAGGAGACCAAAGGCAAGCTTTCTCTGGATAACCTGTTTGACCAGATCCAGGCCAGCGATCTTAAGGAGCTTCCGATCATCGTCAAGGCCGATGTACAGGGATCTGTTGAGGCTGTTAAACAGAGCCTTACCAAGCTTTCCAACGAGGAAGTTATCGTTAAGGTGATCCATGGTGGTGTAGGTGCCATCAATGAGTCTGATGTCAGCCTTGCTGCAACATCCAATGCGATCATCATCGGCTTTAACGTACGTCCGGATACTACAGCAAAACAGCTTGCTGAGCAGGAGGGCGTTGACCTTCGACTTTATAAAGTCATTTATCAGGCGATCGAGGATGTAGAGGCAGCTATGAAGGGTATGCTGGATCCTGTATTCGAGGAGAAGGTTATCGGTCACGCAGAGGTTCGTCAGCTGTTCAAGGCATCCGGTGTCGGAACCATCGCAGGAAGCTATGTGCTGGATGGTACATTCCAGCGTAACTGTAAGGTTCGTATCACACGAGGTGAGGACCAGATCTTCGAGGGTGAGCTTGCATCCCTGAAGAGATTTAAGGATGATGTCAAGGAAGTTCGTGCCGGATATGAGTGTGGTCTTGTATTTAATGACTTTAATGATGTCAAAGAAGAAGATAAAGTCGAAGCATATATCATGGTAGAGGTACCAAGATAGGAGTGATTCGTAATGAGAAAAAACAGCATTAAAAATACACGTGTGAATGGTGCAGTTCAAAAAGAACTCAGCACCATCATACACAGCGAGATCAAGGACCCCAGAATTCATCCGATGACTTCTGTGACAGCTGTTGAGGTGGCACCGGATCTTAAGACCTGCAAAGCTTACATCAGTGTGCTGGGCGAGAAACAGGCCAAGGATTCCACCCTCCGGGGCTTAAAGAATGCAGAGGGCTATGTTCGGAGAGAACTGGCCAGAAGACTGAATCTCCGCAATACACCGGAGATCCGTTTTGTTCTGGATGAGTCTATTGAATATGGTGTAAATATGTCAAAGAAGATCAATGACGTAATGAGTGGGATGGAAACAGAGGAATAGGTGGAAAAAATGAAAAACATTTCAGAAATACTGGAAAATGTAAAAACCGTTGGCATTGGCGGTCACATCCGTCCGGATGGGGACTGCATTGGTTCCTGTATGGCTCTGTATCTCTATATCCGGAAATATTTTCCTGATATAGAAGCAGATGTTTATCTGGAAGACCGGAAACCTGTATTTGATTACATTGACAGAATGGATGAGGTTAAGACAGAAGCAGAAGAAGATAAGGTGTATGATCTTTTTATCACCTGTGATGTCAGCGCACTGGACAGGCTTGCTGTTGCCCGGAAATATTTCGATGCAGCAAAAAAGACAGCCTGCATTGACCATCATGTGAGCAATAACGGATTTGCGGATGTCAATCATGTAAGAGGCGAGATCAGCTCTGCCAGCGAAGTTCTTTACGGACTTCTGGATTCAGACAAGATCGATCGTTCCATTGCGGTTCCTATTTATACAGGAATGGCACATGATACCGGCGTGTTCCAGTATTCTTCCACAACACCGGAAACCATGAGGATCGCCGGAGAACTGATGAAAACAGGATTTGATTTCAGCAGGATCATCGATGAGTCCTTTTACCAGAAAACATATCTTCAGAATCAGGTCATGGGACGTGTCTTGGCAGAGAGTATTCTCCTTCAGGGCGGTAAGTGTGTGGTCGGATATCTGAAAAAACGGGAGATGGATTTCTACAGTGTGGAAGGAAAGGATCTGGAGGGAATCGTGAGCCAGCTCCGTCTGACTGCTGGTGTGGAGGTTGCGATCTTTATCTATGAGATGCAGACGCAACTCTTTAAAGTATCTCTCCGTTCCAATGGTAAGGTGGATGTAAGCAAGATTGCCGTATTTTTCGGAGGCGGCGGACATGTGCGTGCAGCCGGCTGTGATATGCAGGGCTCCATGTACGATGTGATCAATAACCTTACTGCTGAAATTGAAAAACAGCTTGCAGAGGAGTAAAGATAAGATCATGGACGGAATACTTGTGATCCGAAAGGAAAAAGGTTATACCTCTCATGATGTTGTTGCAAAGCTGCGTGGGATTCTCCACATGAAAAAGATTGGCCATACTGGGACTCTGGATCCGGCAGCAGAGGGAGTACTTCCTGTTGCACTGGGCAAGGGGACCCGGCTGGTGGAGCTTCTTACAGAAAAAGAAAAAACATATGAGGCGGTTTTAAGGCTGGGAGTTTCCACAGATACCCAGGACATGACCGGAGCTGTTCTTTCTGAGAAACCTGTTACCGTCACGGAAGAGGAAGTCCGTGAGGCAGTGGGATCCTTTGTGGGAGAACAGCAGCAGGTCCCTCCTATGTATTCGGCCCTGAAGGTAAACGGAAAGAAGCTTTATGAACTGGCCAGAGAAGGAAAAACCATAGAGCGTAAGCCGCGCCCTGTGGTTTTTTATGAGATAAGGATACTGGATATGGAGCTTTCGCTGGTACGCATAAGCGTTACCTGCAGCAAGGGCACCTATATCCGTACACTTTGCAATGACATCGGAGAAAAATTAGGCTGCGGCGGAGCCATGGAAGAGCTGCTTCGGACCAGGTCCGGAAATTTCACTCTGGAAGAGAGCATGACACTTTCCCAGGTGGAGGAAGCGGTTGCCGATGGGACCATCGGGGAAAAGCTTGTTTCCATCGAGGATGTACTTTCCATGTATCCGGTCCTTACCTGTACACCGGAGGGAGACAGACTTCTCAATAACGGAAACCCGCTTCCGGAAGAACTGGTACAGGGAGGCAGCAGGGAAGAAAAAGTCCGGATGTATAAAAGCAGCGGAAATTTCACAGGAATATACGGCTGGGATGAAAGAAAACAGAAATACGTACCCATCCGCATGTTTTTTGTATGACATTTTATAAAAACTTGCAGGAGCAGCAGAAGATATGGAATACTTGAAGATCGACGGAGAATTTCCGCGCCTTTCAAAGAGTGCGGTGACACTTGGAAAATTTGACGGCATACACCGTGGACACCAGAAACTGGTGGAGAAGATCCTGGAACAGAAAGAAAAAGGTCTGCAGACAGTCCTTTTTTCTCTTGGCATCGGCAGTCAGATGATCTTTACAAAAGAGGAACGATGTCAGCTTCTTGAGAAAGCAGGCGTGGATGTGCTGATCGAATGTCCGCTGGATAACCGGATCCGTCATATGAAGGCGGAAACCTTTATTAAAGAAATCCTGGTGGGAGATCTTCAGGCGGAGCATGTTGCAGTGGGAGAAGATTTCAGGTTCGGGTATGAACGCAAGGGAACACCACAGCTTCTGGAGACTATGGGAAGGAAGCTTGGCTTTACTGTGGATGTTGTTCCGAAAGAAATGGAAGGCCGCAGAAAGATCAGCAGTACATTTATCCGTGAGGAACTGAAAAAGGGAAATATGGAAAAGGTTAATGATCTGCTGGGAATCCCCTTTTTTGTGGACGGTGTGATCGAACATGGAAGAGGAATGGGACATAAGGTCCTTCTTCCCACTACCAATATCGTTCCTGCAAAAGAAAAGCTGATGCCGCCAAATGGCGTTTATGATACAGTGTCCCATTTTAAGGACAGAACCCTTTGCGGGATCACAAACGTAGGATATAAACCAACCATCGGAGAGAAATTCCTGGGTGTTGAGACCTATCTTTTTGACTGCGAGGAGGATCTGTACGGAGAGCCCTGCAGAGTGGAATTCTTTCATTATTCCAGACCGGAGAAGCGCTTTTCGTCCATAGAAGCACTAAAGCAGCAGCTCCTGAAGGATGCAGAAAAGGGAAAGGCTTATTTCCGCAGTCTCGAAAAATAAAAACTTTCGGGAAAAACTTTTCGAAAAAACAGTTTACAGGTCAGAAACCGTGTGCTATACTGTTCGAGGTGAAAAAAGCCAGTATTCAGAAGCCGGAGACTCCGACCACTTCTTAATACCCGGCGTTTAATTAAAATTTCAAGGAGGAAACAACAATGATTTCTAAAGAGAAGAAAACAGCGATCATGAAAGAGTATGCAAGAACAGAGGGTGACACAGGTTCACCGGAGGTTCAGGTTGCAGTTCTTACAGCAAGAATCCAGGAGCTCACAGAGCATCTTAAAACACACCACAAAGATCATCATTCCAGAAGAGGTCTTCTGAAAATGGTAGGTCAGAGACGTGGCCTTCTTGCTTATCTTAAGAAAACAGACATCGAAAGATACCGTGCACTGATTGAGAAATTAGGTTTAAGAAAATAATTGCTACGGGAGGGGCGGATGATTCCATCCGCCCCATTTTAACATGTGTGATAAACACAGACGGAATTACCGCAGGAGTGATTTCCGAGACTACTGAAAAGCCCATTTCCGGTCGAGATCTTTTCAAAGGAAGTGGTCTTTTCAGTTGTTTCGGGCTCCTGTCAGATATTAATATAATAAGAAAAGGAGAACGAATATGTACAAAAGTTATTCCATGGAACTTGCAGGAAGAACACTGACTGTAGATATCGGACGTGTAGCAAAACAGGCCAATGGTGCTGCTCTTATGCACTATGGTGATACTACAGTCCTTGCTACTGCTACTGCATCCAAAGAGCCGAGAGAAGGGATCGATTTCTTCCCGTTAAGTGTTGAGTATGAGGAGAAGATGTATGCAGTAGGAAAGATCCCGGGAGGCTTCAACAAGAGAGAGGGCAAGGCAAGCGAGCATGCGATCCTTACATCCCGTGTTATCGACCGTCCGATGCGTCCGCTGTTTCCAAAGGATTACAGAAATGACGTAACTCTGGTAGATATGGTTATGTCTGTTGATCCGGAATGCAATCCGGAGATCCCGGCTATGCTTGGTTCTTCCATTGCAACCTGTATTTCTGATATCCCATTTGACGGTCCATGCGCAACCACACAGGTTGGTATGATCGACGGCGAGTTTATCATCAACCCGACACTTGCACAGAAGGCAGTTTCTGATCTTCAGCTTACGGTTGCTTCTACAAGAGAGAAGGTTATCATGATCGAGGCCGGAGCTAATGAGATCCCGGAAGATAAGATGATCGAGGCTATCTACAAGGCTCATGAAGTGAACCAGGAGATCATCAAATTCATCGACCAGATCGTAGCAGAGTGCGGAAAAGAGAAACATTCCTACGAGTCCTGTGCAGTACCTCAGGAGCTTTTTGATGAGATCAAGAAGATCGTTCCTCCGGAAGAGATGGAGGTTGCCGTATTCTCTGATGACAAGCAGACACGTGAGAATAACATCAGCGAGATCACTGATAAGCTGAAAGAAGCTTTTGCAGACAATGAGGAATGGCTTGCCGTTCTCGGTGAGGCTGTATATCAGTACCAGAAGAAGACTGTCCGCAAGATGATCCTCAAAGATCATAAACGTCCGGATGGACGTGAGATCAGACAGATCCGTCCGCTAGCTGCAGAGACAGATATCATCCCGAGAGTTCATGGTTCTGCCATGTTCACAAGAGGACAGACTCAGATCTGTACCGTTACTACACTTGCTCCTCTTACAGAGGCACAGCGTCTTGACGGACTGGATGAGTTTGAGACATCCAAGAGATATATGCACCACTACAACTTCCCGTCCTACTCTGTAGGTGAGACCAAGCCTTCCAGAGGACCGGGACGTCGTGAGATCGGTCACGGAGCACTTGCTGAGAGAGCACTGGTACCGGTACTTCCTACAGAGGAAGAATTCCCATATGCAATCCGTACCGTATCTGAGACATTTGAGTCCAACGGCTCCACATCCCAGGCAAGTATCTGTGCATCTACTATGTCACTGATGGCTGCCGGTGTACCGATCAGAAAACCGGTTGCAGGTATTTCCTGCGGACTTGTTACAGGTGAAACAGACGATGATTACATCGTTCTTACAGATATCCAGGGCCTTGAGGACTTCTTCGGAGATATGGACTTCAAGGTAGCCGGAACACATGACGGAATCACAGCAATTCAGATGGATATCAAGATCCATGGTCTTACAAGACCGATCGTTGAGGAAGCGATCCGCAGAACAAAAGAGGCAAGAGAATATATCCTGACAGAGGTTATGGAGAAATGTATCGACAAGCCTCGTACAAGCGTTGGTGAGTTTGCTCCGAAGATCATCCAGATCCAGATCGACCCGCAGAAGATCGGTGATGTAGTCGGACAGAGAGGAAAGACTATCAACACGATCATCGAGCGTACAGGTGTGAAGATCGACATCACAGACGACGGCGCAGTTTCTATTTGCGGAACAGACCAGAAGGGTATGGATGAAGCAAAACGTATGATCGAGATCATCACTACCGAGTTTGAGGCAGGACAGATCTTTACAGGACGCGTAGTCAGCATCAAAGAGTTTGGCGCATTCCTTGAGTTTGCACCGGGCAAGGAGGGAATGGTACACATTTCCAAGATCTCCAAACAGAGGATCAACCGTGTTGAGGATGTTCTTACACTTGGCGACAAAGTTAAGGTTATCTGCCTTGGCAAGGACAAGATGGGAAGAATCAGCTTCAGCATGAAGGATGTACCGGAAGAAGCATAAATGATGAGATACCACAATATTACCAAGGACGATATGTTAAACGGAGACGGACTTCGTGTAGTGCTCTGGGTAGCCGGCTGTTCACACGGCTGCCGGGAGTGCCAGAATCCCATTACCTGGGATCCGAATGGAGGTCTGCCCTTTACGGACAGCGAGCGAGCTGAGATATTTGCAGAGCTGGACAAGGATTATATCAGCGGGATCACCTTTTCAGGAGGCGATCCTCTGCATCCTTCCAATATCGCTGAGGTAACAGCTCTTGCAAGAGAGATCAGAGAGAAGTATCCGGATAAGACGATCTGGCTGTATACGGGTTCTCTCTGGGAAGAAATCCAGCAGTACGAGATCATCCATTATCTGGATGTATGCGTGGACGGGGAATTTCAGGTGGACAAGAAAGAGGTTCGTCTGAAATGGAAAGGCTCCTCAAATCAGAGGGTGATCGATGTACAGGCGTCACTTCGTGAGAACCGTGTGGTTCTGTACACGGAGTGATCAGAGGTTTTTTTGAAATTACCTATTGGGAGTGGAACGAAAAATGAAAAGAATTGCGAAATTTCACAAGGTAAGTTTTGAACAGTTTGCAAAGGACTGGAAGGATACCTTTGAACAGTATTCAGAAGAGGAGATCCGGAATATCTACGACAGTCTGAAGCTTCCGAAGAGAGCTACGACCGGAAGTGCAGGATATGATTTTTATGCACCTGTGGATGTGACCATGAAGCCAGGTGAGATCGTAAAGATACCGACCGGTATCCGTGTAGAGATGGAAGAGGGCTGGGTTCTGAAATGTTATCCGAGAAGCGGACTGGGATTTAAATTCCGGCTGCAGTTGAATAACACCGTGGGGATCATTGACAGCGACTATTTCTTTTCTGACAACGAAGGTCATATCTTTGCTAAGCTGACTAACGATACAAGAGAAGATAAAACGATCCAGATCCCGGCAGGAACTGGTTTTATGCAGGGGATCTTTGTGGAATACGGAATCACC
>UMCD01022581.1_pt1 | contig 11081 bp, 9 predicted proteins | sample 1964161 | NCBI WGS metagenome assembly UMCD01 (sample SAMEA4835961, study PRJEB28245) | human gut metagenome | biome: gut microbiome; material: fecal sample | place: Denmark | collected 2008 | reverse complement strand
CCGGAGGAATTTCTGGCAAAAGACCTGTCATTAGAGAAAAATGCGGATTCTCCGCAGATTCTTATATTTCATACACATTCACAGGAGGGATTTATGGATACGGTTGAAGGAGATACGTCTACAACAATAGTTGGCGTTGGAGATTATCTAACAGATATACTCACTAATACATATGGTTACAATGTTTATCATGATACGAGTGTGTATGATTATATTGATGGGAAGCTTGACAGAAGCAAGGCTTATACATATGCAGAAGAAAATGTGACAAAAATACTGAAAGAAAATCCGTCAATTGAGGTTGTGATAGACCTTCACAGGGATGGTGTTCCGGATACTACAAGACTTGTAACCGAAGAAAATGGAGTAACAATGTCAAAGGTAATGTTTTTTAATGGAATAAGCTACAGCAAGGCAAAAGGAGATATAGGCTATCTTTACAATGCAAACAGAGATGATAATCTGGCAATGAGTCTTCAGATGTATCTTTTAGGAGAAGCGTATTATCCGGGGCTGTTACGGAATATTTATATTAATGCATATCGTTACTGCCTGCATATGAAAGGAAGGTCGATGCTTATAGAAGCAGGAGCACAGACTAATACAAGTACAGAGGTTAAAAATGCGATGATACCGGTGGCAGATATGCTTGACAGATTGTTGAGGGGTGAGAAGGCGTATACACAGTGAAGCGAAGTGCATCTTGTTTTTACCTCACATTTTCCCTATAATGGGCGGTGGTGATATTCTGTCGCCCATTCCACCACACACGATAGTGTAAAATGGCATATGAAATTAATGTATGAATGGGGAAAAAACCTATTAAAGCTTCTAAAGGTGATGAAATAGTAGGTTTATTGAGAGAAAATTCTGAGGATAATTAATGCGGATAAAGAAAATTGCCTACTAAATTGATGATTTAAGCCAAAATAGTAGGTCTTTTTGCTGATTAGAACTGTCTGATATTATAGACATATAAGAAAAAGACCTACTAGATTGCTAAATATGATGAAATAGTAGGTAAAGGAGGTAAAATATGAGTAACAACATTTTAGCAGATCTACAGCCACAGGCTGTCTTTAAATATTTTGAACAGATATGTGCAATTCCACATGGCTCAGGCAATGTGAAGCAGATAAGTGATTATCTGTGTGAATTTGCACGTGAGAGAAATCTGTGGTTTAAGCAGGATGAAAGTTATAATGTGATAATTAAAAAGCCGGCAAGTAACAGCGAGAGCAAGGCTGCACCTGTTATTTTGCAGGGACATATTGATATGGTAGCTGTAAAAACGAATGATAAGGTTAAAGATATGGAAAAAGATGGTCTTGACCTTTATATAGATGATGGATATGTCAAGGCTGACAGGACAACCTTAGGTGCTGATGATGGAATAGCAGTTGCTTATGCGCTTGCTATATTAGACAGCAAGGATGTGTGTCATCCGCCGATTGAGGCTGTGTTTACGGTAGACGAGGAAATTGGAATGCTTGGCGCAGAGGCAATTAATACTGACTGTCTTGAAGGTAAAATTATGCTTAATATAGATTCTGAGGAGGAAGGAATATTCCTTTCAGGATGTGCAGGAGGAGCAACTTTAAAGGCTTCTTATCCATTGAAAAAATCGGATATGACAGGAACGCAGATGTCTATTAAAATTAATGGTCTTACAAGCGGACATTCTGGAACAGATATAATATGCCAGAGAGCTAATGCTAATATTCTGATGGGACGTATTCTTTTTGACGTTAAAGAATGTGTGAATATTGTAAGCATATCTGGTGGTGAAAAAGATAATTCTATAGCTCCATTTGCTGATGCGGTTATAATGACACAGGAAGCAGATAAGGTCACTGAGCTTCTTAATAATACTGCAAATGTCTTGAAAGAGGAGTATTCGGTTACTGACCCACATCTTACCATCAAGGTGAATTGTGAAGGTGAAGGCAGCACTTTGGCATGTGATGATGCGACAACACAGATGCTTATAAATGTGCTTATTTTTATACCTGATGGTGTTGTTAAGATGAGTAATGATATCAAGGGGTTGGTGCAGACTTCACTTAATCTGGGGGTTGCAGAGCTGGCTGAGAAAACATTTGCAGCAACCTACTTAATAAGGAGCAGTTCGCAGAGTGAAAAAGAATATCTTACTGATAAGGTTGGAAAAATGACTGAATATCTTGGTGGAACTTATGAACTTAAAGGTGTTTATCCAGCATGGGAATTTAAGAAGAATTCTGCAATCAGGGATATGCTGTGTGAATCTTATAATAGACTTTTTAATAAAGAGGCTTTGGTGGAAACAATGCATGCAGGTGTTGAATGCGGTATTATGGCTGCAAAGATTGATGACCTTGACTGTGTATCGTTTGGCCCTGATATAATTGATATCCATACTGTAAAAGAAAAATTGGATATTGCTTCGACACAAAGGACATGGGAGCTTATAACTGACGTTTTAAAACAGTTGGCATGAATAATTGAATAATACTATATATTGTGTTAGTCGTATCTGGTAAAATGAGCTGAAAAAAGCTTTTTTTATACCAGATGCGACATTTTTTATACCAAATGCGACATAAACTCAACAGAACACGACAAAACATATAGAATACTATATATATTGTTGACAGAGATTTGCTATTAATATACTATATTACTTGTACAAAACATTTATTAAATTCCGTGCGCAGGGGGATAGGAAACATTTGAAAGGAAAAGGTATATGGAGTATAAGGAATTTGTGGAATATATTAAGATGAATGCAGGGTATATAGCTGGAGAAGGTGGTAATATTACTATTAATCATGTGATTAAGAATAATGGCTGTGAGATGGATGGGCTTGTTATTATGGAGAAGGGGAAAGACATCGCGCCAACTATATATCTGGACAGCTTTTATGAATTGTATACGAATGGTGAGAATATTAAGAACATAATACGACAGATAGAGGTTATATATGAACAGAATAAGAATAATGTTACATTTGATGTAAATATTCTTAAGCATTTTGACACTATAAAGGACAAGATTGTTTATAAGGTCGTCAATTACAGAAGTAATGAAAAACTGCTCGAACAGGTGCCGCATAAGAGAATACTTGACCTTGCTGTGGTGTTTTACTGTCTGCTTGATAATGAATATGGAAGAAGTGCAACAGCATTAATATATAATAACAATCTGAAAAACTGGAATGTAACTATTGATGATGTGTATAAAGCTGCTTTGAAGAATACACCGGATCTGCTTCACAGTAAGATTAGTTCAATGGCCGCACTTTTTGAAAAATGTGGTGTTAATGTGGATGGAGAGGAAGTTGATTTAAAAGATTATGTTCCGTCTGATATGTATGTGCTTACGAATGAAAGCAAACTGAATGGTGCAGCCTGCATATTATATGAGAATGTATTGTATGATTTTGCGCAGAAGCTGGGAGCAGATCTGTATATACTACCTTCATCAGTGCATGAGGTTATACTTCTTCCTAAGCTTTCGATGTTTGAGAAAGATGAACTTGTTAATATGGTAAAGGAAGTTAATACAGAAGGGGTTGCTGCAGATGAAGTCCTTTCTGATCATGTATATGAATATAACAGAACAGAAAGATTGATAACTATGTAGGGACAGAATAATACAATAATGTACATGATGGGATTCGAACCCACGATCTTCCGCTCCGGAGGCGAACGCTTTATCCAGCTAAGCTACATGTACACAACATATAATAATTTATATGCTTATATACTATACATTATTAAATTAAAACCCGCAACAATTGAATTAATTTTTTTCTTTTGTTAGAATTAATACATCTGTATATTGATTTGAACTTATCAGCAATGAAGATAAGAATTGGAGGAAACATGTCAGAGCGTATTAATAAATATCTCAGTGCCCATGGAGTCTGTTCAAGACGTGAAGCTGACAGAATGATACAGGAAGGACGTATCACAATTGATGGTAGAATTGCAGTTATGGGTGAGATGGTAGAAGACAATACAATTATATGTGTTGATGGCAGGAAAGTTGACAACACCACACCACCACAGGTAGTCATAGCTTTTAATAAACCTGTAGGAATTGTATGTACAACAACTGATAAACAGGGAAAGAATAACATAGTAGATTTTATTGGATATAAGGAACGCATATATCCTGTGGGCAGATTAGATAAAGAGTCTGATGGTCTTATTCTGCTTACTAATGATGGCGACATGATGGACAGGCTGCTTCGTTCCGTTAATGGTCATGAGAAGGAATATATCGTATCAGTTAATAAACCAATTAATAAAGAATTTATAAAGAGAATGTCAGGGGGAATATATCTTAAGGAACTCGACAGAACTACAAGAAAATGTGTTGTGGAAAAGATATCAGACAAGACATTCAGAATAATTCTTACACAGGGGCTTAACAGACAGATAAGAAGAATGTGTGCGGAATGTGGATATAGTGTAACTAAACTGACAAGAATAAGGATTATGAATGTGGAATTAGGGGATTTAAAGACTGGTGAGTACAGGGAACTTGACGGTAAAGAGCTTAATACACTTTATGAGCAGATATATAAGCAGATAGAAACAGTCAATATACAGGCTGATAATTAAGGAGCGGATTATGGATTTATTACAGGAATATTCAGAACTTAAGAAGACGATAGATTATCATATGGACAGATATTACAATCAGGACGAGCCGGAGATAAGCGATTATGAGTATGATAAGCTTATGATAAGACTTAAAGAGATTGAGAAAGAACATCCGGAATGGGTGACATCTGATTCACCTTCACAGAAGATTGGTGGCACTGTAAAAAGAGAAGCCGGGGTTAAGGTCACACATAATGTACCTATGCTGTCTATTGAAGATGTGTTTTCAGAAGATGCAGTGTGTGCATGGATTGATAGGGTTCATGCCATGCATCCTGACTGCACATTTTCAGTAGAGACTAAAATTGACGGTTTAAGCATGAGCTTAAGATATGTAAAAGAAGCAGATGGGAAGCTGCATTTGCAGTTGGCAGAGACAAGAGGAGATGGTCTTATTGGTGAGGATGTGACAGCTAATGCAAGGGTAGTGGGGGATGTGTTACAGGTTATTGACCTTCCTTATGATTCACTAGAACTTCGTGGCGAAGTGTATATGAGCCATGAAGATTTTGAAAAATATAATGAAGAACAGGAAAGACTTGAGAAAAAAACAGCTGCTAATCCAAGAAATCTTGCGGCCGGAACATTAAGACAGCTTGATACTTCAATTACGAAGAAGCGAGGTCTTAAGATGTTTATCTTTAATGTACAGGACGGACCTGATGAGATTATGGAAAGCCACGGCAGGGGAATGGATATATTAAAGGCAGCAGGTGTACCGGTTGTATATCATAAGATATGTAAGACTAAGGAAGAGGTTGTCCGAGCAATTGATGAGATAGGAAGAATGAGAGAAGAACTTCCATATGACATTGACGGTGCTGTTGTAAAGATTGACCATATCGCATTCAGACAGGAGTTCCCTGCAGGAAGCAAGTATTCAAGCGGACATATTGCATACAAATATCCACCGGAAGAAAAGGTTATTGTTATGGATGATATTCTTGTAGATGTGGGAAGAACAGGAAAACTTACATTTACAGGGATATTCCATGATCCTGAAACCGGAAAGCCTGCAAGGCTGTGTGGTACAAGTGTATCAAGAGCGACTCTTCATAATCAGGATTATATTACACAGATGAATGTAGGTATTGGTGGGGAATATAAGCTGTTTAAGAGTGGAGAGATTATTCCTAAGCTTAATGGATGTGTAAAGGCACCTGAGCATGTGTTTGAAGCACCAAAGGTATGTCCTGTATGTGGGGAACCTCTTGTACGAGAAGATGACACAGCAGATATAAGATGTGTTAATCCGTCATGTGCAGCACAGTTGTCAAGAACAGTGGCATATTTTACATCTCTTGACTGCATGAATATCATGGGACTTGGTGAAACTCTTGTTGATGCCCTTATAAAAGAAGGATATATACACAATTATGCTGATATATATACATTGAAAGAACACCGAGATGAACTTATTGAGAAGGGAATCATAGGAAAAGAGAAGAATACTGATAAGCTGCTTGCAGCTATTGAGAAGTCTAAACAGAATACACCAGACAGACTGCTTACTGCACTTGGAATAAGAAATGTCGGCAAGAATACAGCCAAGCAGATTATGAATTATTATGATAATCTTATGGTACTTGCTGATGCAGGTGAAGAAGAATTGCAGAATATTCCTGATATAGGCACAACTACAGCCAAATGTATATATGACTTTTTCCATGATGAAGCTAATATTGAATTAATAGAAAGGTTAAGACAGTCAGGGCTTAATATGCAGATGCCAGAGAAAAAAGAAATATCAGATAAGCTTGCAGGAAAGACGATTGTTGTAACAGGAAGCTTTGATAATTACAGCCGTAAGGATATGGAAGAACTGATTGTTTCTAATGGAGGCAAAGCAACAGGAAGTGTCAGCAAAAAGACTGATTATCTTGTTGCAGGAGAGGCAGCAGGCTCTAAGCTTGATAAGGCTAATTCACTGGGGGTTAAGGTGCTTACGATTGATGAATTTATGGAAATGATAAAGTAAAGAAATAACAGATTGAACAATTCGCTGATGCGATTGAAACATCATATAAAGAATCTCTTTCAGAATCAAGTTCATCTTCTTGCAGATACAGAAAAATACATCAAACAGATGAAGTGTACAGAGTAATGGAGAAGTGGAAAGAATTCTATGGAGGATGATTTTTTAGTATAAACAAATAAATAATAAACTCTTTGTCTTTAAAACATAAAATCCATGTACTTGCCAAATATAAGTACATGGATTTTTATATTTTAATATTAAGCGTATTTATCTATAAAATCACATTTAAATGCAATAATTATCATAACTCTCGTTAAGGTCATAAGGAGTTATCTGGTATACATAATAATTCAGCCAATTCGTATAGAGGTTGTTAGCGTGGCTTCTCCATGAAAGCAATGGTTTTCTGTTGCAGTCATCATCCGGATAATAATTAACTGGAAGGTTAGGTTCAATTCCTTTGTCAATGTCACGCTTATATTCCTGATCAAGAGTTAATCTGTCGTATTCAGGGTGTCCCATGACAAATATTTCTTTTCCACCATCACCAAGAACAATATATATTCCTGCTTCATCTGAATCTGCAAGAACTTTAAGTCTTGGATTATCCAGAATTTGCTGTCTGTTTGCCTGTGTATATCTTGAATGTGGTGCCATGAATACATCATCAAAGCCTCTTACTAAAGGCTCTTTTCTATTCATAACTCTGTGTTTGTATACACCCGAAAGTTTCTTAGAAAGTAATTCTTTCTTGACACCATAATGATAATATAATCCTGCCTGTGCGCCCCAGCATATATGAATTGTTGATGTAACATGCTTCTTAGACCACTCCATTACTGTTGTAAGTTCATCCCAGTAATTAACCTCTTCAAAGTCAAGTTTCTCGACAGGTGCTCCCGTAATAATCATTCCATCATAATTATTATTCTTAATTTCTTCAAAAGTCTGATAAAACTTCTTAATATGTGAAGCTGATGTATTCTTTGAAACATGTGATGACATTTGCAAAAATGTAACATCTATCTGTAAAGGTGTATTAGACAGCCCTCTTAAAAGCTGTAATTCTGTATCCTGCTTTATAGGCATAAGATTAAGAACTATTATCTCCAAAGGTCTTATATTCTGTGAAATAGCTCTGTTTTCGTCCATGACAAATATATTTTCTTCTTCCAATTCTGCTTTAGCTGGCAAATCACTCTGTATCTTAATTGGCATTATTATTCCTTCTTTCTGTTATTGTTGTTGTCTGATTATATCATATCACTTTCAATAACTGTACTAATGTAAGTGAATTTTCTTTACATTTTTTGAACTTTAGTATCAAACATTTTAAAATTATGCTATTTAATTTAAATATTGGAAGAATAAATTGAGTAAAAGTAGATATATTATAGAAAAAGAAATTGGCTTAATGTACAAGAAGGAGGGGAAGAATATGGCTGTATTAGCGAAAACGATTAATAGAATATCTGTTATAAAAAGACAAGAATCCCAAGAATTTGTACGTGAATTTAATCAGAATAAAGTAACAGATGTATTTGGCGTTAAAAGAGGTGCATATGAATTATGATAAATAAGGTATATTAATTTATTTTGGTATGCCTTATGCACATCCCACCCTTTAAAAATCCCCAATCCCATGTTATAATCATTAATCATCAGAAAACGGAGATAAGAACATGAGCGTAGTAACAGAAAAGTCAAAGTGCAGAATTCTTAAATTAGCATCAATGCTTGCGGTAACGATGGGAATTATAATGGCATTTTATGCGTTTTATATTATGTCGGAGCTATATTCATTTTCAGCAACAGAGCAGGGAAAGGCATTATATATGGCTGTCAAGTTGCTGAATATAGCATTTATAGCAGTTATTGTGGAAGGAGTTTACTTTGCAATTGCTGGATTTTATGGAATGACAAACATAGGTGCTGTTGATGCTGTAAAGAAAATCAAAGTTTATGGAATTGTTATGACTATAGCAGGAGTTGTTGATTTAATAATAGTATTTGTGGTATCTAAGTATTCAATAACTGGTAACACGCTGATTCTTATATGCCTTCCAGTTGTAATAGGGATTATGTATCTTGCAGGTGCATTTTATAATGAAAAGCTTATAAAGAATAATAATGGTGTGGAAGGTGATGGCAATGATTGATCCGAATGGAATAATGCCACTTAATTTCTTCAAATACAAGGGTGTGTATACAGGACAGCACAATGGAATGAGATATATGCTTAAGCAGACAGGAGAAAAGCCTGATTTAAAGCTTTCTGCGTGCGTGTGGCGCGGACCATATGCTTCATGTGCTGTTAAGGAAGAAGATAAGACGACAGAGATATTTGAACTGACAGAAGATGGTCGTCTTGCTGCCGTGGAATGGATAAGGCAGCAGTACGAATCCAGACTTGACTATTGGGAAGCGGCACCGTCTATAAAGGACGCTGTTCCGATTGTTCATGAATAAAGAGAATAATATATACAATGCAGCATATGGCGGCACCGGTAAGCAGGAGAGTGTATTCTTCTGCTTCTTTTATTATAAGACCAAATACAATTCGGCATATAATTCTTGATGAAAATATAGATATGACCGCAATACATAATGGCACAATTATACTGCCAAACGGGTCTGGCTGGATGTTCAGCTTCTTGTATATATTAAAAATGTAAAGCAGACTCATGCATATGTTGCTAATAAGAACACCATACAGATAACCGGTTATGCCAAGCTTTGGAATAAGCAGAAATACACAGGCAAGCCGGATGATAATTCCGGTTATATTAATTATGAATGTAAGGGCGGTATGTCCCATGCCATTAGTCACGCTTGTAAGGCTGATTTTTAAGTAGAGGAAAGGACACAGCCATGAAAGAATGCAGGTGTATATGTATACAGAGTCTTCGTGGAACATCATTGCACCTAGGCGCGCACCATAGTTAATGAATAAAAATATGCTTATAATGCCGAGACTCAAACACATGGAAACTGTTCTTTTTACTGTCACAGCAAGATGGTCAGACAGGACATTCGAACTTTCATCAGATACCTTTGGAAGAAGCATAAGTGCAAATGAATTAGCTGCCGTACATGGAAAAAGTACAAGTGGAAGAGCCATTCCTGTAAGTATACCAAACTGGCTTATTGCATCATCTTTGGACAGTCCATGCATGCACAGGATTGCGGGAATAAGAATTGCTTCTGCCCCTTCAAGCAGATGCAGAACAGTCTGATTGGCGTTAATTGGAAATGCATATTTAACAATATATCTGTATTCACGGAGTGAACAGGAGAGCTTCTGCGTCATGCTTTTATTATGAATGGAACGGAAAAACAGCGGAATAGCACAGTATGTGGCAGCTGCAAATTCACCGAATATATTACCGGTAACTGCGTCAGCAATTGATATTGTTGATACATTTTTTATGCGCACATAAAGTATAATAGTGCCAATACGCACAAGCTGTTCGACAAGCTGTGAGGAGGCTGGCAGAAAAGATTCCTTCTGACTGTAATAGTAATTAGATAAGCAGTTATGTATGCACATGAATGGCAGAGAGATTGCAGTTATACGGATTATTCCCTCACAGCGGCTTTCCATAAATATATGGTTTGCAATGAAATCGCTGAATATAAGAAATAAAAGCATAACGGCAATTGAAAGAGAAATAGTAATCTTTAATACGCAGAAAAGCCATTTCAGAGATGGAGATGATGCTGAATATTTTGAAACAGCTACAGAAAATCCACTGCAGCATACTGCAAATGCAAGCGCAATAAGAGGTATGCACATCTGGAATAGTCCGACTCCTGCAGCACCTGTATAATTAGTGAGAAGTATCCGAAAATAAAATCCGAGCAGTTTTGATAGAACGCCGGCAATTGTAAGTATTATGGCGGATTTGAATATGCCACCTTTTAAGGATAATTTATTATTCATAGCAGATACCGCAGATAGACTTATTAACAATATATGCCCTGCCTGAATACAATATTATAAGGAATTGCAGGGCGGAAATATAATGATATATATGGACAATGCGGCGACAACTGCTGTCAGAAAAGAAGTGGCTGAAGCAATGCTTCCATATCTTTTGGGAGATTATGGAAACCCGTCAGGTGTGTACAGGTTGTCTGAAAAAGCTAAAAATGTTGTTGAGGAATCAAGAGATATTATTGCAGATATAATAAATGCTGACAGAAATGAAATATTTTTCACCTCTGGTGGTACAGAAGGGGATAACTGGGCAGTTAAAGCAGAGAGCCTGAAAAGAAAACAGGGACATATAATAGTAAGTTCAATAGAACACCATGCGGTGACGGAATCGGCACTGTGGCTTAAGAATTATGGAATAGATGTCACATTTGCACCAGTTGATGAGCAGGGAATTGTTAAGCTGGAACAGTTAGAAAAAATGATTAGAAATGATACATTTTTAGTGTCAGT
>UMCD01024819.1_pt1 | contig 11241 bp, 8 predicted proteins | sample 1964161 | NCBI WGS metagenome assembly UMCD01 (sample SAMEA4835961, study PRJEB28245) | human gut metagenome | biome: gut microbiome; material: fecal sample | place: Denmark | collected 2008 | reverse complement strand
TTCTTTAAATTCTTTAACTTCCCCATTTGCGAAAGAGTTTTTAATATTTATCAACATGCTGCCGCAAAGATAAACATTTTAGACAAGACTACTGCATACTGCTCACAAAAAACAGCATGCGGCTCGCTAAAATTCCGTCATATTCAAATCACTCTCTTATCTTATCAGGCTGAGAAGAGGAAGATAATGCTGTGGTAGAGCTGGGCGCCAATGACATAGATGAGCAGCAAACCGCCCATCTTGCCAACGCCCGAGACAAGAGCCTCGTAGACGGAGGCGACGCCCTTCATCCGGTCGCTCATCACACCGAAACTGACACTCATCACCATCAGGGAAAAACAACAGTAAGGCACGATACTGGCAGAGAAACTGCTGGGCAAGAGGCCCCCCATCACATTGAGCAGGATGGCGTGAGGAACCAGCACAAGCGCCAATATCAACAGCAAAAAGAAAATGCCCTCGAAGAGAGCCAAACGCATGGCGATGCGCTGGCGGTACTCGGAGGATCGGTAATGCAGAATGCCACTGTGCTGCAGGGCTCCAAGCATGAAAGAGAAAAGCAGAAGCCACACCAGCAAGGGCGACTCCACATTGCCGACAAAGCGACCGAAAAACCAACGGATACCCTCGGCGCTAAGCAGGGAGCGCGGAAAATTCTCAGGCATCGCAGCTGTAAGAAGCCACGATGTCAGAATAAGCACCACCTGCCCCACTCCGAGCAGCAGCGCCACCCATGCCATCAACTTATTAATCCTCATCTGCCTTCAGATTGTCTACGTCCAGAATGTGAAGTTCCAAAGCCCTCACCACTAATCGGGTGGCATTAATGCCAACACCCTTGTTGCCGTCGGGGAAGAGTTTCTGAACCAACTCGTTCTGACGCTTCTCTAAGCTCTTCACGCCGAAAGGCATTCCGCGCAGACCCGTAATCTGCTCCTTGGTGTAGCCCAGTGCCAAATGGCGCAGGAAACGCTCGTCGTACTCGTCAATCTCGTAGTTGACCAAAGCCTCCTGGCGCATTAGCTGGCTGTTGACACTTCGCTTGAAGCGGTCTACTATCTTCTGAAGGATAGGCTGGTTGAACACCATTTTCTTGCCGCTCATGCAACTCGCCACATCGCCACGCGTCAGCAGCTCGCCACTCTTCAGGATAATACCGTCGCAACCTGCATCGAGCACATCGACCCACAGCTTCTCGTTCAGAATCTCGCCTGTGAAAATAAGCACCTTCAGGGCAGGATAAGTCTCCTTAGTCTGACGGCAGATCTCCACACCAATGGTGGTGGAACCGCCCAGTCCAAGATCGAGCAGCACAAGGTCGGGCACCTGCTGCTTGATGAGGCGCCAGTAACTGGTTTCGCTTTCAGCCGTTCCTATAATCTCAGCTTCAGGGATTTCGTTTTTGAAGATTCCCTCTGTGCCTTTCAGCTCCAAGGGCACATCTTCGACAATGATTACTTTAAATGGTTCCATATTATTATTGTATTACTTTTTTTCTTTTTTGAGAAGTTTTCAATGGGGACAGGATTCAACTTCTAGGAAATAACTCCTGAGCCATACTCTTGGGCAGCACGATTTCGATCATGAGCTTGCCTGCAGCACTCGACCTGGCTGAGATTCCGCAACCTCGCAGATTGGTCACTTCGCCTATTTCGCGAACAATCTGCCGGCAAAGCAGGTACTTCATGTCGTGAGTCAGAGGAGTGAAGAGCCGATGGTGAAGCTGCTCATCGTAATCCACTTCCTGCATCTCTACCCGGCAGACAGCATAAGGCGAATCGGGCAAGTCCTCTACCCTGACTTCCACTTTTCCTGCTCCCGAGGTGAGAAGGTCGAAAAGATACTGGCGAAGGAACTTGTCGTTCTTCACATTCAGCTCCACCTGCTCCATCGCCTGGGCACTGAGCATGGTGTAGAGCGACTTATAATAGTCCACCAACTCATGAAGCGACTGCACATCGGAAGGATCGTTCTCCACGAGCTGACGGATGCGCGAAGGATAATACATCGTCTCATGCTTCAACGTGGAAAGGCAGTTGTCGAGCACAGAGCAAGACACGTGCAGACGTCCATTCTCATACTCCGCTTTATGCAACTCGTCTTCTGTCATCTCCATGTCGTAGGTCTCGGCTGCTGTACGCCGCATACTCTCCTGGAGCGCCTGCTCTATCTGGTCAACTACATCTCCCAACTGGGCATTCAGTCCATGAAGTCTCACTCCCCGCTTGTGCCACGTCTGCCTAATGCGCTGCAACTTCACCTCGTCGGTAGCGTCACTCAGCAGGATGCGGTTGATTTCATTCACCTTCTCCACGGCGAAACGGAAGGTCAGTACATGGCGATAATAGAGCAAATAGTAAGCCAAAGGCAACTGCAGCAGAAGGAGGATGAGCAGCACGATGGCCACAGTCTTCGAGTTCTCCGACAGCTGCATGGTGCGCACATAGGCTGGCAGCGTAGAGTCAGCTCCCATCTCGCGGTAGAGCTGGGTGTAGACCTTGTTGTTGCTGCGATAGAGGTCCCACTTGTGTAGGGCAAGAGCAGCCACGGCGCTCTCATTACGCAGGTCGAGAATAACATAATAATTAGTGGGCAGACTGTCCTGGTACCACAACAATTCGGCTGGGAGAACGTCGCTCGGACTGGCTGTCATCAGCACCTTGCCGCCAGGATGAAGCGACAGGTAATGGCGGTTGAGGTAACTGCGGGCAGAGTCAGCATACTGGAGGGTGCGCTCATACTCGCCGTTGATGTTGCTGAAATAAGCCGAATCGGCAAAGATGTCGGCACGCTGCAGATTGAGCGGGAGACGATGATTGGGTGCATTGCCGCGCTGATGGCGGAGCGTATTTTGGGCAATGACCTGCTGCGGCAGGCACGTCATCGCCATCAAGCCCACCAGACCTACGAGTCCTACGGAAAGCGACTTCAGCCGACCGCCTATTCCCCGGGGCAGGCGGAAGACAAAGCGGCTGCCCTTTCCCAACTCGCTCTCGGCAAAAATCGAACACACTGAGAAGATGCTGCTCACCTTCTTGTATTTCTCTATAATACCCTTGCAGTTGAGAAGTCCGAAACCATGACCACCTGTATAAGTGCGGTCGAAGACGTGCTCCAACTGCTTATCGTCCATGCCTACTCCCGTGTCTGTAATACAGATTTCCACATAAGCATCAGCTATCAAGGCGCTCACCATCACACGGCCACCTTGGGGGGTGAACTTGCGGGCATTGTCGGCCATGGTGTTAATCATGAAAAGCGTCAGCGTACGGTCGGCCTTCACCACTGCCTCGGTGGGCTCTACAACCAGTTCCACGCCCTTCATGTCGAAATTCATCTTGCCCTTCTGCACAATGTCGAACAGGGGCTGCAACGCAAAACTCGTAATTCGGAGATTAAGAGTTCCCTGCCGCATCTGGATCCACCGGGTAAGCACCTCGTTGTACTGGTTGATTTTGGCAGTCAGCTCTGAGATGTACTGGTACCTATCCTTCTTCACCGAGTCGGGTTCGACACGGTGTTTCAGGCAGTCCACCTCGTGAATCATGCGGTCGATGAAGGGCGTTATACTGTTGACCAATGCCACCTTGGCACGTTGCTCCAAATGGCGTTTCTTGTTGTCCCTCACGTGGAAGAGCATCATTTGCAGTTCCTCCTCTATATCCTCCTTTCTGTCGTTCAACTCGCTGATGTGCTGAGCATTGCTGTCCTTCCATTGCTGTAAGGGTTTAAGCAGTTTGGTGATAGAGCCACGGTGCACATTCCTGCGGCGCATCCTGTCGAAGAGATAGAGCAGGAACACCACAAGAACGATCATTCCTATCACGGATGCTATCATCCAGTTGAGCAGCACAGCATTGTTGTCGAGCACGGCTGCACGGGCTTCCAACTGCTTGTCCTGTCGGGTTCGCTCCTGCAGGTCGAGATACATGTTGCGGTAAAAATCGCTGTGTGGCTTGTCGTCGATCGCAGAATAGACCAGACAGAGGCGCTCAGCAATGGAGGCCACCAAGTCGGGTGCAGCCTTGATGCGCTTATTGTCGTTGAGCGCATGGTTGAGACAGTCTTCTGCCGAACGGTAGTCGTCTATGGCCCAGTAGCATTCAGCCAGTGTTCGGTAAGCTCCGGCTGTCTGATAAACATCGCCGTAAGACGAGAACAGATTGAGCGCCATCTGAGCCAGGTTGCCTGCCAATAAGCTGTCGGGCACCTGGTCAATATTAAGATACTTAATGGAAGGTCTGTTGTTGCGAATCAGGTAACTGCGCAGACTGGGACTCTGCAGATGCTCGCTAAGGGCCTGCAAAGCATTAGCCTGCCAATAGGGATAAGGGGTTCCTGAACAGGCCAGCATAAAGCATCGCATCAGGTAGTCGAACTCGCCCTGTCCGATTTCCTCAGCAGTTCCGCTGACGATGGCTCCTCCAGCGCCAATATTGTATAAATAGTTGAGATACTGAGCCGTATCTGCCTCCAAGGCATCAGCATCAATATCGTTTAGAGCCTGCAACATGGGTTCCTCCTGACCTACATAATAGAAATAGGTAGCGGCAACGATGTCTAACTCGGAATGGGCATAAAGGGCACGCTTACGTTCGCGCGGAGGCAGATTGTCGGCTTCCTCACCAATACGGCGGAGCAGGCGCATCGCTTTCTCACGATAAGCATAGAAGTCCTTATTGCGCGACTCGCGCTGGCAAAGGCGCATGTTCTGTACGTGGGCAACAAGGATCTCTATCTGGTTGTCGCTGCGCTGTTCCACCTCCAACAAATGTCGGCGAGCCTGCTCGTAATCCATCTTGGCTATGGCTACGAAAGCCAGGTTGTTGTGCGCCTCTGCGTAACCTGCAGGATAGTCATCGGCAAGCCTCAAAGCCCTATGTGCCAGAACTTTGGCAGAATCGAGATTACGGTAATGATAAGCATAAGAAAGAGAATTCAGCTCATCTACTTCGCCCTTATGCGACGGCGAACAAGCTGAAAAGAAAAACAGCGCTATCATCAGAAAGGTGATAGCGCTATTGTATAAACGATAATATGTGACTCTACGAATCTCCAATATTATACACGCATATTAAGCGCGAGCCTTTGCGATGTACCCCAAAGCCTCCTGACATTTTGCTGTAATAGCAGCCCAATCGCCAGCAGCTACGGTCTCCTTAGGGAAGAGCTTAGAACCCATACCTACACAGAGAACACCGGCCTTGATCCAGGGAGTAAGGTTCTCCTCGGTTGGCTCTACAGCACCTGTTACCATGATGTTGCTCCAGCGCAAAGGTGCCATCACGTTCTTAACGAATGAAGGACCACCTACGTTGCCTGCTGGGAATACCTTGGTTACGTCGCAACCTGCTGCCTGAGCATTGTTGATCTCGGTTACAGAACCACAACCTGGTGAATAAGGAACCAAGCGACGGTTGCAGACAGGAGCAATCTCTGGGTTGAAGTTAGGACCTACGATGAAGTTAGCACCCAACTGGAGGTACAAAGAAGCTGTACCTGCATCAACTACAGTACCAGCACCGAGAATCATCTCTGGGCACTCTTTGTCGGACCACTTCACCAACTCGCCAAAAATCTCGTGAGCAAAGTCACCACGGTTAGTAAACTCGAATACACGAACACCACCCTCGTAGCAAGCCTTGATGACGTTCTTACAAATCTCAATATCCTTGTTGAAGAATACAGGAACCATACCAGTCTCTTTCATGGCTGCCATGACCTGCATTTTGCTAAACTTTGCCATTATCTATATAATGTTTATTGTTTATTATTTAATGTTTAGTTGAACTTTAGCAAGTTCTGAAGTTATCGCTGTACACGGCCATTTGCGTTACCACCAGCCAGACTCTCTACCTCGTCAGCAGAAACCAGGTTGAAATCGCCAGGGATAGTATGCTTCAAAGCAGAAGCTGCAACAGCAAATTCGAGAGCCTCAGCCTGATTTGGCTTGGTCAGCAAACCGTGAATCAAACCACCTGAGAAAGAGTCACCACCACCTACACGGTCGATGATTGGGTTGATGTCGTAGTGCTTGCTCTGATAGAACTCCTTGCCGTTGTAGATAAGAGCCTTCCAGCCGTTGCGGGTAGCAGAGAGTGACTCACGCAATGTAGAAACTACATACTTGAAACCGAACTCCTTCATCATGCCCTGGAAAATACCATAGTAACCCTCGGCGTCGGTCTTACCGCCCTCTACGTCAGCATCTGGTTTGAAGCCAAGACAAAGCTGAGCATCCTCCTCGTTACCGATGCAAACGTCAACATACTGCATCAAAGGACGCATAACAGAGATGGCCTTCTCAGAAGTCCAGAGCTTCTTGCGGAAGTTGAGGTCAACAGATACTGTCACACCATGACGCTTGGCAGCCTCGCAAGCCAACTTGGTCAACTCGGCAGCCTTATCGCTGATGGCAGGAGTTATGCCGCTCCAGTGGAACCACTGAGCACCCTCCATGATTTTATCAAAATCGAAATCAGATGGATCAGCCTCGGCGATTGAACTGTGGGCACGGTCGTAGATAACCTTAGAAGGACGCATAGAAGCACCTGTCTCTGCATAGTAAAGACCAACACGCTCACCGCCACGGGCAATGAAGTCGGTATTTACGCCATAACGACGAAGAGCGTTCAGGGCGATCTGACCAATCTCGTGCTTTGGCAACTTAGATACGAAGTAAGCATCATGACCATAGTTGGCTACGCTGACAGCCACATTAGCCTCACCACCGCCAGGGATGATGCGGAATGACTCACTCTGAATGAAGCGATCGTTGCCTTCGGGTGACAAACGAAGCATAATCTCACCTAATGTTACAATTTTTGCCATTGTTGTTTGATAGTTTTTAATTTATTGTTTGTTATTACTTGAATTAATTTCGCCTATAAGGAATTTCTTGATTTATTTCTTCTATGATGAAGTTTCTTGGGGCAAAAATAAGCCTTTTTTCTTGAATAAAGAAATAAAAACGACTTTTTTTTTGTTTTTATAGCAAAAAACACGCTGTGCATTCGCACAATTCGATTTTTTATTGTAAATTTGCCCCAAAAATAACTTGTTGTGGTCGCACACAACACAATATACGAATAAAAAGAACTATCCACATTGTGGCTTCGCACAATCCTACTTAAATATATTAAGGTACGCGAGGGCCGCTAACAAAACAAACAAGAAGAAAGAGAATGGCCGAAAAAATCAGAATCAAAGACATTGCTGAAAGAGCTGGCGTTTCTGTAGGTACCGTAGACCGAGTCTTACATGATCGCCCCAATGTTTCGGAACCAGCCCGCAAGAAGGTTGAACAGGCTCTCAAGGAGATGAACTACCAACCCAATATGTACGCCAGCGCACTGGCTTACAACAAGCAGTACACCTTCTACATGCTGCTGCCAAAGCACGAGTCGGAGGCTTACTGGGAGGAGATAGAAGAAGGGGCACGAAAATGCGAGGACACCAGGCGAGACTTCCACATCGACGTGGAAATCTGTTTCTTCGAACGCTCCAGCAATGAGTCGTTCCGTGAGAAAGCCAACGAGATCATACAGGCTAAGCCCGAAGGTGTCGTTGTCGTTCCATCTTCACTCGATGTCACACGAGAGTTCACCGACCAATTGCACGAGCTGAACATTCCCTTCATTCTTCTCGACTCCTACATGCCCGACCTCAAGCCCCTGTCGTTCTACGGACAGGACTCTTTCTGCAGCGGATATTTTGCAGCCAAGATGCTGATGATGATTGCCTGCAGGGAGACGGAAATCATGCTCATGCGACAGACGAAGGACGGACGCGTAATGAGTAAGCAGCAGGACAACCGAGAAGTGGGATTTCTGCACTACATGCACGACCACTACCCTAACGTGAAGGTTACCGACCTCGACCTGCCACTCAACGGAACTCGTGCCGAATACAATAAAATGCTGGAGAAGTTCTTCTCTTCCAACCCACAGGTACACCATTGCATCACCCTGACATCCAAGGCACACATCGTGGGCGACTTTCTGCTGAAAACCAACCGACGCAACATCCAAATCATGGGTTACGATATGGTAGAGAAGAACGCCCGCTGCCTGCGCGAGGGAAGCATATCTTTCCTCATCGCCCAGCATGCCTACATGCAAGGCTATGCGTGCATCGATACTCTCTTCCAGGCCATCGTGCTGAAAAAGAAAGTTACTCCAGTAAACTACATGCCCATCGAGCTTCTAATGAAGGAAAACGTGGACTTCTACCGCAGAACTCAACTCTAAAAATTCCCTCACATACGAAAGAAAAAAAACAATATAAAAACAACCTACAAAAAAATGAAACAATCAAGCTTTATCAAGATCAACCCTGCCGACTCGGTAGTGGTTTGTCTCCGCCCATTCAAGCAGGGCGAGATCATCGAGGTTGACGGCAAGACCATCACCTTGTTACAAGACACCCCAGCAGGACACAAAGTCCTCATCGACAATGCTGCTGAAGGAACCAATATCCTGAAATACGGCTACCCCATCGGTCATGCAAAGAAAGACCTGAAACAGGGAGAATGGGTCAACGAGAACAACCTCAAGACCAACCTTGCCGGAACTTTGGAATACACCTACAATCCTGTAGAGGAGATCCTGAACATCAAGAACGAGAACCGTACTTTCAAGGGCTATGTACGCAAGAATGGCGAGGTAGGTGTGCGCAATGAGATTTGGGTCGTTCCTACAGTAGGCTGTGTGAACGGTATTGCCGAAAAGCTCGTCGACCTGCTCAAGCAGGAAACCAAGTGCGAGGGCATCGACGCTATTCACGCATGGCACCACAACTTCGGCTGCTCTCAGCTTTCGGGCGACCACGAGAACACACGCAAAGTGCTTCGCGACATCTGTCTTCACCCTAACGCAGGCGCCGTACTCGTACTCTCCCTGGGTTGCGAGAACAACCAGCCAGACGAGTTCATGAAGATGCTGGGCGACTACGACAAAGACCGCATCAAGCTCTTGATAACTCAGAAAGTGGAAGGCGACGAGCTCGAGGAAGGCATGAAACTGCTCCGCGAACTCTATGCTCAGGCCAAGGAAGACAAGCGACAGGAGGTTTCGGTCAGCAAACTGCGCGTAGGTTTGAAGTGCGGTGGATCAGATGGATTCAGCGGAATTACTGCCAACCCATTGGTAGGCGAGTTCTCCGACTGGCTCGTGGCACAGGGTGGAACTTCTATCCTCACCGAGGTGCCAGAGATGTTTGGCGCTGAGACCATCCTGATGAACCGTTGCGAGAACAAGGAACTCTTCGACAAGACAGTTCACCTCATCAACGACTTCAAGGAGTACTTCCTCTCTCATGGTGAGCCTGTAGGCGAGAATCCTTCTCCAGGCAACAAGGCGGGTGGTATTTCTACACTCGAGGACAAGGCTCTCGGTTGCACACAGAAGTGCGGTCGCGCTCCAGTCAGCGGTGTGCTCCAGTATGGTGACCGTTTGGAGACAACGGGTCTGAACCTTCTCTCTGCACCAGGCAACGACCTCGTAGCTTCCACAGCCCTTGCTTCTGCCGGCTGTCAGCTGGTTCTCTTCACCACTGGTCGCGGTACACCATTCGGCACCTTCGTACCAACCATGAAGATTTCCACCAACAGCAACCTCTACCGCAACAAGCCAAACTGGATTGATTTCAACGCAGGCGAACTGGTGGAAGGTACTGAAATGAAGGACTTGGTACGCAAGTTCATCGACAAGATTATCGCAGTAGCCAATGGCGAAGAAGCTCGCAACGAGTACAACGGCTATCGCGAAATCTCTATCTTCAAGAACGGCGTAACGCTGTAAATAAAGTGAATAAACAGACTAAAAAATGAGCAATAAGAAAGGATTACTGGCTCTCTCGCCATTGTTTCTGTTGATACTGCTGATAGCTGTCTTTACCATCCATTCGGTAAGGAGCAACGGCTCGGGCGACAATCTGTCGCTTACGGTGGCTTTCATGATTTCCAGCATCTATGCTGTGGCAATATCAGGAGGACTGCCCATTAAGAAGCGCATCGACACCTACAGCCGTGGAGCCGGAGCCAGTAATCTGATGCTTATGCTCTGGATTTATGTGCTGGCAGGAGCATTTGCTGCATCTGCCAAGGCCATGGGAGCTGTCGATGCTACCGTCAACCTGGCTCTCAGCATCCTTCCTGCCAGCATGATTCTGCCAGGACTCTTCCTTGCGGCTTGTTTTATCTCTCTTTCCATCGGAACAAGTGTGGGCACAGTAGTAGCACTCGTTCCTATTGCTGCAGGACTGGCACTTTCGGTAGACGCCAACTTAGGGCTTACCGTAGCTGTCATTGTGGGTGGAGCCTACTTTGGAGACAACCTCTCCTTCATCTCCGACACCACTGTGGTGGCCACGCAGACGCAGGAATGCCGCATGAGCGACAAGTTCCGCATCAACTCACTCATTGTCGTTCCCGCTGCCATCATCATACTCATCGTCTACGCCATCATGGGAGCAGAAACCAAGGCTCCTACGCAGGTGGCAGAGGTAGAATACATCAAGGTGATTCCTTATCTCCTGGTTCTCGTCACAGCCATTGCCGGCATGAACGTGATGGCTGTTCTCACTATGGGAACTCTTCTTTGCGGAGCCATAGGCATCATTGAAAACCTCATGGGAATCCCGAACTCATACGATTTCTTCGGTTGGTTCTCGGCCATGGGAAACGGAGTCATCAGCATGGGCGAACTCGTCATCATTGCCATGATGGCTGGTGGAATACTCGAAACCATCAGGGAGAACGGAGGCATCAACTTTATCATCAGCAAGATAACAGCTCCCGTCAAAAACAAGCGGGGAGCCGAGCTCTCGATTGCTGCCTTAGTGTCGTTCGTCAACCTCTGTACGGCCAACAATACCGTAGCGATTCTTACCGTGGGAAATATCTCCAAGAAGATAGGCGACAAGTTCGGAGTCGACAACCGAAAGGCCGCAAGCATCCTCGACACTTTCTCGTGCTGCGTGCAGGGACTCATCCCGTACGGCGTACAGATGCTCCTGGCAGCAGGACTGGCGCACATCAGCCCCATCGACATTCTTCCCTATCTCTACTACCCCATGGCCATAGGCGTAGCGGCACTAATGGCCATTCTGTTCAGATACCCACGGCATTACAGCTGATAAAGAAAAGAGGTTAGCTTAACTCTTTGATAACTTATGAACTTGCAAAATTAAATGATCACCTACACCTCTAAAATATAGTAAAAGAATGGACTTTTTACAGCG
>UMCD01033735.1_pt1 | contig 11311 bp, 8 predicted proteins | sample 1964161 | NCBI WGS metagenome assembly UMCD01 (sample SAMEA4835961, study PRJEB28245) | human gut metagenome | biome: gut microbiome; material: fecal sample | place: Denmark | collected 2008 | reverse complement strand
CCGCGGTCGTTATGACTTGCGGGATTTTTTGGATAAAGATAAGGTTGTCTTAACCTGTCAGGTTACAGATGATGCGTTAAGATAGCCAAAAGAAGAAATATGTTATATACTTGCTAATATATGATAATTAATCAGGAGGATGTTATGTATATAATAGCGGGACTTGGTAATCCGGGTAAAGAATATATGGGAACAAGACATAATGCAGGCTTTTCAGTAATAGACGAGCTTGCAGACAAATATAATATCAGTGTGGACACAGCAAAGCACAAAGGACTTATTGGAAAAGGCGTAATAGCAGGTCAGAAAGTAATACTCGTTAAGCCTATGACATATATGAATAATTCGGGTGAGTGTATAAGAGAAGTTATGGATTATTACAAATGTGACATAGATGATTTTATTGTTATCTTCGATGATATAAGTCTTGACGTAGGTAAACTAAGACTCCGTGCAAAGGGAAGTGCAGGTGGACACAATGGAATCAAGAGTATAATAGCACATCTTGGAAGTGACAAGTTTAAGAGAATAAAGTTCGGAGTGGGCGACAAGCCTAAGAACTGGGATCTTGCAGACTGGGTGCTTGGGAAATTTCCTACAGAGGAATATGCAACATTAAGAGAGGCTAATAAGAAAGCCTGTGAAGCTGTAGAATGCATACTTACAGATGGAATAGAAAGTGGTATGAATAAATATAACGGATAACTGGTGGTATAATATGAAAGCAATATTTGAGCCGGTGTATAATACAGCCGGTGTGGAACAACTTAATAAAGAGCTTGCTAAAGATGGTGGCAGAACAGTAATGGTAAGTGGCTGTATTGACACGCAGAAGCTGCATTTTTCAAGTGCAATAGCCAGCAATTATAATTTCCAGCTTGTTATAACCAGTGACGAGGGGAAAGCAAGGGATATGGCGGAGGATGCCAGATTCTTTAACGGCGGAAATGTAATGTATTATCCTGCGAAGGATGTAATATTTTATAACGCAGATGTGCAGGGACGACAGATTGCCGGAGAGCGAATCAGATGTATAGCAGCCATAATTGACAGATTGAATAAATCGGACATCGCCAAATCTGGAATGGAGAAATCAACAGAGGAAGCTTCAGATGGACCGCTTACAATAGTGACAACCATTGATGGAATATCAGATATGCTTCTTCCAGTCGACAGATTCAGGAGGGCAGTAATTAACCTTAAGAAGGGTGACATACTCGATGTAGAGGATATGGCAAAGAAGCTTACTGCTATGGGATTCGAGAGATTCGGAATGGTTGAAGCCAGAGGACAGTTTGCCATAAGAGGCGGAATAATTGATATATTTTCATATACAGACGAAGCACCTGTGAGAATTGAATTGTGGGACGATGAGATAGACTCAATTAGGGCATTTGATGCAGACAGTCAGCGTTCCATTGAGAACTATAAGAGTTATACGGTATTTCCTGCAACAGAGTTCCTTTTTACAGAGGATGAGATAGAGCAGGGAATTGAAAAAATCAGACATGAAAAAGATGAACAGATGAAGCTGTTCGGAGCAGATAAAAGAAAGCGCACTAAGGAACAGATAGAGGCTGGCAATCATCTTAACAGAATGTTAGATGACGCGTTAAGAACAGGAGATTACAGCAAATTCATATATACATTTGCAGACAGAGTGAGCAGTCTGGCAGAGTATTTCCCTAAGGGAGATACTCTTATTGTCGTAGACGAACCTGCAAGGCTTAAGGAACACAGCGACATGACTTTCTATGAGTACAGTGAGAGTATGAAGAACAGATTAGAAAGCGGTTATGTGCTGCCAAGCCAGACACATATGTTTATGGATATGGAGACAGCCGTTCTTTCAATGAATGGACATAAGCAGCTTGTGCTGACAACACTTGAATACACCCCTGAATTCTTTGGGATAGATTATTCAATGCACATTGAAGCGAGAAGCATAAGCTCATATAATAACAGCTTTGAATATCTTTCAGATGACATAAGGAAGTACAAACGCAATAAATATGCAGTTCTTCTTGTGTGCAGCTCAAGAACAAGAGCTAACAGAATTGTTGATGACCTCGGAAGGCTTGGAATTGAGAGCTTCTATACAGAAGACAGCAATAAATCCATGGCAGGCGGACTTGTGATGGTTACTTACGGAAGCCTTCATAGGGGATTTGAGTATCCACTGCAGGGCTTTGTGTGCATTGCTGAGAATGACATATTTACAGAGAAGAAGCGCAAGAAAGTAAAGAAGAAGGAGTACGATGGCAAGAATATTGCCGGCTTTAATGAACTTAATATTGGCGATTATGTTGTTCATGAGAATTACGGTATAGGCCAGTACAAGGGCATTGAGAAGATTAAGGTTGAAGGTGTTGAGAAGGATTACATCAAAATATCTTACGCTGATAACAGCAACCTTTATGTGCTCGCAACACAGCTTGACCGTCTGCAGAAATATGCGGGTTCGGATGTTGAGAAGAAGCCGAAGCTTAATAAGATTGGCGGTTCAGAGTGGGGAAAGACCAAGTCAAAGGTTCATTCAGCCGTTGAAGAAGTGGCTAAAGACCTTGTTGAGCTGTATGCCACAAGACAGAGAATAGAAGGATACCAGTTTGGACCGGATACGGTATGGCAGCAGGAATTTGAGGAAATGTTCCCTTATGAGGAGACAACAGACCAGTTAAATGCGATAGAAGACACGAAGCATGACATGGAAAGCCGCAGGGTAATGGACAGACTTATATGTGGAGATGTAGGCTATGGTAAGACAGAGATTGCGATAAGAGCAGCATTTAAGGCAGTTCAGGAAGGAAAGCAGGTTGCTTATCTTGTACCGACAACAGTACTTGCAAGCCAGCATTTTACCACATTTGAACAGAGAATGAAGGACTTTCCGGTTACGGTAGCCCAGTTGTCAAGCTTCAGAACCTCAGCACAGAATAAGGAGACTATTGAGGAACTTAAGAAGGGCATGGTTGACATTGTAATAGGCACACACAGGCTTCTTTCTAAAGACGTGGTGTTCAAGGATCTGGGACTTCTTATTATTGATGAGGAACAGCGTTTTGGTGTTACACACAAGGAGAAGATTAAGAAGTTAAAGAATAATGTTGATGTACTTACGCTCAGTGCCACTCCGATTCCAAGAACGCTTCACATGAGCCTTGCGGGAATCAGGGATATGAGTGTTCTTGAAGAGCCTCCGGTTGACCGTGTTCCGATACAGACTTTCGTTACAGAGCATAATGATGAGATGATACGAGAGGCAATCACAAGAGAGCTTGCCAGAAACGGTCAGGTATACTATGTATACAACCGTGTAAGAAGCATTGATGAGGCGGCTGCACACATTCAGGAGCTTGTTCCTGATGCAAATGTGGCATATGCCCACGGTCAGATGGCTAAACGGGAGCTTGAGAAGATAATGTGTGATTTCGTTAATGGTGAGATAGATGTGTTGGTGTCTACAACTATAATTGAAACGGGTATGGATATATCCAACTGCAACACAATGATAATTGAAGATGCAGATCGTTTTGGACTTTCTCAGCTTTATCAGCTAAGAGGAAGAGTTGGCAGAAGCTCAAGGACTGCGTATGCATTTTTACTGTACAGAAGAGATAAGGTACTGACAGAGGTAGCGGAGAAGCGACTCAGCGTAATCAGGGAATTTGCGGATTTTGGTTCGGGTTTTAAGATTGCGATGAAAGATCTGGAAATCCGAGGTGCAGGAAATGTGCTTGGAAACAGCCAGCACGGTCACATGGCGGCTGTAGGATACGACCTGTACTGTAAAATGCTTAATCAGGCGGTCAACAATCTTAAGGGAATTAAGAATGAGTATGAGTTTGAGACAACAATAGATGTAGATGTGGACGCTTATATTCCGGCAACATATATTAAGAGTGAGTACCAGAAGCTTGATATATATAAGAGAATTGCTGCACTTGAGAACATGGATGAATTATCAGATATGAAGGACGAGTTATCAGACAGATACGGAAGTGTGCCATCATGCGCTGATAATCTGCTTATGATTGCGCTTATCAAGTCAAAGGCACATAAGCTTGGCATGATAGAGATAAAGGGCGGCGTTGCGCATCAGGAATCAGGAACTGCGGTATGGCGTACAGTTATGACAGTTTATCATAAGGCTGAATTAGACCCGGATGCTATAAAGAAGCTTCTTGACGAGTATGGCGGTGCAATCCAGATGAGAGTAGACGCCAATCCTGCATTCATATGGACTGTAACTAAGAAGAAATTCACTAATGCGAAGGAATATCTTAAGGGGCTTAATGCGTTGATGGATGTGTTTATTGAGAGGCTGACGGTTAAGTCGTGAGGCGGCATATTGCTTGGATGAGCAGTGCAGTTGTGATATGTAGTTGTACTATGCCAAGCAAATTTTTTGGTGTGTGGGGAGAGACCTACTAAACAGGCAGAAGTGGTTTGTTTAGTAGGTTTTTTAAGAGTGATAAGCCAGCTTATGTAAGAGCGAATCAGGCGAAGACCTACTAGGATGAAGTGTAATGGAAGATTAGTAGGTGAATTAGCTAGGGAAAAGAGATGGAGAGCAGGAGTTGACCTACTAAACAGGCAGAGATAGGTGAGTTAGTAGGTCTTTTACGCATGATATGTCAGCTTATGTAAGCAAGAATGAGGAAAAAGACCTACTAGAATGAAGTGTTTAGGACGAATAGTGGGTCAATCAGCTTGGAAAAAGGCACAGGAGTGTGAAAAAGACCTACTAAAGCAAAGTGTTATGAAAGATTAGTAGGCCAAAGCTGAAAATCTTACATTAACAGTTGACAACCTCGAAAGATGTGTTATAATTCAAAACAGTTTAACGCTTTAAAGCGTAACGGTTTAAAGCGAAACAATCTCAAGAGAGAACAATCCCAAAGGGGTACAATTCCAAAAGGAAACAATTCCAGAAGGAAATTTTACAGGAGGAAACAGGTTATGGCAGAAAACAGGGGTAATTTGACTTCTTACAGACCAGACATCAAGGTTATGGACTGTACATTAAGAGATGGAGGTCTTGTGAATAATTTTGAATTCACTGATGAGTTTGTTAAAGATCTTTATGAAGCTAATGTGGCAGCAGGCGTTGATTATATGGAATTTGGATATAAGGCTGATAAGGATATATTTGATGAGAAAGAATTCGGAAAGTGGAAGTTCTGTAAGGAAGAAGATATCAGAGCTATTGTTGGCGAGAATGATACACCACTTAAGATATCAGTTATGGCTGATGTCGGAAGAACTAATATGAAGAGAGATATTCCACCTAAGTCAGAGTCAGTTGTTGATATGGTGAGAGTTGCAACATATATTAATACCATTCCGGCAGCTATTGAGATGGCTAACTACTGTTCAGATATGGGATATGAGGTTACAGTAAATATTATGGCGATATCAACAGCAGGTGAGAATGAGTTAGACCTTGCATTAGAGCTTCTTGCATCACAGAGCAAGGCACAGTACATATACCTTGTTGACAGCTATGGTTCATTATACCCGGAGCAGGTAAGAAGACTTGCTGACAAATACATTAAGATAGCAGAGAAGTATGGAAAAAATGTTGGTATACATGCACATAACAACCAGCAGCTTGCATTTGCCAATACAATCGAGGCATGCTCAATCGGCGTAAGCCTTCTTGATGCAACAGTAAGCGGAATGGGAAGAGGTGCAGGTAACTGCTATTCAGAATTATTATTAGGGTTCTTAAGAAATCCTAAGTTTAATATAGTTCCTGTGCTTAAGTTTATTGAGAAGCATATGGTTCCACTTAAGGCATCAGGTGTTGTATGGGGATGTGATGTACAGTACATGCTTACCGGTCAGACTAACCAGCATCCAAGAACAGCAATTGCATTTACTAAGGCAGAAAGAACCGATTATGCTAAATATTACACAGAAATTACCGGAGATGAATAATGATATGTTGACATGACATTTTTAAGAGCGTAAAATATGCTCAAAATCGTGTAAAACATTTTTTACATCAGTATCTTTAGATGAAAGGAAGTACTAACAATGGAAAAGAAGAATATTGATTGGTCAAGCCTTGGCTTTGGTTACATCAAGACTGACAAGAGATTCGTAGCCAACTATAAAGATGGCGCATGGGATAACGGAACACTTACAGAGGATGACAAGGTTGTCATTAACGAGTGTGCAGGTGTCCTTCAGTATGCACAGACATGTTTTGAAGGTCTTAAGGCTTATACAACAGAGGATGGTCACATTGTTATGTTCCGCCCAGATCTGAATGCAGCAAGAATGAAAGATTCATGTGAGAGACTTGAGATGCCAGTTTACCCAGAAGATAAGTGGGTAGAGGCAGTTGCTAAGACAGTAGAAGCTAATGCAGCATGGGTACCACCTTTTGGTTCAGGTGCTACACTTTATGTCCGTCCATACATGTTCGGAAGCAACCCTGTTATCGGAGTTAAGCCTGCTGATGAATATCAGTTCAGAGTACTTACAACTCCAGTAGGTCCTTACTTCAAGGGCGGTGCTAAGCCTATTACTATCAAAGTTTCAGATTTTGATAGAGCAGCACCACACGGAACAGGACATATCAAGGCTGGACTTAACTATGCAATGAGCTTACATGCTATTATGACAGCACATGAAGAAGGATATGCAGAGAACATGTACCTTGACCCAGCAACAAGAACTAAGGTTGAGGAGACAGGTGGCGCTAACTTCATCTTCATCACTAAAGATGGTAAGTTCGTAACACCAAAGTCTAATTCAATTCTTCCATCAATCACACGCCGTTCATTAATGGTTGTTGCTAAGGAATATCTTGGATTAGAGGTTGAGGAAAGAGAAGTTCTCTTTGATGAAGTTAAGGATTTTGCAGAGTGTGGTCTTTGTGGTACAGCTGCAGTTATCTCACCTGTTGGAAAGATTAACGACCATGGTAAGGAAATCTGCTTCCCAAGCGGAATGGAGAAGATGGGTCCTACAATCCAGAAGCTCTATGATACATTAACAGGTATCCAGATGGGTAAGATTGAAGCTCCTAAGGGATGGATTTACACAATTGCGTAATTCGTATTATTAAAATATTTATTCGGTCTGGACAAGTGTTCAGACCGATTTTTTAATTTTCTAAAGTAGATTTTACATTGAAAATGTGATAACATACTAATATAACAGACGTTAGTAAAGAGGTGCAGCAGTATGTCAGAAGTCGGAACTAATGAACGTTTATTGCGTTCTGATGTAACATTAGAAGAAAGCAGAAAGATAGAGAGAGTGCTTAGAAGAAACAATATATCATATTTTGAGAAGTGGAATTTCCACACAGGTGTGTTCAAGTTCCTTAATAACAGTAAGAATTCTAAGTGCGATATTTATGTTCATATGGATTCTATGGACAAGGCAAAGGAATTGCTTGCAGATATGTAGAATATATTTATAACAGAATATGTCTAAGATAATGGTCAGAGTGATTTACTCTGGCCTTTTTTTATGCTATAATTTTTTTACTTTGTGTGAAAGGATAGAAATTATGACAAAGAAAAGGATAGCATTGAAAATAGTAAGGAGAGTAGGAATATGTATTCTTACCACAGTGGTTCTGCTTCTTATAGGGCTGTTAGGCGTTGTAAGAATTATGGAATTCGGACCATCAAAGACAGCAAGAAATCTGTTTGTTAATTCAGCAATGGAATCAAGTGCAGGAGGAATACTTGTAACACTATTTTTTTCAGATGAAGAGATAGCCAGAATAAGAGCAATCAATTCCATACAGAAGACAGATGAAGTGACAGATTCTTCGCTTATATCAGATACAACAATTCTTACACAAGAAGAAAAATCAATGATAGAGGTTATTGATATAGAGAAGGATACTTACAGAGGTAAGATGATGATTGTAAGAGACCCATCAAGAGTTATGGTAGGAACAAGCGGGGAATATGGGAAAAGCTGTAAGGGAAAGAAAGTATCAGAGATAGCGGAAAGCTATGGCGCAATAGCTGCGACTAATGCCGGCGGTTTTCGGGATGCAGGAGGAGTAGGAACAGGTGGCGAGCCGGATGGACTTGTTATATCAGAAGGCAGGTTAAAGTGGGGGTCACTGGGAACAACTTATGGAATTATAGGTATAGACAATAATAATGTACTTGTAGTGGGAGATATGACAGCACAGGCGGCACTTGACCGGGGAGTAAGAGATGCCGTAAGCTTCGGGCCGGTGCTTGTTGTTAATGGAGAAGCGGTTGAAGTTAATGGGAGCGGAAGCGGTCTTAATCCAAGAACAGCAATCGGACAGAGAGAAGATGGTTCAATACTGCTTGTAGTAATAGATGGACGCCAGGTAAACAGTCTGGGAGCGTCATATTCAGATGTGATAGAGCTCATGCTTGAGTATGGTGCAGTTAATGCGGCTAATCTTGATGGTGGTTCATCATCACTTATGTATTACAATGGAGAATACATCAACAGTTGTGCATCAATGTATGGACCAAGAGATTTACCGACAACAATAATTGTTAAATAAATGTTTAAAAAGGGGCAGGCCGGAGGCTGAGAAAATAATGATTAAAAAGACAATAAAAATCCCGTTATTCTGGAAAATATATATAATAGTTGTCACCATAGTACTGATAGGATTTGTTGTACTGTGGAGCATCCTGTGGACAGCTTTAAAAAAGTATGAGCAGTCACGACCAGAGTATGCTATGGATAAGATAACTGAACAGATACAATTACAGGATACAGGAGATTTCACAAAGTATGTACACACGGGGGAAAACGCTTATGAAGGCAGTGAAGCGTTAGATGAAGCTGTGAGAGAATATATTAAAAATGTATTATGTGAGGGAGCGTGGGCGTACACTAAGAAATCTGGTGAGTACACTAATGATAATCCGGTATATCAGTTAAAGAAAGACGGGCAGAAAACAGATATAATAATATATCTTGAGAAAAGAAGTAAAAATGAGTGGACAATTGCGGATGTGTCAGGACTTAGCTGTGAAGGAAAGACCTATGAGATAATAGTTCCGGAGAATTCAGAAGTGACAGTTGATGGCAATAAGCTAGGAAGTGAATATGTAACAGAAACTAAAGATGCAGAGGTACTAAGTAATGTTGCCAAACACATTAATATGCCTAAGACAACAACATATCATATAGAGAATGTATATAAAGAACATGAAATAAAAGCAACAGGTCCTGTGTATAACAGTGAACTGGAGCTTATAAGCAGCACAGATAATGTATATGAATTTGGATTTGAAGCTAATGGCAAGCTGATAGAGGAACAGGAAAGCCGTATAAAAGAGATTACAGAAATTTACGGTAAATATGTAGTTAATTATGAAAGCTTTGCAAAGCTTTCACCATACATACTGCCTGGCTCATATGCATACTCATACCTGTCCAGAATATCAAGGACTAATATATGGTTAGAGGTAAGCAGGGAACCAGCATTCAGTGATATGAAAGTATATAATTACCAGTCATATACAAAAGATTGTTTTTCATGTGAAGTAAGTTTTGATTTACAAGTATCCTATAACAGTGGCAGTTTCAAAGGTTACCCTACTCATATGGAGTATATATTCGTAAAAAGAAGCGGCAAGTGGTATATAGCGGATATGGTGATGTTGAAGTAGTATAGACAATGGTATTCCACCAGCTCGTCTGTATATGGCTTACGCTCTCATGGATTACTGCGCTTAGTGGGAGTAAATGCCGTCATCTGCAAAGGCTATTACTGTGAGCGAAAGCAAACGCGCTTCGCTTGAACGAGCTTTCACTCACAGACCTTATGCATATAACGGCATTAACTCCCACACAGCTCGTAATAAATCGAGCGTAAGTCATATACAGACAATCAGGTGGAAATATGTATTGGCTGATACATACTTCCACCTGATGTAATATTAAGAATATTCTATTTATTCACTATCTTTCGGCAGAGACTGCATATACTGATGCATTGATTCTGCCACAATCTTGCTGTGTGCGACAGCTTCTACTACGGTTCTTGCACCGTTGACAACATCACCTGATGCAAATATACCCGGACGGCTTGTGTGACCAGTCTCGTCTGCGTCAAGAAGTCCCCTTGCAGTAGCCTTAAGACCTGTTGTTGTGTTGACAATACGGTTCTGAGGTCCCTGACTGATAGAGATGATAACACTGTCTGAGTGGTGAAGTGTATCAGTTCCTTCTACATCAGTGAAAGTTCCATCTTCATTCTCAATAATATCCCTGAATATAACACCGTCATCTTTAATCTCAACAGGGCGTTTGTTATATTCAAATGTGATTCCTTCAAGCTGTGCATAGCTGAATTCATATTTACTTGCAGCAACTTCCTTAGTGATAGAGAAACAGATGACATTGCGAGAGCCCTTTCTCTTAGCAGTTCTTGCAACGTCCATAGCGGCATTACCGGCACCGATAACAATAACAGTTTCACCAAGGTGATAGCTGTCAGGGTTATTGAGGTAATTGATACCAAAGTGGACATTACCGAAAGTCTCTCCTTTAATATGAAGAGAGTTAGGCTTCCATACGCCAGTACCAATGAATATAGATTTGTAGCCGTCACGGAACAAATCATCAATTCCGATTGCACCACCGATAGTGGTGTTAGGACGAATTTTGATTCCCTTTAAGGCAAGATGTCTGTATTCAATGTCGTCAAGAACAGTCTTAGGAAGTCTGAATTCCGGAATACCGTATCTTAATACGCCGCCAATCTTGTCCTTTCCTTCAAATATAGTAACCTGATATCCGTATCTTGCAAGAATAATTGCAATAGTGATACCGGCAGGACCTGAACCGATGATTGCGACTCTCATGCCGTTAGAAGGCTTAGGACCTTCGGTCATCTGGTTGGCATATGTACTTGAGATATAATTCTCAATAGTAGAAAAATGTACAGGAGCGCCCTTTCTTCCAAGTACACAGTGACCTTCACACTGGTTCTCATGATTGCAGATAAGACTGCACACGGTAGTAAGCGGGTTGTTCTCGAAAAGCATTTTACCAGCTTCGTTAAGCTTATTCTCTTTAAGTAAACGGATTGCCATAGGAATGTTAGTGTTGATAGGACATCCCTTCTGACACTGAGGCACTTTGCACTGTAAGCAGCGGTTGGCCTCGTCCATAACATGTAACGCCATAATATATCCCCCTTTAAAGATGTTATATAGTAGATTGCATGTGTGCGTCCGGTAGGCCGGCTGTCCGGCACCTGTCTGTGGTGCAGGAATTCAGTGTGTCTCGCTTAGCAGGAGTAAAAGCCGCTGTCTGCAGAGTCTATTACATT
>UMCD01016208.1_pt1 | contig 11563 bp, 10 predicted proteins | sample 1964161 | NCBI WGS metagenome assembly UMCD01 (sample SAMEA4835961, study PRJEB28245) | human gut metagenome | biome: gut microbiome; material: fecal sample | place: Denmark | collected 2008 | reverse complement strand
TGGTGCTGCTGCAACTGGAGCTGCTGCGTTTCCGTTCTCTTCTACAGTAACTTCATATGCTGTTCCGTTAACAGTAATTGTATAACTCTTCATTTTAAAATCCTCCTAAATAATGATTATCTTTTTCTGCGGTTGACTTTGCGGATGGAACGTACTACGAATCCGTCTGTGCTTGTTTTGCCTTCAGAAGCAGCGATAGCTGCAGCGATCACGGCAATAAGCTCACCATCATCTGTCACATCCTCAACAGCAGGCTCAGCAACTGGTGCTGCAACCGGAGCCGGTGCTGCGGCTGCCGGAGCCGGTTTGCTCTCTTTTTTCTTTCCTTCCACAAGTCCGGGAATATATTTGAAAAGAGAGATCACGAAGATCAGGAATACCAGGATCACAAATACTGTTCCGAGACCCATCACTGTATTCATCGCTGCCTTCTCCATGTTCTGTGCCAGTGTATAATTCACATCAACTGTAAGAGAAGTCGGGGTTCCTGATTTATCAAATACATAAGTGAAATTCGCTTTGTTTTTCTCGAAGGATACCGGAACAACAACGGTATACTGATCATCGGAATACTCCACTGTGATATCTTTCTCATCGATATCACCTTTTTTCTCACCAAGCTCTTCTCTGGAGCCATCCCATGCACTTGCAGCACTCTGTGTGAAAGCATCCTCTGATTCCAGATATCCCTGGATATCATCCTCGGACATTGCGATGATCGCATCCGTCAGGCCCTTGGTTGTTGTGACAAGCTGACTCTTTACAGAATCATCAATCTCATCAGCAGCCCATGCAGTAGCTGTGCATCCGATCAGAAGTGCAGCTACGCAAAGAAGTGCCATGCAGACAGAAGAGATCTTTTTATAAAACTGTCTCATACGCTCACCTCACTTAGACTGTTCCATGCTTTTTGGATGGACGGTCTTCCCTTTTTGTGAACAGCATCTCAAAAGCACCGATTACATATTTTCTTGTATCTTCTGCTTTGATCACAGTATCCACATATCCTCTTGCTGCTGCAGATGCGATACCGTTCTGGAGTTCTTTGTACTCAGCTGCCTTCTCATTCAGTGTAGAAGCGTCAGCTCCCTCATACATGATCTTTGCTGCAAGGGAAGCATCCATCATACCGATCTCAGCTGTATCCCATGCATAAACCATATCTGCTCCGACGGATTTGCTGTTCATGGCAACGTATGCAGTTCCGTATGCTTTACCAATTACAACATTTACCTTCGGTACAGTTGCAGATGCAAAAGCATGTACCATCTCACCTACGGATTTAGCCATCATCTTCTCATTGCAGAGTGTAGCTTTAAATCCTGTTACATTAGTAAGAGTAAGTACCGGAATCTCAAAAGCATCACAGAATTTTACGAAGTCTGCTGCTTTTCTTGCACCTCTTGCAGAAAGAGTTCCGTCGGAAATCTCTGTCTTATTGCCATCAGCATCGTAAGATTCGCTTCTGTTTGCAACAGCGCCAACGGTAGCTCCGTTCAGACGAAGGAAGCCTGTTACGATATCCTGGCCGTAAGCTGCCTTTGTCTCGAAGAACTCACCATCATCAGCGATTCTTGAAAGCGCAATAACTGTGTCGCCTGTGCAGCCTGCGATATCATCACATACTCTGTTCAGGTCATCTGTGCATTCCTTGAAGCTGTCATTATCTTCATTATTCTCCGGAAGCATGCTGACCAGTGTACGGATCTGTCCAAGGATCTCCTCTTCTGTTCCGATGCCGTCAACAAGTCCTGTCTCCTCGCTCTGGAACTGTGCGGAAGCTGAATCGCATTTTTCCACTCTGTTTCCTTCCAGTGCATTTGGAGTGTTTACAAACAGTCTGCCCTTCTTCTCCTCTACAAATGTAAAGTCTGTAAGAGCCGGTACAACTGCCATTCCACCGCCGCATGTTCCGAAAACAGCAGTGATCTGTGGAATAACACCGGATGCCAGTGTCTGTTTCAGATAGATCTCACCAAATGCCTCAAGTGCATCGGTAGCCTCCTGAAGACGAAGTCCCGCACAGTCTACAAGACCGATAACAGGTGCTCCAACTTTCAGAGCGAGATCATAAATTTTGGCGATCTTTTTGGCATGCATCTCACCAACTGTTCCGTTCAGTACAGATGCATCCTGGCTGTATACATACACCAGACTGCCGTCAATCACACCATATCCGGTGATCACACCGTCTGAAGGTGCTTTTTTTTCAGTCATGTTGAAATCTGTAGCTCTGGCTGTGACAGCCTGTCCGATCTCAACAAAACTGTTGGCGTCAAGCAGGGAATTGATCCTTGCAGCCGCTACGCTTTGTGTCGCATTACTCATTATACTATGCCCTCCATTTTTTTATTAATATAACCAAAAATTCAGCCGAGTATAATTGTACCTTTTTTTTGCAGAAAATTCAATACTTTTCGTCACGAACGTTAAAAAATTAACCCCTGACTTATGCCAGGGGTCGCTAAATTAATGGAAATAATCCTTAAATACTTTATCCACATACCATTTATAGGTAATTCTGTCGATTTTGTCATCGGCGGTTACAAGGCAGGAAAGGAGTTCTTTTCCGTTGAGCTTTGCATGGAGTGTACCGATCTTCTGGTTTTTCTGTATTGGTGCCGGGAGCTTATCCGGAAGCTCCGTTTCCCATGTGATCGTTTCTGTTTTTTTCAGAAGATATCTTTTCTCACGATCTTTTTCAGAAAGTACTGCGTGTATTTTCAGCATAACCTGTTTGGGAGGATATCCGGAACGATCGGACTTTTGCGGATATGGATCTTCTTTTCCCGGTGCTGCTTCTGTTACTGGGATCTCAGGCAGCTGCGGAAGCTCCGGTAGCATCACATACTGATAATTTTCCCTGCCATAGGAAAGAAGCTTCTTAGTATCGCTCCATTTATAATTTTTATTTCCGGGCCATCCGCATCCCAGAAGAGCCACGATAAATAATCGCTCGTCCTGTCGGACTGCGCAGACATAACAATATCCGGCATTTCCTGTAAATCCTGTTTTTCCGGAGATCACTCCTGTTTCCATATCCAGGAAAGCATTGGTATTATGTACCGAATAATGCTTTTTTCCTGAGATATCCGTGAAAGTATAATCTCTAGTCTGGGTAATATGGACAAATGTTGCATTTTTTATTGCATACGCCATGATCAAGGCAAGATCCCGGGCTGTTGTATGATGGATACCGCCTTCATCTTCTCCATCCAGACCATTGGGTGTAACAAAATGTGTGTCCTTACATCCCAGCTCTTTTGCTTTTTCATTCATCTTCTCTGCAAAACCTTTTACGGAGCCGCCGATATGTTCCGCGATGGCCACTGCGGAATCATTATGGCTTTTCAGCATCAGTGAATAGAGAAGATCCTCCAGATAAAACTGCTGTCCCTCCCGCATGCCAAGACGTGTCTGTGGCTGAGATGCCGCATTCCCGGAAACCTGTACGTAATCATCTCCCTTTGCCAGCTCCAGAGCAAGAATACAGGTCATTACCTTTGTGGTGCTGGCATTCGGCCGTCCTTTGTATGCTTCTTTTCCGTACAGCACACGGCCGGTCTCCCCATCCATGAGAACTGCAGAAAGTGCATATAGATTTTCGCCATCTGCCGCCTTTACCGGAAAAATCTGACAAATAATAAGGACCGCTGTCACCAGCACGACAGCGGCCATACGCCGTTTGCTCATAATGCATCACCCCGTACACGGTTCATATAACTGTTTACAGTAACTGTTATATTTAATTTTATGCGGGGATAGCATTCAGATATCACTTGTATCTATTGTCTGCCGGGATCGATCATCCGTTAAAGGTCAGATCCCATCTGTCAGAAAGATGTCCTGGCCTGACTGCCAGTGCAGCAAGCTCTTCCAGCATATCCGGCGCCTTGGCAAGTGCCTCTTCCATCAGACTGTCCAGTTTAAGAAGCTCCTCCTTACAGTCGATCTCCGGCTCCGGGCTCATAAAAAATTCGGTAATAAACGCAGATCTCTTTTTTCCTGCGGGGGAAAGGGCATGTTCCGAAAGGCGTCTCTTCCTTCCTCCATCATCACATACCAAAATACAGGTGAATATCTTCATCATTTTCAATGACAGATAAATGTTCCAGGTACGAATCGCCGGCAATACCTGGTGGATCGTCCATGCACTGAGAAAACTGGCACGGATCCCATGAGACGGATAAAAACGCAATGGATCTTTGCCGGTTTCATACATCAGCATACGATCAAATTCCTTCTCAAAGAGCGTATGTGAGACTTTCCCCTCGGCAGCTACCTGATTGACGTAAGGATGACAAGTAGAATCCAGGATATAATGACATCCGAACCCCAGCAGGTAAGCCATCAGTGCAGGATTTTTTTCCTCACGGACCTTCGCCATGCCCTTTTCAAAGAATTCTCTTGCTTTCCGTCCATGCATCTGCACTCCGTACTGTGTCACCGGATTTTTGGATATAAAATAATAAAACAGGATATCCGGACCATGCTGTCCGATCCGGTACAGATTTCCGTTGCTTCGGATCAGATGCTGTAATTTTGCGGAAAGTTTCCGGTAAACCCTTTTTCCAAAAAGATCATGTGCGTATGTTGTGGGCATTTTCGTCACTCCTCTTCTGTTTCCTGATCTGTCCGGCAGGTCCCGTAAACCGGCATCTGTCCGTGTTATTTGTTATACGTCCAGCTTCAGCTGGATCTCTTCCTCTGCTTCCGCCTTGAAATCCTCCAGCTGGACCGGATCCATTTCCGGAAGGTCTTCCAGCCCCTGGACACCAAAGCAGCGCAGAAATTCTTCGGTGGTTCCCAGGAGGATCGGGCGACCCGGAGCATCCAGACGTCCAAGTTCTCTCACCAGATCATAATCCATCAGCTTATTGATGGCATGATCACATTTTACCCCTCGAATCTTTTCAATCTCTGCTTTTGTAACAGGCTGTTTGTAGGCAATGATCGAAAGGGTCTCAAGCATAACGTCTGTCAGCGTGGGTTTCTTTGGCTGCGCTGCGATCCGGATAAGAGAATCATAGTATTCTTTTTTTGTACAAAGCTGAAAGGAGTTTTCGAGCTCTATGATCTGGATCCCCCGCTCTTCTTCCTGATAACGGATCATCATATTTCGGATGATATTTTCCGTTGTTGTCGGATCCTGACGGATCGCTCTGGCAATACGGGGTAATTCCACTGCTTCTCCCATTGCAAACAGGATGGCTTCGATTTCTCCTTCAATTCGTTTGATTTCCACTTATTGTCCTCATTCCTACTATATTATTCATCTGCGAACTCTGTCAGATTCTTCCATGTATCCGGATCCGTGATAACTTCCACATGAATATCATCAAAAAGATCTTCCTGTTCTGCATGAACATATCCCATCTTCATCAGTTCCAGAATTGCCAGAAATGTCACGATCAGCTGTATTTTGGAATGCTGGTTTTCCATCAGCCTGCGAAAGCTGAATTTCCGGTGAGCTTTTGCATATTCCTTCATTTCCAGCAATTTATCGGAAAGTGATATTTCCTCTTTTTCGATCCTTCCGAATTTACTTCGGATCGGATCGATCTTATTTTCCTGTCTGCGGATCAAAGCCTGATAGATCGCACTCATCCGCTCCAGTGTCAGACCCCGGAGAAGTTCCTGGGGATCAGACGGTGGAGTATACTGCAGCACTTCTTCCGGAAGATCCTGTTTTCGGTAATAAACCCCCGCCGCATCTCCAAGCCTGTCCCGTAATTCATAGGACATATATTTGTACATCTTATATTCCAGCAGCTTCTGCACAAGCTCTGCTCTAGGGTCCTCCTCTTCTCCTTCCTCATTCACTTCTTTCGGAAGAAGCATTTTACATTTGATATCCAGAAGAGTAGCTGCCATGACAAGAAATTCACTCATGATCCCCAGATCTTCTTTTTCCATGGAATGCAGATATTCCATATACTGATCTGTGATCTCCACAATAGGAATATCATAGATATCGATCTTGTTTTTGTCGATCAGGTGAAGCAGAAGATCCAGAGGGCCTTCAAATACATTCAGCTTAACAGATAATGCCATAGGGTTTCCTCATTTCATTTTTTCGGAAGGTTTTATATCGATCACCAGCAGTTCCCTTGGATTATGGATCCGAAGGGGAATGGTATGTTCTCCAAGTCCAGCACTGACGATCATATGCTGATCCCCTTTGTGAAAGTCTCCACAGCAAAACGGCGGAAGAAACAGATATTGAGGAGATGAAAGACCGTAATGTTCACTAAGGCGGACAACGCCTCCGTGATAGTGTCCGGACAGGATCAGATCCGCGCCCCATTCAAAATAGGTTTTTCCGTATTTTGGATTATGTGCCAGCAGGATCTGCATCCCTTTATCTTCAGGTTTTCCGATCAGTTCTTCCATCACTTCTTTTTTCAGCTTCGGTGATCTCGGCTTGTGATAATATTCGATGGGAAGTTCCAGCCCCCAGAAACAGAAGCGCTCTCCCTTCAGGACCATAGCTTCATGTCCGTTCCTTAAAATATGCACGCCAGCTTTTTTCAGTGCCTTTTCATATTTCGCATAATATGGCCGATATTCTTCGGAAAGGAACATTTTATATTCATGATTACCAAGTGCATAATACACGGGAAAATCTCCTGCAAGCTCTGTCAGCAGCTTACATGCAGTTACCAGAGTATTCGTTTCTGTGCGTACAGCCATGTCGCCGGCAGAAAGTATCACGTCCGGGGCAAGCTTTCGGATCGTCTCTGTCAGCCGTATATTGTCTTTTCCGTAGGATATCCCGTGAAGATCCGCAAGAAGGATCATCCGCACGCCCTGTGGAGCATGGATCTTGTCCATATAGATCTCATATTGTTTGATTCTGAATTTTTTCATATTATTTTCCAAATCCGCAGTTTGGGAAAGTACAAACCGGACAGTTCAGACAAAGTCCGCCCTCTCCCAGCCTGGCGATCTCCTCTGCCTTGATCTCATCATCCGCCATTACTCTGGGCAGGATCAGATCAAATACCGTTCTTTTTGCGTACATGACGCAGCCCGGAAGTCCAAGTACCGGTATGGATCTTCCGTTCCTCTCAAGATATGCCACAAGCAGCATAGCTCCCGGAAGTACAGGTGCTCCATAGGTTACGATCTTTGCTCCGGTATCCCGGATCCCGCCCGGAGTACGATCATCGGGATCCACACTCATTCCGCCAGTACAGATGATCAGATCTGCTCCTGCATCTGCGAAAGAAAGAATTGCCTTTGTGATCTCTTCCTTATCATCTCCCGGCATCACCTGGCCTGTCACCTCTGTCGGAAACCCGGAAAGCTTTTCCCGGAGTACCGGTGTGAAGGTATCCTGGATCAGTCCTTTTTTGATCTCACTTCCGGTTGTGACGATCCCTACTTTTTTCTGCTGGTAAGGGAGAATGTCAAAGATCGGAAGATTTCCTGCTGCCTTCTCTGCTGCATCCATTTTCTCTTTCTCGATCACAAGCGGAATGATCCTGGTTCCTGCAACCTTATCACCTTTTTTTATCGGAAAATCGCCATGTCTGGAAGCAATCATCATTTCTCCCAGAGAATTCACAGCCACAAGTGCATCACGACGTATTTTCAGAATACCATCGATCTTTGATACCACCTCGATCTTACCTTCTTTGATCTCAGTTCCATGTACTTTGGAAGAGTTTCCGGCACAGATTTTGTAAAGGATCTCTGCAGCTTCATTTTCGTGAAGAATCCCCGATTTTTTCTCCCACACAAAAAGGTGTTCTTTTCCTACAGAGAGCAGCAGTGGTATATCTTCTTCTTTCACTACATGCCCCTTTTTGAAAAGAACGCCTTTTTTCTCATCTTTTATGATCTGCGTGATATCATGGCACAGAATGTGTCCCACTGCATCTTCTGTTCTGATCTCTTTCATCCAAAATCCCTTCCCTGTTCTGTTATTTCTTCAATCCGTTGTATTATACATCCAGTCTGCCCTTTTTGTCAAAATATGTTGCAGGCATCACAAAAGAAATGCCTGACAGGTTCTTTCCAGCCAGTCATGGTATCCGGCCTTTTTTATTGTTTCCCCGTACAGGATATCCAGACTACCGATCTTTTTCCCATCCTGATAGTATTCCTGTGCCCCTGCTTTCTGCCCTTTTTTCACCGGCGCACTTTGTTCTTTGGGAAGGATCAACTTTTTCTTAACATTGTCAGGTTTCGTTCCATCTGTGCTGATATATCGGAATTTCCCTCTATATACAAGCGGAACCTGCTCTTTGACTCCTTTGCGGAGCTTCATAGGTTTCAGTGGCTCCAGAGCATCATCCAGATACAATGTGCATTTAGAAAAGCCGTAATTTAAAAGAGCTGCTGCATCCCGGAATCTTGTTTTCGGGTCCGGTGCGGCCATCACTGAGGCGATCAGTGTGATCCCGTTTCGTTCTGCCACAGCACTGAGACAGTATTTTGCAATACTGGTGCTGCCCGTTTTAAGTCCCATACACCCCTCATAGCTGCGCAGCAGTTTATTTGTGTTGGTCAGTGTAAATTTCGAGGAGCCTTTTCTGGTAACGTGTGTGATATCCTCCATCCAGACAGATGAATATGTAAGAACTTCCGGATATCTGCTGATGAGCTCCCTGCTCATAAGTGCAATGTCATAGGGAGTTGTATAATGCTCCTGTGATTCCGTCAGCCCGCAGCAATCCACAAAATGGGTATTTTTCATTCCAAGATCCTTCGCCCTCTCGTTCATCCTCTCCACAAAGGCTTGTTCTGTTCCCGCAACATGCTCCGCCATAGCTACGCTGGCATCATTTCCGGAAGCGATCACAATACATTTGATCATGGTTTCTACAGTCTGCTTTTCCCCTTCTTCCAGAAATACCTGAGACCCTCCCATGGATCTGGCATAAGCACTGGTGGTAATGCTATCCTCCAGATGCAGGGTTCCCTCACGGATAGCATCAAAGATCAGGATCAATGTCATGATCTTTGTAATACTGGCCGGGCTTCTTCGAGTGTCAGGATCCCTGGAATAGATCACGGTACCGGTTTCTTTTTCCATAAGGACTGCACCCGGCGCTTCGATCAGCTGCTGTGCTTTTCCACTATCTTCCGTTTCTCCCCTGACACTAATGGGTGTCAGAGCCAGGCATAAGACTAAAATACAGATCAAAAGACTTTCCGGAACACTTCTGTTCATAAGCTCACTCCTGCCGCAAACATCTCTGTTCTATTGTAAAAGCTTTCCTGAAAGATTATTCCTGAAATTCTGAAAAAGCATAGATTCCGGTCCGTATTCCTATATCTTTCACTCTGCATCGCTTTGCTTTTTCAGTTCTTCGTCATACAGCTTAACACCTGTTCCACAATTTCCAGCAGCATATTTTCTTGCATAATTCGCTGCATCGATCGCCTCAGATGCATTGTTACATTCTTTGGTGATCAGATAGATCCCAGTGCGGACACAGAGCTCCATATCCGGATATTTCTCTTTCATCTGCCGTAAGAACTCCTGATTGGTCTTTAAAACAGATGTTTCCGGATCAACATCCATATCACATGGAGTGAAAAGGATAAAATGATCAGAGATCGCCCTGGTAAAATATACATCCATATCTGTTTTTAGAACGCTTATCACATACTCGGAAAACTGCCGCAGGATCTGATCTCCCACACGATATCCGTATTTTGCATTAATACGTTTAAATTTTTCAAAATCGGTATATATCACTGCATGTCCCGGCCCGTAACCTCCGATCAGCATTTTCTCCACATTTTCGCGAAATCTTGAAAAAGAATACAATCCGGTAAGCTGATCCCGTCCGGATTCTGCAGCAATGCTACGATAAGCACTGTTAAATGCTTGGTTCTTGGCATAATGCGCAGAAATGATCTTGGTCACTTCTCCCAATAGCTTACGATCTTCTCTGGACCAGAGCCTTTTTTCCTGGCAGGTCACGTATGCAATGGCCCCTGTATAGCTTCCCTCACAGTACATGGCAGCACAGACTACGGTTTTTGCTCCGCACTGTAACACATTCTTTCTTCTCTGTTCCGAATATTCAGCCAGATCATTCTCCTGAATCACCACAGTACCATATTCATCATTGTGGCGAAACAATGTGATAAAATCACTTTTTGAAAAATGTATCTCATCTATCAAAAGCCTGTATTCTTCTTCCGAAACCCATTGAAAAACCCTGTTTATTTTCTGCTCTGCCACCTTGGTATGCAGGACTGTGATCCGGTTAAGCCGGAATTTCAGACCGATCACCTTCATCAGAAGTTCAATCGCTGCCTGAAAGCTGCTCATTTTTTCAAATATTTCAAATGCAGTAGAAACAATATCATTATGAAGATATCTGGCATCTATCTCAACACCCTCGTATAATGCCTGCTTTTCCTCTGTCTTATCCTCAAAACGTCTCAGATTATCACAGAAAGCATAGCGGTTTTTTCCATTTTTCTTTGCCTGGTAAAGTGCCCAGTCTGCATTTTCAAAGAGCTGCTGATATGTATATCCGGAAACATTTTCCGGAAGAAAGCAGATCCCCACACTGCAGGTTGCCAGATACGTGGTTCCCGGAAATTTAAGTTTCTGCACTTCCCGTATCAGTTTTCCTGCCTTTTTCATGATCGCTACATGGCTGATATCCTTCAAAAGGATCACAAATTCATCGCCACCCAGACGCATGATCACATCATTAATGTCGAACAAAGCCACAAACAGCTCCGCAAAACGTTTCAGGACTTCATCACCGAACATATGTCCGTAAGTATCATTTACATTTTTAAAATAATCTACATCAAGCACCATCATCCCGCATCCTGCATAGGGATTTCTGGATGCAAGGTATTCATCGATCAGTTCTTTTCCGAAAAAGCGGTTATACACTCCGGTCAGAGGATCTTTCTGGGCACGTTCCTCAAGAAATTCTTCCTGCAGCTTCTCCCTGGTGATATCTCTGGAGCTTCCTATGAAATAATGATATCCGGTATTTTTATCCTGTGCTATAAATCCCCGTACTGTCAGAAGACTCGCATTACCGTCTTTATTGATACACCGCACTTCTATCGTCCCGCCTTCCCGGGATGTCAGAAAATCCGTCAGGTACTTCCAGTCGTCTTTATAAACATTGCTGTATTTCTGTCCACTGGTCTTAAAATCCGTAATATTTTTTACAGGTCTCAGGTATTCATCCAAACGTTCATATATGTCCGCCTCCTGACAGTACTGAAAAAGCTTCAGTGTAGTATTTCGATAAATGCAAGCGTATTTTTCCAATGTATCCCGAATATCAAAAACGGGATTTTTTTCGTCTGTTTTCATCATCGACCTCCCAGAGAGTTCTTGAGTTCACAATATTTGTAAAAAAGTATACCATATCTTTGGGTATATATGTAGTTTTTTTATTTCTTTTTACAGTTTGTTTTTTACTATATAAAATACGCTGCGGAGGGCAGGATTACTCCTGCCCTCCTGTCTTTTTTTCAGGAAAATGATACGGGTATGGTATTTTTTATGCTGTCATTATGGGAATATCGATCATATCTGGATTTCTCATTTACAAAAGTCAGCGAT
>UMCD01045860.1_pt1 | contig 11975 bp, 7 predicted proteins | sample 1964161 | NCBI WGS metagenome assembly UMCD01 (sample SAMEA4835961, study PRJEB28245) | human gut metagenome | biome: gut microbiome; material: fecal sample | place: Denmark | collected 2008 | reverse complement strand
CAGATTGCACAAACACAAGAATGCAGAAGTTCGGGTATATGGGATAAATAAAATCCTCACAAATATTCTGGTAATAGTAAAATCTGAGGGAGTTTTAGTAAAATCTGAGGGATACTTCTGGAATATATTGTGAAAAAAAAAGAATGGTGATACAATGACATCGAAATAAAACAGAACTAAAGCAAACGTCAGGAGGAGATAAATCATGGCAATTTTAGTAACAGGTGGAGCAGGTTTTATTGGAAGTCACACAGTGGTAGAGCTGCAGAATGCAGGATATGATGTGGTTGTTCTGGATAATTTAAGCAACTCCAGTGAAAAAAGCCTGGAACGAGTAGAAAAGATCACAGGTAAGCCGGTGAAATTTTATAAAAAAGATATTCTTGATCGTGAAGGACTGAATGAAGTTTTTGAAAAGGAAGACATTGATTCCTGTATACATTTTGCTGGATTGAAAGCAGTCGGAGAGTCTGTTGTAAAACCTTGGGAATATTATGAGAATAATATTGCTGGTACACTTACTCTTGTAGATGTGATGAGAAAACACGGTGTCAAAAATATTATTTTCTCCTCTTCGGCAACTGTATATGGCGATCCGGCAATCATTCCGATCACAGAAGAATGCCCGAAAGGACAGTGCACCAATCCTTATGGCTGGACCAAATCCATGCTGGAACAGATTCTTACAGATATCCAGAAAGCAGATCCGGAATGGAATGTAGTACTTCTTCGTTACTTCAATCCGATCGGTGCTCATAAGAGTGGCCTTATCGGTGAGAATCCGAATGGTATTCCGAACAACCTGATGCCATATATCACACAGGTTGCAGTTGGTAAGCTGAAAGAGCTTGGAGTATTTGGTAATGATTATGATACACCGGATGGAACCGGAGTGAGAGATTACATTCATGTAGTTGACCTTGCAAAGGGGCATGTAAAAGCAGTTAAGAAACTGGAAGATAATTCCGGACTTAGTATTTACAATCTGGGAACAGGCAAAGGATACAGCGTCCTTGACATCGTTAAGAATTTTGAAGCTGCGACAGGAATCAAAATTCCTTACTCTATCAAACCACGTCGTGCAGGTGATGTTGCGACATGTTATTCTGATGCGACCAAAGCAAAGAAAGAACTTGGCTGGGAAGCAGAGTACGATATCAAAGATATGTGTGCAGATTCCTGGAATTTCCAGCAGAAGAATCCGAACGGATACGAAGACTAAATCTCAGAAGCATATATATAAAGATCCCCGATACCATTACGGTAGCGGGGATTTTTTGGAATCTGATGAAAGTTGATTGAATTAATGATATATTTTTTCTTTTTCAAATTTTGGCTCGCAGGTCAGTTCAATGCCAAGTTTGCGGAACTCCCAGATATCAACAGAAGACAGCATGACAGAAGTATGCGCCTGGCAGCCACGAAGAGATGGTAACTGTTCCAGTGCCTTGCGTGCTTCCGGATTATTTGCTGCGCTGACGGAAAGTGCGATCAGTGTCTCGTCAGTATGAAGACGTGGGTTTTTGCTTCCGAGATACTGCGTCTTTAATTCCTGAATCGGTCGTATTGCTTCTGGTGAGATTACGTGGTTCTCATGAGGAATACCAGCCAGCTCTTTTAATGCATTCAGAAGAAGGGCAGAGGAGGCACCGAGCAGTTCAGAAGTTTTGCCGAAGATCATACGTCCGTCAGGCAGCTCCAGAGCGGCAGCAGGACCTTCGGTTTCTTTTTCTTTCTGAAGGCTTGCCGGAACAACTTTACGGTCTTCCAGAGAGGCATGAGCCTGTTTCAGAAGCAGTTCGATCTTACGGATTTCCTCTTCTGTACCTGTACCGGTGAGAAGCGCTGCACAGCTCTTATAGTAGCGGCGGATAATCTCCTGGCGTGATGCTTCACAGCAGGCTTCATCATCTACGATACAGTTTCCGGCCATATTTACACCCATGTCAGTAGGTGATTTGTAAGGGCACTCGCCCATGATCTTTTCGAACATTGTCTGGAGAACCGGGAAAATCTCCACATCACGGTTATAGTTGACCGTTGTTTCGCCGTAAGCTTCCAGATGGAACGGGTCGATCATATTTACATCATTCAGGTCAGCAGTTGCTGCTTCGTATGCCAGATTGACCGGATGTTTCAGCGGAATGTTCCAGATTGGGAATGTTTCAAATTTGGCATAACCGGCAGCTACTCCGCGTTTGTATTCGTGATACAGCTGGGAAAGACAGGTTGCCATTTTTCCGCTTCCCGGTCCTGGTGCAGTGATAACTACCAGCGGTCTTGTGGTCTCGATATATTCGTTCTTTCCATATCCTTCATCACTTACGATAAGAGGGATATTGCTTGGATATCCGGGAATACTGTAGTGGAAATATACTTTGATGCCGAGTTTTTCAAGACGTTTCTTGAAATGATCAGCACTTTCCTGACCGGCATAACGTGTAATGCATACACTGCCTACATAGAGACCACGTTCTGTAAAGGCATCGATCAGACGCAGAACATCTTCATCGTAAGTAATACCAAGGTCTCCTCGCATTTTGTTTTTGTCAATATCTGCAGCACTGATAACGATAACGATCTCTGCCTGATCGCTCAGCTGCATGAGCATACGTAGCTTACTGTCAGGTTCGAAGCCTGGAAGAACACGGGAAGCATGATAATCATCAAAAAGTTTTCCGCCGAATTCCAGATAAAGTTTGTTGTCAAATTTGCTGATGCGGTCACGAATATGTTCGGACTGCATGGTCAGATACTTGTCATTATCAAATCCAATTTTCATTTATCGTTTTCCTTTCCCATCACATTTAGCCGGAACAAACTTCCGGCTACCACGTTGATAGTATACTACACTTACTGTTCACAGGCAAGTAATGTATGGCAAACATTCACAGTTTTCCAGTTGATTTATACAGGAAATCTCTTTATAATAGAGAAGATAACAAGAGGAGGACAAGAATGAACAATCAGATGGACAATCGGCCGGATCGAAACCGTCCGAATCGAAACAATCCTGGTAATCAGGGACCGAATAAAAACCGCCAGTCTATTCTGGCTTTTTTGATTTGTCTGCTGATTTCACTGGTATGCCTGAGTTTTGTAACAGACATGATGAGTGACAAGTCCAGTGAGATCACATATGATAAATTTATCGAAATGGTAGAGAAGGATCAGATAAAAGAAGTTACCCTTCAGTCAGGTGTGCTGACTGTTGTACCTAAGATCCAGAAATCCTACTACCAGAAGGTAAGTTATAAAGTAAACCAGATGGAGGATGCAGACGCCCTTACAAAACGTCTGGAGGGAACGGATATCGTATTCCATTATGAGCAGCCGGATGCTATGGGAGAATTTGTTTCGACCATGATCAGTGTTCTGCTGCCGACAGTAGTTCTGTTTTTCATGCTGATGTTCTTTATGCGGCGGATGAACAAAGGTGGAAACGGCATCATGGGTGTCGGTAAGAGCAGGGCAAAAGCTTATATTCAAAAAGAAACCGGAGTGACATTTAAAGATGTTGCAGGACAGGAAGAAGCAAAAGAATCTTTGCAGGAAGTTGTGGATTTTCTGCATAATCCGGGCAAATATACTGAAATTGGTGCAAAACTTCCGAAAGGAGCACTTCTTGTAGGACCTCCGGGAACAGGTAAGACACTTCTTGCCAAGGCAGTAGCAGGCGAAGCGAATGTACCGTTCTTTTCACTTTCTGGTTCGGAATTTGTAGAGATGTTTGTTGGTGTAGGTGCATCCCGAGTAAGGGACCTGTTTGAAGAAGCGAAGAAAAATGCACCATGTATCGTATTTATCGATGAAATCGATGCAATCGGTAAAAGCCGTGATTCACGTTACGGTGGAGGCAATGATGAACGTGAGCAGACACTGAATCAGCTGCTTGCGGAAATGGATGGATTTGATACTTCAAAAGGTCTTCTGATCCTCGCGGCAACCAATCGTCCGGAAGTACTGGATCCGGCACTTCTGCGTCCTGGCCGTTTTGACAGACGTATCATTGTTGATCGCCCGGATCTGAAAGGACGTGTGGAAATTCTCAAAGTCCATGCCAAAAACGTCATGCTGGATGAAACGGTCAATCTGGAAGCAATTGCGCTTGCTACATCAGGGGCTGTGGGATCGGATCTTGCCAATATGATCAATGAAGCTGCAATCCTTGCTGTCAAAAATGGCCGCAGAGCTGTTTCGCAGAAAGATCTTCAGGAATCTGTTGAAGTTGTACTTGTTGGTAAAGAGAAGAAAGATCGTATCTTAAGCCCGCAGGAAAGAAAAATAGTTTCCTATCATGAAGTTGGCCATGCGCTTGTCAATGCATTACAGAAAGATGCAGAACCTGTGCAGAAAATAACGATCGTGCCGAGAACTATGGGAGCACTTGGTTATGTTATGCAGGTACCTGAGGAAGAAAAATATCTTAATACCCAGAAAGAACTGGAAGCAATGCTGGTCGGATATCTGGGCGGACGTGCAGCAGAAGAAATTGTGTTTGATACGGTCACTACCGGTGCTGCCAATGATATTGAACAGGCAACTAAAGTCGCACGGGCAATGATCACACAGTATGGTATGTCTCAGAAATTTGGACTGATGGGACTGGCATCTCAGGAAAATCAGTATTTGTCAGGACGTGCGGTGCTGAACTGTGGTGATGATACTGCAACAGAGATTGATCATGAGGTTATGCAGCTTCTGCATTATTCTTATGAAGAAGCCAAGAGACTTCTGAATGAGCACAGAGAGGCACTGGATAAGATTGCCGGATATCTCATCAGCAGAGAGACGATCACTGGTAAGGAATTTATGAAGATCTTCCGTGCGGTTGAGAAAGGACTGGAGATTCCGGAGAATCTGGATGACCTTCCGGATGAAGTACAGACGACTGCCGACAGGACAGCAGTGGAAAATACAGAAGGGTTGACAGCGGAAGAAACACCGGCAGAACCTGTACATGAAATTTCTGCTGTTGATGTGACTGAAACAGACAACGCCGAATCTGATTCTGAGGAGTAATATGTTTCAGATTGAAGAAGAACTAAAAAAACTTCCCGCGAAACCGGGTGTCTATCTGATGCACGATGAACGGGATGAGATCATTTATGTAGGAAAAGCGATCAGCCTTAAAAACCGTGTGCGGCAGTATTTTCAGAGTAGCCGTAACAAAGGTGCCAAGATTGAGCAGATGGTCACCCACATAGCCAGATTTGAATATATCATTACAGATTCTGAACTGGAGGCCCTGGTCCTTGAAAGCAATCTGATCAAGGAACATCGACCGAAATACAATACCATGCTGAAAGATGACAAGAGTTACCCGTTTATTAAGGTGACTGTTCAGGAGGCTTATCCAAGGGTATTGTTCGCCAGAAGAATGAAAAAAGACAAGAACCGTTATTTTGGTCCATATACCAGTGGTGGCGCTGTAAAAGATGTCATAGAACTGGTACGTAAATTGTATCAGGTACGTTCTTGTAATCGGAACCTTCCGAGAGACTGTGGAAAGGACCGTCCATGCCTGTATTATCACATGAAACAGTGCATGGGCCCGTGTACCGGCCATGTGGATCAGCGTGCCTATAAAGAAAATATCCAGAAGGTCATTCGTTTTCTAAACGGAGATTTTCAGGAAACGATCGATCAACTCACTGAAAAAATGCAGAAAGCATCTGAAGAAATGCGCTTTGAGGATGCTGCAGAAGCTCGAGATCTGATACGAAGTATCCAGAAGATCGGCGAGCGGCAGAAGATTACAGCATATGGAGAAGAAGACAGAGATATCATAGCGTGTGATATGGATGAAAGCCTTGATCTGCGAGAACAGGATGCAGTTGTTCAGGTGTTTTTTATGCGTGATGGCAAGCTGATTGGAAGGGATCATTTTTATCTGAGAGTGGCCAGAGGAGATACCCGGTCACAAGTATTGTCCAGTTTTGTAAAGCAGTTTTATGCCGGTACACCATTTATTCCGGGAGAGATTACACTGCAGACAGAGATAGAAGATGCGGATGTTATTGAGGAATGGCTGACATCCAGAAGAAAACAGAAAGTTCGTATTGTTGTGCCCAAAAAAGGAACCAAGGAAAAGCTTGTTGAACTTGCATGGGAGAACGCGCGAATGGTTCTGGAGAAGGACCGTGAGCGTATTCGAAGGGAAGAAGGCAGAACGATCGGAGCGGTTCATGAAGTGGAAGATTGGCTTGGCCTTAAAAGTCTTAATCGAATGGAAGCTTTTGATATCTCTAATATCAGTGGATTTGAGTCCGTAGGTTCCATGGTTGTTTATGAGAAAGGAAAGCCAAAGCGCAGCGATTACCGTAAGTTTCGCATTAAATCTGTGCAGGGTCCGAACGATTATGCAAGTATGGAAGAGGTTTTGACAAGGCGGTTTACACATGAAAGCAACGGAGAATTTGACAGCTTTTCCAGAATGCCGGATCTGCTTCTGATGGATGGTGGAAGAGGCCAGGTAAATATAGCACTGGGTGTTCTTGATAAACTTGGAATACGGATCCCGGTCTGTGGTATGGTAAAAGATGATCATCATCGAACGAGAGGACTTTATTTTGATAATATTGAAATACCAATCGACACCAACAGTGAAGGATTTCGCCTGATCACAAGAATACAGGATGAGGCTCACCGTTTCGCAATAGAATATCATCGATCGCTTCGAAGTAAAGAACAGGTTCATTCTGTTCTGGATGATATTCCGGGAATCGGCGAACGGAGACGAAAAGCTCTGATGCGACGTTACCGTTCGATAGAAGGAATCCGTGATGCAACGGTAGAAGAACTTGCAGAGACGGAGTCAATGAATATAGGAAGTGCAAAACAGGTGTATGAATTTTTTCACCCGAATAAATAAACATTAAAGGAGAACACATTATGAAAGGTGTATTGATGACAAAGATGGTACAGGAGCTTAACCTTACAAATCTGACTCCTGAAATTGATCTGTCCGAGATGCGGATCATGACGGCGGAAATCAACCGTCCGGCACTGCAGCTGACCGGTTATCTGGAGCATTTTGCAAATGAACGTGTTCAGATCATTGGTTATGTAGAGTACACATATCTGATGCAGCTCAGTGATGAAAAGAGAATGATGAAATATGAACGTTTTATTTCAAGTAAGATTCCATGCGTTATCTTCAGTACGATGACCAAGCCCTCACAGGACATGATCGATATGGCAATCAAATACAATGTGCCGACATTTGTTACAGAGAGAACCACTTCCAGTCTGATGGCAGAGATTATCCGCTGGCTTGGTGTTCAGCTGGCTCCATGTATTTCCATTCATGGTGTGCTTGTAGATGTTTATGGCGAAGGAATTCTGATCACAGGAGAGAGCGGTATTGGTAAGAGTGAAGCTGCACTGGAGCTGATCAAACGAGGACATCGTCTTGTAAGTGATGATGTTGTAGAGCTGCGTAAAGTCAGTGATGTTACTCTGGTAGGCTCGGCACCGGATATTACCCGTCATTTTATCGAACTTCGCGGCATCGGTATTATTGATGTCAAGACACTGTTTGGTGTAGAAAGTGTTAAAGATACGCAGTCTGTTGATCTTGTCATCAAACTTGAAGAGTGGGACCGCGATAAAGAATATGATCGTCTTGGACTTCATGAAGAATATACAGAGTATCTTGGAAACAAGATTGTCTGCCATTCTCTGCCGATCAGACCAGGACGTAATCTGGCGGTTATTGTAGAATCAGCGGCTGTCAACCACCGACAGAAGAAGATGGGATACAATGCGGCAGAAGAACTGTACAAACGTGTACAGGCTAATATTGCACGTAAGCGTGAAAGCTGATAAAATATTGTTTTATAAAAACGACTGGCAAACAGGGAAAGGTGGATGAAAATGGGTTCATATTGTTTTGGGATTGATGTAGGGGGGACAACCGTAAAATGCGGTCTTTTCCAGACAGACGGTAATCTTGTTGACAAATGGGAGATTCCAACAAGAACAGAAAATAAAGGCGAAAACATTCTTCCGGATGTGGCAAAGGCTATTCAAGACAAAATGGCAGAAAAAGGTATTGAGAAAGCCGATGTGGAAGGTGTTGGAATCGGAATTCCGGGACCGATCAATTCTAAAGGGGAAGCCGCATGTGCGGTAAATCTTTACTGGGGATTTACACCGGTAGCACAGATCCTTCATGATCTGACAGGACTTAAAGCATGTGCAGGAAATGATGCCAATGTTGCTGCTCTGGGAGAAGCGTGGAAAGGTGCAGCTGCCGGTTCTGATAATGTCATCATGGTGACACTTGGTACAGGTGTGGGTGGCGGAATCATTGTAGATGGCAAAATCGTTGCCGGAACACATGGTGCCGGTGGTGAAATCGGCCATGTGCTGGTTGTACGTGGCGAAGCAGAAAAATGTAACTGCGGCAATCATGGATGTCTGGAACAGTATGCATCTGCTACCGGAATCGTACGTGTGGCAGGAAGAATGCTTGCTGCATCTGAAGAAGACAGTACTCTTCGCGGACTCCAGAACATCACAGCAAAAGATGTCCTTGATGCATTCAAGGAAGGTGATGCACTTGCAGTGCGTACCATGGAATATGTAGGAGATCTTCTTGGTGGAGCACTTGCTGGTTTTGCAGCAGTTGTTGATCCGGAAGCAATCGTAATCGGTGGAGGGGTATCCAAGGCCGGACAGCCACTGATTGACTGCATTCAGAAATATTATATGAAATATGCATTTCCATCCTGCAAAGATACACAGATTGTTCTTGCAACACTTGGAAATGACGCTGGGATCTGCGGCGCAGCTAAAATGGTTCTTTAAGAATAACATTCTGAGAATAAAAGATCGTAAAATAAGAGATAAATACATAGAAGAAGCTTTCTATAAAAGGGAAGCTTCTTTTTTAATGTCAAAAATGTGAAGTTTTTATTTAGGGCTTTATTTACGAATTCTTATTTGTTATAATAAAACGGACTATTAAGGAGGAAAACCATGAATTACGGAAAAAAATCAGTCTCAAAGAAGCGAAATTCGCTGATTTCCCGTACTGCCATGATGGGAAAAAGAGCGCATGTTTCGTTGATCAGAGTCCTGTTTGTTGCTTTGATCACAATTTGCGTGGTTATAGGATGTACAGGAATCGGGGCTTTTCGAGGAATAATAGACAATGCACCGGATGCGAATGATATTGATATATCACCTCTGGGATATGCGACTTTTTTGTACGACGGGGACGGCAATCAGCTTCGTAAACTGACAGCACCAAGTTCCAACCGACTTCCGGTTTCCATAGACCAGATCCCGCTGGATCTTCAGCATGCAGTCGTGGCAATTGAAGATGAGCGTTTTTATGAGCATAATGGAATTGACGTAAGAGGTATTCTCCGTGCGTTTGTAAAGAATATCACATCTGGAGACCTTTCAGAAGGTGCCAGTACTATTACACAGCAGCTGCTTAAAAATAATGTATTTACGAACTGGACACAGGAATCAACCTGGCTGGAGCGTTTTACGCGTAAGATCCAGGAACAGTATCTTGCTGTTGAGGTCGAGAAGAACATCAATAACAAAAATGTAATTCTTGAAAACTATCTGAATACAATCAACCTGGGAGCCGGCACTTATGGCGTTCAGGCAGCGGCACACAAATATTTTGACAAAGATGTCTGGGATCTGAATCTTTCAGAATGTGCGACTCTGGCAGGAATCACACAGAATCCGACACAGTATAATCCAATTGAGCATCCAGAAGCAAACGCCAAAAGACGTAAAGAAGTTCTGGACCATATGCTGGATCAGGGATACATTACACAGGAACAGTATGATCAGGTGATCAATGATGACGTATATTCGGGTATTCAGGCAGCACAGGTTTTGAACTCCGAAACAGAAAATACGGTTTATTCTTACTTCGAGGATGAACTGATCGATCAGGTGGTCAATGACCTGATGAATATTAAAGGTTATACCCGCACACAGGCACAGAATCTTGTGTACAGCGGTGGATTGAGTATTTATACAACACAGGATGCACGAATCCAGAGCATCCTCGATGAAGAATATGCAGATCCATCCAATTATCCGGATTATGTACAGTATGCACTGGATTATGCACTGACAGTCAAGAATCCACAGGGTGAAGAAGTAAACTACAGTAAAGAAATGCTGAAACTTTATTTTCAGAATGAGGATCCGGAATTTGACCTTCTGTTTGATTCACAGGAAGAAGGACAGGAATATGTGGATCGTTATAAAGCAAGTATTCTTGCGGATGGCAGCACGGTTGTAGCTGAGCGTGTAAGCTTTGCACCACAGCCGCAGTCTTCAATGAGTGTTATTGATCAGCATACTGGTTATGTTAAGGCCATTATTGGTGGTCGTGGAGAAAAGACAGCCAGTCTGACTCTGAACCGAGCGACAGATACGACCAGACAGCCTGGTTCTACATTTAAGATTCTTTCCACGTATGCACCAGCTCTCAATGAGAAGGGAATGACACTTGCAACAACGTTTGAAGATGAACCTTACAACTATCCGGATGGATCTCCGGTCAATAATGCTTCCAAGAGTTATGGTGGAACAACGACGATCCGAAAGGCAATTCAGAATTCTGTTAACGTTGTGGCAGTAAAATGTCTGGAAGAGGTTACTCCACAGCTTGGTCTGCAGTATCTGGATAATTTTGGATTTACAACACTGGCTCATGGAACAGAAGCGGACAGAGATGCCAATGGAACGGTCTGGACAGATGCGAACCTTCCACTTGCACTCGGCGGTCTGACACATGGTGTAACGAACGTAGAGCTTTGTGCAGCATATGCGGCGATTGCCAACAGTGGTAATTATATTGAACCAATCTATTATACAAAGATTTTGGATCATAATGGAAATGTCCTGATTGAAAAGAACTCTGCAGGAAGATCTGTGATAAAAGAGAGTACAGCATGGCTGTTGACGAGTGCTATGGAAGATGTTGTAACACAGGGTACAGGTACAGCCTGCCAGCTTGATAATATGACAGTTGCAGGAAAGACAGGTACAACAGATGCGTACAATGACCTCTGGTTTGTAGGATATACACCATATTATACATGTGCAGTTTGGTCAGGATATGACAATAATGAAAAACTTCCGGAGGACGCCCGAAACTTCCATAAGAACCTTTGGAAGAAAGTAATGACACGAATTCATGAAGGCCTTGAGGACAGAGATTTTGATATGCCTGCAAGTGTTGACAAGATAAGTGTTTGTGAAGAGACGGGACTTCTTCCAAGAGCTGGCTGTCCGGTTATTACAGAATACTTTGATATTGGTGATATACCGACTGATTATTGTGATCAGCATTTCTACGGAGATGACGAAAGCGGTATGCAGGAATACACAACGGAAGAAGAAATATACAATCCAGAACCGACACCGGATCCGAATAATCCGAATGGTGATAATACCGGTGATAATACGGGCGACAATACCGGAGATAACACGGGAGATAATACGGGAGATAATACCGGAGATAACACCGGTGGTAATACGGGAGATAATACGGGAGATAATACCGGAGATAACACCGGAGATACCGGCGGTGGAGATGCCGGTGGCGGAGATACTGGTGGAGGAGATACCGGTGGCGATACTGGCGGCGGAGATGCCGGTTATACAGAAGAATAGTATCTGAATATAGGCTGTGATCGTTCTGGACGGTTGCAGCCTGTGTTTTAGGAAGGAGTACTTATGCTGGAACAGTACAGAACAGTATATGAAGGTGGAGAAGGCGAGATCACTGAAAAAAAATCACGCTTCATCGCGACAGTTCATCCAGTGGAAAGTGAAGAAGAAGCGTTGGCTTTTCTGGAAGAGATGAAAAAAAAATACTGGGATGCAAGACACAATTGCTATGTGTATTCGATTGGGATGAACCGTGAATTTACCAGATGCAGTGATGATGGAGAACCTTCCGGAACTGCTGGAAGGCCAATGCTTGA
>UMCD01022281.1_pt1 | contig 12281 bp, 8 predicted proteins | sample 1964161 | NCBI WGS metagenome assembly UMCD01 (sample SAMEA4835961, study PRJEB28245) | human gut metagenome | biome: gut microbiome; material: fecal sample | place: Denmark | collected 2008 | reverse complement strand
CAGCCATTGCCGGGCCTATGGCTTATGCCTTCTACAGGTCTATGCCTGACAACTTGCAGGATGAGGCTTTGGCTATGCTTCCTGAATGGATGCGCCGGGTCAACAGCGATTTCGACGCGGCTGTCTCTTTATAGCCGCGTCTTGTCTGTGCCGCTCAGGTCTTTATGCCTTCGCGTGCGTGCCTGTCAGTTTGTGTTTCTGGTCTTTTCTGCCACGATGTCTGCCATCTGTTTATGGTTGGCTGCGTTGTTTGCGGCAATGACACCGCCCTTTTGCGTCAGTTTTATAGGCGATCCGTCTGTGGCTGTTATTGTGCCTCCGGCTTCAGTCACAATTAGTGAGGCTGCAGCATAGTCCCATGGGCTGAGCAGATATTCAAAGTAGAGTTCGCAGCGACCCATTGCCAGATAGCACAGTTCCGGGGCGCAAGCGCCGAAGCGCCTTATGTCGTTGCAGCGGCCGAAGGCTTCAACTATAATGTCAGAGCATATCTGTGCATACTCTTTGTGGTAGACGGGCAGGGCTGTGCATAGCAGCGAGTTCTCAAACGGGCGGTCTGACACGTGTATCTGTCGTCCGTTCAGAAAAGCCCCTTTGCCTTGCTCTGCATAAAACATTTCTCCTGTCATCGGTATATACACCACGCCCATAGCCATGTCTTCATTGTGCTTCAGGCCTACGCATATTGCGCATTGCGCTATGCCGCGGCTATAGTTTGCCGTGCCGTCAATTGGGTCTATTATCCATGTGTATTCGTGCGATGTGTCCCACATGTCTTCTTCTTCACACAGAAATCCGCTGCCAGGCATCAGTTCCTTCAGTCTGCCGCACAGGAAGTCCTGCACAGCCACATCTGATGATGTCACTATGTTGGCAAATCCTTCTTTCTCTGATATTTCGAAGGCATCGGTCTGCATCAGTCCCGCAGCCTCCTTAACTATGTCTATAATTTGCTGTAACGATGGAGTGTTCATATTCTGTTCTGTTAATATGTTGTTGATTCCGGCTTCAGCCGTTCAACTTGCAAAATTATTAAATTTACGCTCATTTGTCGTCATATTTTCATATTTTATACTTTTTTCTTGTTTGATTATAATGACCTGTTGCTGTTTCTGTAGTCTTGTTTCGGTGTATCGGTTTTTCTGTTACTTTATTCTTTTGTTTTAGACCTTATTATTATTGTCATAACAGGTTCATGGGCAAAGTATAAAAAGTCAACGTTATTTTCTTGAATTCCTTTTAAACCCAAATCTGTTATTATGATTCGGTCTGTATTTTTGCTTTATATTGAGCGGCTTTTTGTTGGATTTTTGCAGGCATAGCGGGCCATGTCAAGAAAAAGCGAACAAAAAGACGCCAATAGAAACAAAAGGCGGGCTGAAAGCATGAATACATAAAATTGATAAAGTTATATGCGGTCTGATAACCGATTGGGAGTAAATCTTGCGAAATATTTTCTCTTAATCCTAATATAGTGTTCTAATATTTGCATCTCATCTTCCGTTTAGGTAGGCAGAAAATATCTTTACATTAACCCTTTCAGCTGATATCTGAAAGTGAAAAGTTTTAATATTAATAAATTAAAATATATGTCTACATGGTTTAATTTATAAAACAAAACGATATTTAATTGTAATAATTCATTGCGGTTTGTTTTATTTTGTCTATATTTGACAAATATAATCATATAAATTCTTATAAAATAATTTAACTATGAAAAAAACTTTACTTTTATTTTGCTTAGGACTGTCTATGCAGAGTCTGACAGCTTCAGCGTCTTATTCGTTCGACAAAAGTGTCAATCATGTATCTGCTGTTGCCGACGGGACACAATGGACAGATTTCGCTGCTTCAAGTTTTGAAGGTGGCGAGGGTACGGCTGAATCGCCTTATCTGATAAAAACTCCGGAGCAGCTTGCTAAACTGGCTAAAGATGTTTACGACGGTACTTCTGTATACGAAAATACATATTTCAAACTGGTTGCTGATATAGATTTGGCAGGTCACGACTGGTTCCCTATCGGATACAACTGTTCTGTTGGTGAGGAAAATGTAAGAGTTGCTTTCAGCGGAAAAGTAGACGGCGACGGCCATAAAATTACTAATCTGACCATTCCTGGTTTGACTGACTATAAGTCAATGGGTATGTTTGGATGCACTGATCCGGGCTTTGAGTTGAGAAACCTGACAATTGAGAGCGGTTCGATTACGGGCGATATGGTTGTTGGTCCGTTTGTTGGCTCAAACAGCGGTATCATTGAGAATTGTGTCAACAAGGTTGACATATCATGTGTTTACTATTATGCCGGCGGTATCGTTGGTTCTAATTACAGAGAAGGTGTCATCAGACAGTGCGTTAATTATGGAGATATTACAGCCGGAAGCGAAGGCGGAAACGGTATGTCAGCAGGAGGTGTTGCCGGTACATGCTACAGCCTGATTGAAGAGTGTGCAAACTTCGGTGATGTTAAAGCTATGACAAATGGTGCAGGCGGCGTTATCGGACTGCTTGAGGGTGGCGTTATACGCAACTGTATTAATACCGGTAAAGTGAGTGGTCCGGAGCGTCTCGGCGGTATCATTGGTGATGCCTTAGGCCGTGGAGACAACTGTGAATTATACAACTGCTATAATGTCGGTGCAATAGATGGCAACTCTACTTTAGGCGGTATCATTGGTCTTGCCATGTTCCAGAATTTCAACACGCTTAAGATGCACGACATGTATTTCAGCTCTGATGTGTTTGCCGGTTCTTCATGCGGTGAAGTTACCGATATCTTTGGTGCCTTCGAAATAACAAATGCTCCTGTCATGACTTCTGAGCAGATGAAGGCTGAAGATTTTGTTACTACGCTCAACAACGGTAGCGGCAGCGAAGATAAGATATGGGCTGCTGATACAAAGAACATAAACAACGGTTTCCCGATTTTGAGCTTCATGGAGTCTATCGGCACCGGAATTGCAAGCCCTGCGTTTAATGACAATATCAATGTCTATGCAGCTGACAACAGAATTGTTGTTGAGGGTGCAGACGGAGAGATGATGCAGGTATACACCGTTGGCGGACAGATGGTTTATAGCGGCAAGGCATCTGACATAAGCTCTGAGCCGGGTCTGTTTATTGTTCGCATCAACAATAATTCATATAAAGTGCTTGTTAAATAAAGCGCAGTGATAATATTGTAAACCAAGTATGCGGCCGGATGGCCGGTTTAGGATTAAACATATAGCAGCAGAACACGGAACCAATAAAAACTGTTCCGTGTTCTGTTTTTTTGTTAGGTCGTTTATTAATCTGACATCCGATTTATGATGTCTAAAAGATTAAGGTTCAACCATCTTTCGTCATTGCTTTCGCTAAACGTCATAGTCAACACCGTCATTACTGCAGCCGTATAGACAACTAATGCCAGGATTTTGTGTCTTCTGATAAAGAGAATCAATTCTTCAGTAAAATCTTTCATATAATATGGGTTAAATACGCAGCAAATATAGTCTGTTTTGTTCATATTGCCAAATCCTCTTTTGTCGTGTCGTTGTCCGATGCTGTTCGGCGTAAAGGCATTTCAGGCGTTTTCAAAGAGCTTAAAGCCTTATTTTTTACTTTGTTTTAAATAGGCATTGATTATCTGATAGTTACGTCGCTTGCTGTTATGTTGCGGCGTAACTTATATGCCGTCATTATTTTTATGATTTATTAACTCTTTCTTTTCTCCTTTTGACTGTATAGGCCGGTTTTTGTTGCCTGCATTTTTAGCGCATTATTATTTAACTGCTCGCGCCATATCCCGACGCATCAGTTTCGCCATTAAAACTCATTTGTTTGTGCCTAAAAACTCAGTCACTTTTGCATCAAAAGTGGCTGAGTTACGACTCAAAAACAATAGGCTAATGATTTGAAACCTATGGGTATTGTTTTGCTTATGGTCTGTACTAAATTGATCTTCATTTCTCTTATTTGTTAACGAAAAGTATATGTTCTTATTTCAATTTTTTGTGCCTTAAAATTATTGAGGAGGGTGGATGATTTGATATGCTGGGGTTGTGTGATAGATTTATACTTTTCTTAGGTATATTTCAATCTGTGCATGCATGAAAATGACGTGTGATTTTATTATAAAAACATTTTATCTTATTATGTTTTTACGAAAAAAATGAATAAATTTGCATTGCAAGAAAGATAAAACTTGGTCCATTATAAACGACTGTACAATAGTTATTTCTCAAAATGAGAGCTTGTTTAAGAAAAGTTAAATTCTTGTGTTAATAAGATAATGTAAATTACTGTTGTTAGTTTATTAAACGTTGTTTTAAACGAAATTTGTGATAATAGCAATTTTGAATTATAATAGGATAGGCCGCAAAATTATATTGCAGTAGTGTTATAAGCATTTAATGTACATTTGCTTTAACCTTTAGACCTTGCGTTGCAAAACAAGAGGCCGCTAATATCAAAAACAATATTATTTTTTAAGATGAATTTATTAAAATGAAAAATTTTACTCAAATATTAGATATATTCAGAAAAGAGGCTTTGTCAGAACGAGATAAGGGATATCGTTTTGAACGTTTAATGCAAGCATATTTGAAGACAACGTCTGTATATCAGAATGTATTTGAAGAAGTCTGGCTGTGGATGGAATTTCCGTATCATGATCAATTTGGAGGTAAGGATATTGGTATTGATTTAGTGGCTAAGACGTTTGACAATGATTATTGGGCTATCCAATGTAAATGTTTTGCAGCGGATAAATACATTACAAAAAGTGATGTAGATACATTTCTCGCCACTTCAAGCAAAACGTTTGAAGTTAATGGCGACACTGTTATGTTTTCACAACGTTTGTGGATATCAACAACAAACAAATGGAACGCTACTGCTGAGTTGACAATAAAAAAGCAGATGCCCCCAGTAAGGCGTCTGAATTTAATTGACCTCGAATCTGATGATGTTGATTGGGAAAAGCTTGAACAAGGCTTATATGGCAAAGCTTCACGTCCTCAACCGTTTGTTATTAAGGAGCATCAACAAAAAGCTATTGATAAGACCCACGAATATTTTAAAACTCATGATCGTGGTAAACTTATTATGGCTTGTGGAACAGGAAAGACCTTCACGTCTTTAAAAATTGCGGAACGTGAAACTGACAATAATGGGCTGGTATTGTTCCTTGTACCATCTATTGCTTTATTGGGGCAGACTTTACGTTCATGGTCCCAACAGGCATCTGTACCGATTAATGCTGTATGTATCTGTTCCGACAGTCAAGTATCAAAACAGGAAATTAAAAATGATGAAGGTGCTGTAAGCGTTCTTGATCTTGCACTTCCAGCTTCTACTGACACCGACTTTATTGTACGTCAGCTGGATTCAATACGTAAAAAAGGTAATAAGGGAATGACTGTTGTTTTTTCAACGTATCAGTCTATTGAAGTCATTTCCCGAGCGCAAGCTAAAATGCTTTCTCACACGAATAATGAATATGGAATATTTGACCTTATTATTTGTGACGAGGCACACAGGACTACAGGTGTAACATTGAAAGGTACAGATGAAAGTGCATTTATCAAAGTGCATGATAATAATTTTATCAAAGCCAAACACCGAATATACATGACTGCCACACCCCGTCTTTATACAAGCGAGGCAAGGAAGAAAGCAGAAGAAAATGATGCTATTCTATGTTCAATGGATGATGTCTCCATGTATGGAGAAGAAATTTACCGTATCGGCTTTGGTGAAGCAGTTGAGAAACAACTTTTGACAGATTACAAAGTACTGATTCTTGCTGTTGGCGATAAAGATATTACACCCGCATTGCGTGATGTTATTACAAACGAAGACGGAACAATAACTACAAACGATGCATCGAAATTTGTTGGATGTATTAATGCTCTTTCTAAACGTATACTTGGCGATGAAGGACTCATAAAAGCTGCCGACCCTCTACCGATGCGCCGTGCCGTGGCATTTTGTTCTACGATAAAAGACTCAAAGGCTACAGCACAGATATTTACAGATTGTAAAGACGCTTATATGGAAGATATAAGCGAGGAAGACAAAAATATGATGGTGGATGTTGTGGCTCATCATGTAGACGGCACCATGTCGGCAACAAGTCGTGATGCCGAGCTTATGTGGCTAAAGGCGCAACCTGATAATGATATGGAATGCCGTATGCTTACAAATGCAAGATGTCTGAGTGAAGGTGTTGATGTACCGTCACTTGATGCAGTTGTGTTTGTATCGCCCAAAAACTCCCAGGTTGATGTGGTTCAGGCAGTAGGACGAGTTATGCGCAGAAGCGAGGGTAAAAAATACGGATATATTATCATTCCTGTTGTCATACCGGAACAGGTCGAAGGTGACGAAGTATTGAGCAAGCATCCTAATTTTAAAGTAGTATGGACTGTTCTTAACGCCTTACGTGCCCACGACGACCGATTTAACGCAGAAGTAAACAAAATAGAACTGTCAAAGAAACAGCCAAAACACATTTTGTTTGGTGGCGTACCCAATGATGATGACAGCACAGACAATAGTCTGGCGGAATCAAAAGAACAACGGAGAGAAAGCGCAGCACAAGAAATGGCACGCCAACTTTCTCTGCAATTCGAGGATTTGCAAAATGTGTTTTATGCAAAAATGGTAACCAAAGTCGGCAGTAAACGATATTGGGAGCTATGGGCTAAAGATATAGCTAAAATAGCAGAAGGACATATAGAGCGTATAAAGAAACTGATTGCTGACGAAGGAAAACACAAGAAAGCCTTTGAGCAACTGATGAAAGGATTGCGTAAAAATATCAATCCGAATATATCTGAACAAGAAGCGATTGAAATGCTGTCACAGCATATAATTACTTTGCCTGTTTTTGAAGCATTGTTTGGTGATTACGAGTTTGTCAACAGCAATGCGGTTTCAAAATCCATGCAGAAAATGTTGGCTCTGCTTGATGATGAGACAAAGACAGAAGAAGAGAACGAGCGCCTGCAAAAATTTTATGAATATGTACGTACAACTGTAGGTGACATTAAGGATGCTGAGGGGCGCCAGCGATTAATTGTAGAACTTTATGATAAGTTCTTTAAAGTAGCTTCGCCTAAGACAGTAGAGAAACTTGGCATTGTTTACACACCGGTTGAAGTGGTTGACTTTATTATCCGTTCTGTTGCATACATTATTAAGAAGGAATTTGGGCGTTCTCTTTCTGATGAAAATGTACATATACTTGACCCATTCACAGGTACAGGCACATTCATTACACGTTTACTGCAAAGTGGAGTTATCAGCCGTGAAGCATTGACAAGAAAATATCGCAAGGAGATACATGCTAATGAAATTGTGTTGATGGCCTATTACATTGCTTCAATCAATATTGAGAACGTCTATCACTCACTTATGCCTGACGACAGTTACAAATCGTTTGATGGAATTTGCCTGACTGATACATTCCAATTAGGGGAAGAAGGTTCTGACGAGAATCTGTTCTCCGAACAGTTCCCGGCTAATTCCAAGCGCGTGATTGCGCAAAAGAAATGCCCTATTACAGTTATCATAGGCAATCCTCCTTATTCCATTGGACAAAAGTCGGCTAATGATAATACTCAAAATGAATTTTATCCAACACTAGATAATAGAATCATCACTACATACAGAGCTGAAAGTGAGATAAAATCTGCAACATCAGTTAAAGCGTTGAGAGATAGTTATATTAAGGCATTTCGTTGGGCTTCAGATAGATTAGATTCGAAAGAAGGTGGTATCATAGGATTTGTTACTAATGGCAAATATTTAAATGGAATATCTCAAGACGGAATGCGAAAATGTTTTGAAAAGGAATTTTCTTCTATTTATATTTTTAATCTAAGAGGAGACCAACGTACAAGTGGGGAACTTTCACATAAAGAAGGTGGCAAAATCTTTGGCTCAGGTTCACGCACACCTATAGCAATAACCATTTTGGTAAAAAAACGAAAAGGATGTGACACACCCAAAGCTAAAATCTATTATCATGATATTGGGGATTACTTAAGTCGTGAAGATAAGCTTAGAATAATTAAGCAAATGGGAGATATCAGTAATCCTGCTATGATGTGGAAAAATATTGTTCCCAACGAGCATGGTGACTGGCTTAATAAAAGGAATGAAATGTTCAAGCTTTTCATACCTATTGAGCCTGAAAAGAAATTTGCAAAAGGACAAAGGAGTTTCTTTGAAACGTATGCTATTGGAGTTGCAACAAACAGAGATGCATGGACATACAATTTCTCTATAGTAAAGGTACAAACAAATATGTCATCCATGATTGATTTCTATAATAAAGAAGTTGAAAGATATGCCATTAGTGACAAGAAACAAGATATAAAAGATTTTATACATAAAGATGCAACAAAAATTAGTTGGACTGCAATTTTAATAAATAGAGCAAAAAAGCATCAAACATTTAAATTCAATCAAGAAAGTCTTCGCAGAAGTTGTTATAGACCATTCTCTATATGTAACTTATATTTTAATAGATATTTTAATGAAGCTATTGGTTTAAGCCCATTGTTATTTCCCACACCACAACATAAAAATTTAGTAATTTGTGTATCAGGAATTGGAGCAAGCAAAGACTTTTCAACAATTATTACAGATAGTATTCCATGCTTAGATTTAGTGGAAAAATCCCAATGTTTCCCACTATATTGGTATGACAATAGCGAAGCTGAGATTATTGATTTGTTTAATCAAGGCTCTAAGAACGAAATGGATCGGTATGTCCGTAGAGACGGTGTGACAGATTGGATATTGGATACAGCACGTAAACAATATGGCTATAAAGTAACAAAAGAAGATATATTTTATTACGTTTACGGCCTGCTCCATTCACCGGAATACCGCACAGAATTTGCGACTGACTTAAAAAAGTCCTTGCCTCGCTTGCCTTTGGTTGAAAAAGCAGATGACTTCTGGGCATTCAGTAAGGCCGGACGTGAATTAGCAAATTTGCATTTGAATTATGAAACTATAGAACCATACAAGAAATGCAATATATTGTATGCTCCTTTTACAAATAAGGGCGACAGAATAAACTATCATGTAGAAAAAATGCGTTTCGGTAAAATTGATAGTAAGACGGCGGATAAGAGTATTATTCATTATAATAATGCTATCATCATAGAACACATTCCTGCTGAAGCCTACGAATACGTAGTAAATGGAAAGTCTGCTATCGAGTGGATTATGGAACGCTACGCCATAACAACAGATAAGAAAAGCGGAATTACAAACGACCCAAACGATTGGGCGCGCGAGCATAATGATGAAAAATATATATTCAACCTCTTGCTTCGCATCATTAATGTGTCTGTACAGACTGTTGAGATTGTGAAAGGATTACCAAGATTGAAATTTTAATAAAAATATATATGAATAATTTTACAAAATTAAGATTATACCATAAGGCAATGCAAACAAAATACAGTAAATTATTTTTATGGACATTAGTCGGATTTACAATCGGCTTCATATTTTATCTATTTCTTGCACATTATTCATTAATACGATCACAAGAACAGATAAGGACAGATTATATTAATCATCTTCAAAAAGCTGATAGTTTATATCTTCATTGGACTGAATATAATAAAGCAATTTTATTAAATTCTCAAAAAGAGAACAATATGGCATTTACCGATTCTATAATAAAGTCGACATTAGTAAATAAATATAGGTTGTCAAGAAATCAATACAATAAATTGATAACTGTATTAGATTATAGATTAACAAAGATAGATGCTTTACACAAAAAATATGACGAAAAACTTTCACGTGATTCTTTACGTTTAAATACAGAACGAGAATTATTAGCAGGACAAACTAAGACAATGCTCGAACTCCATCTAAATAAAATAGAACACGAGTATAGCAGTATAACTATGTGGGGGGCTGTTCTAACAATATTATTTCTTGTTTTTAGCTTTTATTCTATATATAAAATGGACGAACTTATTCAACAAGGAAATGATGGCGTTAAAGAGATAAAGCATCTGAAAAAAGAAGGAAAACAAGACATCATACAAATACAGAAAGATAAAGAAAGAATAGTAACAGATATTCAAGGACAGCTTAAAGAAACAGTTAATGCCATGAATAATGTTCAAATAAAAGCATCTGAAGAATTTCAAGAGAGAATGAGAAATATGAATTCTGCAAAAGAAAGTTTAATTGCCGATGGACAAAAAACTCTTGATGATTTTAAAAAACAGTTTGATAAAATCATTAAAAAAAATAATAATATATTCGGGCAAAAACAAAAAGAATTTGATAATTTAATTATTCGTTTGAATAATATACTTTCGACTTTAGGTAATGACACTGATCCCCAAAAAGATAATTAAACAATGAATAATAATCAATTATATCTTAATTCATCAAATGAATTGATGCTGTCAAGAAACATCCAGCTTCAAATATCTCAAAAAGAATTTGAGTTGCAATTATTAAATATTAATGATAGATATAGTTCTTATAAGCCTTATCCTTATCAAAATATAATTAAAAAGCAAAGTTTAGAATTGGAGATTTCAAATCTAAAGAATAACAGAGATATACATCTTGGTTTTGCTATTGAATCTGCTTTATTATTAGCAGAACAAGATTTAATAAGTAATAATGTATATTCGATGGCAAGTATTGCAATAAGTTCAATAAACTCATTTTTACAATCACAAAAAATTGATTTTAAACTTTCATATTCTGCACAAGTTAGGTTATCTAAAATATCTTTTCTTATGCAGAGTAAAAATAATATTGCAAGTTTAAACACAGAAATAGCTCGATTAAAAAATATTTGTAATTTACCAATAACATAATAATTAAATTTAAAAATAAAGCTTATAAATTGGTATATATAATATATTATTATCTGCCAAATCATAATCGAAAATTAACTTTAATAGATTATAAATTTATTATTTTTGATATAGGAATGAATTATTTATATAATTTGCAACAGATAATATGGTAAGAAATGATATTAATGATTTTTTTAGTCAAAATATAAAAAGACCACATCTCTTTATTTTAGGTGCAGGGGCAACAATGGCTACCATTCCAAGTGGTGATAAAAATGGAAGAAAAAGTTCTGTCATGAATAACTTTCTTTCCGCAATAGGTCATGCAGATATTTTATCAGGTATAAAGTTACACACACAGAGTAAAAATATAGAAGAAATTTATTCTGAACTAGCGGAACGTCCTGAATGTTCAGAAGTAAAAATAAAAATAGAAAATGCTATATATAAACATTTTGCACAATTAGAACTTCCTGACACGCCAACACTATATGATTATTTGCTAATATCTTTGCGTGGTAAAGATTGTGTCGCAACATTTAATTGGGACCCATTATTATTACAAGCCTATAATAGGGTTAATAAAATAACAAAAGATTTACCTCATCTTTTGTTTTTACATGGATGTGTGTCTGTTGGTGTTTGCGAAAATTGCGGATGGGCAGAACCACTTCAAAATGGTTCTTGTTATAAATGTGGTGGAATATTAAAGCCATCCAAGTTGATGTATCCTGTTGTTAATAAGAATTATGATCAAGATATTTTTATCAAACGGAATAAAAATATATTTCTTGATTTTTTAGAGAAAGGATGTATTATAACGATTTGGGGGTACTCTGCTCCTGAAAGTGATGTTATGGCTAAGCAATTGATGATAGAAGCCTTTAACAGAGGTTTACATAGATTGGATTATATTGAAATAATTGATATTGATAATGAGGATTCATTATATAAAAAATGGTATAAATTAGCAGAGCATACTAATTTCCATATTAAAATTTATAAGAATTTGTTAGATTCTATTATAGGAGAATTTCCTAGAAGAAGTGTTGAAGGATATACAAAACGATATTTCGAAGGATGGTGGAATGGTAATGAAAGATTATTTTCTGATATTAATACATTTGACAAACTTGCAGAAGTAATACAACCTTTAATAGAAAGTGAAATCTAGATAATTTATTGAAAGGTTTTAAATACTTTTATTTAGAATTAAAGTTTGTAAGAAAAATGTGGTGAATTAATTGTTGTATTTTGTCATTACACAACTAAAAATAAATGGAAGCATTAAAACAGATATTGAAATCATATTTTGGATATGACAGTTTCAGGCCGATGCAGGAAGAGATAATAAAGAATGTGATACAAAAGAATGATTCTTTAGTGCTTATGCCTACAGGCGGCGGAAAGTCGATATGCTTCCAATTGCCGGCGCTGAT
>UMCD01026372.1_pt1 | contig 12309 bp, 9 predicted proteins | sample 1964161 | NCBI WGS metagenome assembly UMCD01 (sample SAMEA4835961, study PRJEB28245) | human gut metagenome | biome: gut microbiome; material: fecal sample | place: Denmark | collected 2008 | reverse complement strand
TGTGAAAATCTATTCGTTGATCGTATCGCTACTCAAATCGCGCCACCTTTCGACAGTCCAACAACGCTACGAGTCTCACTAAAGACTCTTCGCGTCATTGAAATGTCGAAAGCTGTCTATCTCAGCAGAAGCCATCACGAAAAGATCCGGCGGTGCCGGATGCTCCGGCCAAAACCTTCCGCGATCGGTGAGGCCTCTCACCGATTCGCTCCAGGCCTTGCCCGGAGCCCGCTGCGCGGTACTTCAAATACTCGGCATCCCTCGCATTCGCAGTACCGCTTCGCTCTCGCTACAGCGAACTCTTAACACTCGGCATCCCTCGCGTTAAAAGTTCGCTTTCGCTCACGGTCTTCACGCAGTTACGACGCCGCGAGGCCTCTCGCTTGGAATGAGGCCTCTCATTCCACGTCTACACTGCGTTTCGCCCAATCACCGTTCCGGAGATTGCAAGATGTACGTAGATGATAATAACTACGGGCATAGCCCGTGTTATTATCATCTACGAATCTTGCTTTTCTCCTGTCACGGAGAAAAGGCGAAAGTACGAACTGCAGCACGCTTTTTGCGTGTTGGTTTCGCACTTTCTAAAAATGTCAAAAACCGGCATCATAAAACTGACGCCGGTTCAGTAAAGATTGCTTAATTTGTATCGGAGGCCTCTCCGATAGAAAGGGATAAATGAAAAGAACTGAAAAGGTTGAAGCAACACTCACTCTAGCTGAAAAGAAAATCTTTCGCGCACTATGCGAGGAAGCTGGTTGTACGGAAGCTGAGTTGATCCGATCTGTGTTGATTCATCGGGAAATCTCACTTGAAGATCTTGGTGACGATATGCAGGTTTCTGATAGAAAAAAGAAGGCTCTCCATCGACAACAATCTGACTTTAGGAAAGCGCAAAACGCACGCGAAGTTGATGAATGTGGCGAGCCGCTTGCTGAAAAAAGAAACTCTTATCTTCGTGTAATGCTCACTGCTCCAGAAAAAAAGGCAATTGAGCAACGTGCAGCGGCGCTCGGCATTTCTGTAAGCGAACTGGTTCGCCGCAGCGCAATTTACGGAAAGATCGAATCATTCAATTTCGATATCGCTGAAGTTGAAAAGCTTCATCACGAGTTATTGAAGGAAGGAACGAACCTCAATCAGCTGATGTACTTCGTGAACGCCCAAGGGCTTCCCGCGTACAATGAGAAAGCTGTTTTCCGAACGCTTGAAAAGGTTTACCAAAACGCCCGAAAGGTCGACCGGTTTATCGAGGAACTTGAAAAGCGTTATCACGTTGACTATGTTCCCCACGACTATCTGGCAGATGAACCTGACAACAAAAATCTTTAAGTCAGAACGCAGCTAGATCAGTTTCGCAATTTTAAAAATGGCTTCTGAAATAAGAAAGGAATGATTTTATATATCTGAGAACGTTCAGTTATAACTACTGCTTAAAATCGAAAGGAGATGGCAGAAGAGATTGACAGTCATTAAACAGAAAGCAGTCAGCTCGTCGCGGCACGCGAAAAACGTTCGTAAATACATCAACGGAAAAGATGCGCTTGCACGTGGCGGCTGGAATCTTCCATATAACAAATATTGGTACGCAAAAATGGCACGGACGCGAAAATCTTTTGGTCATGATAAACCGGCACGTGCCGGTGCGAAGAACACGATTATGTATCATCAGGTTCTTGCGTTTCTGCCCGAGGAGTGCAGCTGCAACGGAGGCAAGATGACCCCCGATGCATGTATGGCCTACGCGGAGCAATGGCTTGCGAAGCACTATCCGCATCAACAAGTGATTCTAGCGTTGCATGAGGAAAGCGATAAGGAGGGAAAACGGTTCGCGGTCCATATGGCGATCAACCGCACGGATCTTCTAACGGGTAAACGTCTTTGGGAGGGAACGGGAGCGCAGGCGAAACATAAACGCGCTTCATGGGTTCGTGAAATGGACGAGGCCTGGAATCTTACTCAACTTGAAAAGGGTAAGAAAAATTCAAAGATTCGAGATCGACAGCCGCGCGATATCGAAAAGGAGATTGTCGATCGGGGAGAGTACAGTTATAAAAACAATCTGCGCGAGTTGATCCATCTTGCAATCAACGAAGGTCATCCGAAGAATATGGAGCAGTTCAAAAAATTACTTGCCTCATGGGGTGTAGATATTTTCATCAAGAACAATCGAGTCTATGCGACAGATCTCGATATCAAAGAGGCCGGTAATCCAAAATGTACCTTCAACTTGACTCGTCTTGACGGGCGCTTCGCGTTGAAATCACTGCAGACGGTTTTTGAAACAGGAACTACGGAAAGCGAGAAACCGATGACATACGAACAGCGTCGAGATGTTTATATCCAACGACTTAAGAAAGCTTACTCGGCGTGGGTTGAGCAGGCAAAGGCGAGCAAGGGTGTGTCCTATGACGCATTCCCTAAATTCGTTGCCCCGAAGTGTGACGAAGACCTGCTCGAAGATCCTGCTGTACGCGATGAGCTGCTTGCGCGTCGCGGTTACGCAAAAGAGATTCGCAACCGTTATGCCAGTGCCGTGCCCGACTATGGTGAGGACAATGTTCGAGCTGCCGGCCAGGCGGGAACGCACTCTGTTCAGCATCCGGTTATCGAAAGCGGTCGCACTCGCGAACAGAGCGATAGGAATGTCGAGCACTAAATAAAATGTTAAATTGGAACAGGAGGTAGATGCTTATGTCGAAACCAATTGGCGGTGCGAGGAAATCCATTAAGAATCAGGAAGGACAGGGCATGCTGGACATCGACGAGAATTCATCTGTTGAAGACGATATGTTTGAAAACGTGAAGACCGATGAGGATATGGATCACGAGATGGAAGAGGAGGAGGGTGGTTCGGTGTTCGAGGAAGAGATCGACCCCGACGAGAGCGATCAACAGGAGCAGGCAGTTATTCCAAAAAGTCAGACCCCGTTTCTAAGTGATAAAGACACTCCGGAATCTTACGGTGAGCTTATCGGATTCATGGAAAAGTTCATTGAAGATCAGAAAGCCGAGAACGATGCGTTCCGGAAGGAGGTTAAGGACTCACTGTCTTCTACTGCAACAGATTTCAAACAACGTACGGATTTGATTCTCGACGAGATGAAATCAATCCAAAGCGATATGAAGCGAGAGGCGAGCGCCACGCGTCGCGCTCAAAACAGTCTCAGTAAAATGGTCGCCAGTTTCGAGCAGGGTGACAAGTATGCTGAGACCGTGACGAAAGCTGTGACTGACGGCGCGACGCAAGCTGTTGAGGAAACCGTACAGGCGGGAACGAAAGCGATCGATGAGGTCGCGAAGAAAAGCGCCAAGTCAATCGAAAAGCTTGAACAGGCTGCCAATGCGAGAGCGAAGCGTTTCATGCGTATCACAAAGCCGGAAGTGATGGTGAACATCGCGATCTGGATTGCAGTCGCCGTTGCTTCCGCGATTATTTTGTCCTTCTGCTATGAGTTCTTTACGAAATAGCAAAAGCGTCTATAATCGTTATTGCTTCGATATCGACCTGAACTTGTGAAGCAAACGAAAAAAGGGAGACGTGGATCTCCCTTTTTTCATGTCTATATATTGTCGGTTTAGATCAGCGATCCAGACTGCCGGTGCTGTCTGCATTGAAAACTTCAGTCCTGGTTCCATTCTCGTCGAGGACGAGATTGACGATCTGGGAAATATCCCCGCCAGTGATCTTATATTGGGTAAGTACGAGATCCATCGACTGAACTTCACTGTTGCCATTATCGACATAGACGATGAGCGTTCCCTTTTTTTGTTTCACTTTCGCAATCTTGCGATCCGGGATGGAGCTGCCGGAAAGCTGGAGATGAATGTAATCGTCGCATCGTTTCCAGCCGGATCCGGAAAGGGGAGTCGCCTTGCCCTCTGAGATTTCAAAGACCAGGGGTTTGAGTTTATCGTCTTTCGCCGCGGTCCACTCGGGTTCTTTTTTCTTGCATCCGGGAAGTGCTGTATTAACGGCAACGCAGACGGCGAGACCGATGAATTGGCGTCGGTTGAAATTGGGATTCATTGCGTTTTCCTTTTAGATTCTGTCAGTCAGCGAGCAGGGGAGCGGATCAATAGGCGCCGTAGGGCACCGCATAGGAATCAACCTGTGTATCGTCCTGTTCAGACGAATCGCTATCCGACTCGGGTTCGTCTCGATCGTTCGTCTTCTTACGCGTCTTCTTATGCTTCTTGGCGAACTGTTTGTTGCGCTTCAAAGCATCATCCAGATCCGTTTCAGAAGTCGAGCAGGAGGTTACGATTTCGTCTGCATGCTCGGAAATATACATGGCAAAAAGATCAAGGTCGATACTGGTCCAGTTATCGAACGCATTGACAACCTCTTCACCGATAAGCTCTTTACAGGAGCGAAGACCTTCACGCTTTTTCTGGGCGATTTGCGCTTGCTGCCGTTTTTTCTGTTCCTTCAGGGCGGCGATTTGGCGATCGATGTCTTCGATACTCTTTGGCATGGTACTTTCCTTTCTTTTGGATATTACAGATCACTGAGTTCATTTTAGCGGATTGGCCCTTACCATTGCTAAAACCAATGGTTTTACAACCGTTTTGGTAAATTATAAGCTGCATAGGACGATAGTATTATGCTATAATAGTAGATATTGAAAAGAAAAGGGAGGAGCAGCATGACGAGAGAGACTAAAAGCTATGAGCTGAAGATCTATGATCAGAGCCTCATGAGATTCGAAGCTGCCTATGACGCATTCGGTAGTTTGAAACTGGAGATTACGGATATCGATTCGGCAAATGCGCATTTGCTTCCATTGAATTTAATTGTAGATCAAGATGAAAAAAGCCTTGCGAGTTGGATGGAAGGTAGAACCATTCCGAAAAACAGGGCATTTGTAGAGCAGATTCTTAGTACGGCAGGATTGACAAGGAATGATATCCTTGGAATTCTTGATGTATCCAAAGGGCTTTCCATTAACGATTCGTATTGGCTTGATGATGGGAAATCAGATGTTACCTTTGATGGAATCAATTTGTTCGACAATCGCTTTGATGAAGTATTGGGACTTGTAGCTTATACCGGCTACACGCCATCACAAAAGCATAAAGCTGGCGTTTCAAGTGAGTGGACACTGGGAGGGCAATTTCCGAAAGCAGTTCGACGGATTAACGATAGGCTGCTGTTGTTCAAAACAGGTACAAGCGGTGCCAGAAATCTCGGCAAAGAACCTTATTCTGAATACTTTGCAGCACAAGTCGCAAAACGGATGGGAATAGATCACGTTTCCTACGATTTAGAGATGTGGAAAGGGAAACTTGCGTCTGTCTGCGGACTTATGAATGACAAAGAAATTTCTTTTGTTCCATTTTTCGTTGCTGCTGGTGATGCAAGTTTCCCGGCAGCGTTATCGATCTTAAATGAACTTGATCCAAAGATGGCATCGAAATACAGGACAATGGTTGTTTTTGATGCCTTGATCTGCAATCGGGATCGTCACGGCGGAAATTTTGGTATCTTACGGGAAAACAGAACAGGACGGCTGTTGGGATTAGCCCCGTTGTTTGACCACAATCTGTCTTTGTTTGCGCAAGATGATGAGACAGACTATGCGGATTTCCTTGATCGTTCAAATCGATATTACCTACCTGCAACAGCGAATATCGCCTTTAATGATATGGCTGGAATTGTTATGGGAGCGGAGCAGCATGAGCTTTTGCGCAGGATGATCGGCTTTGAGTTCCAGAATCATCCAACATATCCGCTTCCACAGGATCGGCTTGGAGCGCTGAACCACTATATTACAGAGAAAGTAAGGGAATTGCTACGGATTCCTATCGTGGATGAGCATGCGCTTTGCAAAGCGATGGAAGAGAAATTCGACGAGATCCAAGCAACAACCAAAATACCGATGCTTCTTGATTCCGTTAAGATGATTCACAAGAAAGGTCTTCCACTTAGCGAGAAGGCAGAAGCGGTAAAAAGAGGATCCAAAGTATTTGAAAATACGCTGAACAAGATTATTCCGGAAGAAGACCGTTGTAGGTAAGGTGATATGGATGCCGAAAGCATTACTATGATGCTGAACGCTTGGATTTTGGCGTTCCGAAAGCTATTCGAGGATATTGGTCTCGACAGGGTGATTCGCAAGCGCTTGCGAAAAGCCTTGGTATTCAAATATGACAGTTTGAATCAAAATGTTCTATAAAGGGGTTGCTGGAAATATTCCAGCAACCCCTTTTCTATGAGAAACCATTCTTCTTCAGTAAAAATCGCCAAAAAAAATGCCCCATACGGGGCGCCCCAAAGGGCAGTTTGTGGCTTTGAAGCCGTATTTCGACTTACACATACCGTAAACCAAGCGGTAATTCACCACGACCAATATAGCACAGCAGGAGAGCATGGGACGCGGGAATTGAAAGTTTCTGAAGAAATTTTTGGAAGCAATTTTTTGAACGGTAGAGAATCATCAATCACAACTGGAATATTTTGGTACTGTGGTATAATGACACTACAAAAAGAAAGCCGTATACCGCCTATGTGTGGGAAAGGAAATACGCTATGAAAAAGTTGAAGCAGATGAGTGGGCCTTATTCCATCGGGTTCGAGTTAAGTTCGACGGCACATGGATTCGTTGCAACGGATCCGAACGGGAATGTTTTGTACCATGGAAAGCAACCGGTTATGGGAACCCGTGTTTTCAAGGAAGGTCAACATGCAGCTGAGGCGCGTATGCCGCGAACTTCCCGCCGTGGAATCCAGCGCCGTCGTGGACGTGAACATGAGATGGAGCGCGTTTTCGCACCGGTGATTTCCTCTATTGATCCGGATTTCTTTATCCGACGCCGGATGTCCTACAAGCTTGGAAAAATTCGGTTCGAGAGCGACCCGATCGGATTCAGCTATAGTCGTCTGTTCCATTCGTTCCCGACGCTTGCCCATCTGGACGTCGCCCTTATGGAAGCAGATAGTGCAATGGATCCACGTCTGATTTTCGAGGCCGTTGCGAATCATGTTGTCCGGCGCGGTCATTTTCTGCTCGAAAACCAAAATGTTTCGTCTACGAACTCTGATATCGATACGCAGGTTGCAAACTACGCGGAAGTTCTTGTGTCCTATTTTGAGGACACCCTTGACGAGCGAATCGAGCTGTCACTGGAAGCTCTTGACATCAATGGAAATGTAACGGCGCGTGAGCTGCAGAAGCAGTTCGCATCTGCCATGTGCGTGTCGGGTGATGATATTCAGAAGAAAACGGAGAAGGCTCAAATTAAAGCCATTGCAGATCTTGTCGCCGGCTATAAGGCAGATCTGACGGTGCTTGTTCCCGATGCTGAGAAACTTCCTAAAGTATCGATTTCCGATGGCGATGCGTTGGAGGAGTTCTTGGCGGATTCCTGTCCGGATTCCCTCGTTCCTGTTCTGATGGCAGCGCAGGCGCTCTACACTTCCTGGAAGCTTCAGGGAATGCTTTCTTATGCACCTGGCAAAAGCCTTTCGCACAATCAGGTTGCCCAGCATGACGTGTATGGGAAGCAGCTTCGCATGCTTAAAGATCTTGCACTCAAGTATGTCGCGAAGCAGGATGCAAACGGTAATGTTGACGAGGACGGCTTTAAAGATTACGTTCGGTTCTTTGGCGGTCCGAAGCGTGAGGACGGGTACCGCTACGACAAGGTTCAGGTGAAGAAGCAGGATAGCCCGAAAAACAATATGGGCTATACCGCCTACAACCTGAATGTTCTCGGTTATGAGGAGTTTGCCAAGCGTGTTGAGCTCCTGTTCAAAGATACCGATGCCGTGGACGATTCGCAATACAAGACGATGATGGAGGCATTTGCAAATCATGCTTTCCTGCGCCGTATTCATACGGTCGACAATGCTGCGATTCCCTATCAGTTGCACGCCGAGGTTGTAAATCGGATCATCGACAACCAGGGGCGTTTCTATCCTTGGCTCATTGATGCTCGCGAGCATATTCTGAAGGTTCTGACTTCTCGAATTCCCTATTATGTCGGTCCTCTTGACAGTACGGATCATGGTAAAACCGGCGAAAACGGAACGCGTTTTGCATGGGTGAAACGTCGTGCTGGTCATGAGGATGCATTTGTGTCTCCCTGGAATTATGAGGATCATATTGATATCGACACGACAGCCGAGCTTTTCATCCGCCGCATGACGGGAGAGTGTTCCTATCTCGACGGTGAGGATGTTTTGGCGAAGAATTCTCTATTGTATGAGAAATATTGTTTCTTTAATGAGCTTGCGAGCCTCAGCTTTACGGAGGATGGAGATTCCTGGATGCCGTTCGATGCGGGAATGCGGAAGGCTATCTATGATTCTGCTTCGGATGGAAAGACGATGACAGTGAAACGCATCGAGTCCGTGCTGCAGCGAGACTTCTTTATCGCACATCCTCATGTTCGTGGTACGTCGAATCCGAAAGCGATGTATTCCAAGAGGTCCAATTATGCATATTTCTGCAGGCTCTTCGATGTGAAAGCGCTCAGTGTTTCCGACATGAGCATGGCGGAGGACCTGGTTCTGTGGAATACAGTGTTTGAGGATCGCGATATCCTGCGCAGAAAGATCCTGAAAACCTATGGCGACCTGCTTACGGAAAAGGCGGTTGACGATTTCTGCCATAAGCGCCTTTCCGGTTGGGGAAAGCTGTCTGAGAGGCTGCTGACCGGCATCTGGGCAGATACGGCTTCTGGCGATATGTGCGTCATGGATGTTCTGGAACAGGGCAGGCCTTATGGTCGCTATCGTGGTTCATCTATGAACCTGATGCAGATTCTGAATGACGATGTCCTTGGTTTCAAAATGGAAATCAAGAAGCTTAACGATTCGCATATGCAGATGGCAGAAGGTTTTGATCTGAACGCACTTCCCGGTTCGCCGGCACTTCGTCGAGGCGTGAGTCAGGCGATGAAGGTGTTGGATGACATCGTTTCTGTTGCTGGTAAGGCGCCTGATCGCATTTATCTGAAGGTGACGCGAACCGCCTCGAATAGCCGAAAGGGTAAGCGAACCGCCAAGCGCTCCGATAAGATCAAGCAGGCACTCAAGGCATTGGATGCGGATGCAGCGGCGGACCTTGGTGCGGCGAAGCTGCTTCGTGAGCTTGGCATGTTCGATGAGAAGGAGATTAACGAGCGCATCTACCTGTATTTCCATCAGGCAGGAAAATGCCTTTATACGGGAAAGCCGATCGACATCACTCGGATTACATCGAATGATTACTATGTCGACCATGTTGTACCGCTTGCTTACCGTAAAGACGAGTCACTGGATAACAAGGTGCTTGTTTATGCAGAGGCCAGTCGTTATAAGAGTGAAACGCTGCTTGTGTCTCCAGCGGTGCAGCGGAAGATGCTGTCATTTTGGAGGATGCTTCGTAACGCCGGACTTATGTCCGAGCGAAAGCTCAACGCGCTGATCCGTACTGAGATTTCCGAAGGCATGCTGAAATCGATCATCGGAAGGCAGTTCACGGAAAACAGCTGGGAGGCAAAACTGTTTACGGCTGCGATTGCGGCAAAGTATCCGGGAACGGTTGTCATTCCCGTTAAGGCTGGAGTCATCGGTGCCGTGCGCAGCCGGATCGGAATTCCGAAAAGCCTTAAAGCGAACCAGTTCTATCACGCACACGATGCCCTGCTTGCAGTCGAGATCGGGCGCTATATGGAACTTACGAAGCCGGCGCTCGTCCATAATCGCGTTAAGTATGAGCAGTACATGCGCAAGATCAAGCTGGTTGATGAGGAGAACAAGAAGGCTCCGAAGTCACAACTTGATTTCTTTGCCGGCGGTTTCTTCTTTGACCGTGTCGACAAGGACACAGGTGAGGTTTACTGGGACAAGGATGAAGAGGTGGAGCGCATCTATCGGGCATGTGGATGGAAGAACCTTCGTGTCACATATGCCGCATTCGAAGACGGCGGTGCCTTTTGGAAACAGACGATTTACTCTCCAAGGGAGAAGTCGAAACTGATTGCCACGAAGTCAGACCGTCCGGCAGAAATTTATGGTGGGTACAGCTCTCAGACGTTTGCCAATTTCTTTGTCTATGAAGTGATGAAGAAAAAGGTGAAACAGCTTCGTTTCGGTGCGGTACCGGCTGCAATCGCATCGAAATCTGATCCGGATACTTACAACGCTATGCTTGAGATGCATGCCCGCGGTTTGGCGAAAACGGCAAAAGAGAAATTCGTTCGCATCGTTCGTGCCCGTGTTCTTAAGAACACGATGATCGAGCTTTATGGCGAGCGCTTCCGGATCGCCGGCGAGAAGCAGGTGTATCCGGTGCGCCAGATGCCATTGGCGATTGATGAGGTGTACCTGCTGAAGGGAGTTGAGACGATTGCAGCGGCAGGAAATGCCGGAGCATCCGCAAGGATTGATTTTGAGAAAGCCGCAGAGTCTTTGGTTGGATTCTGGAATCTGCTCCTCGAGAAACTTCCGGTCAATTACCCGAAACTGACGGTTCAGCTGAAGCTTGGCTCGCTGAAGCATCCGAAGGACATCCTTGCAGCAACGAGTGAATCCGAATTCCCAGCTATCGTGTACAAGATTGCAGAGGCTGAAATTCAGGTGATGGAACAGGCAAGCGGACTTCGGAATATGTCGGACACCAAGATTCTCGGCGGCAACACGTTTGGCGGAAGCCTGGTGTTCACCTTTAACAAGGTGCTGAACGATCCGAAGTCAAAGGCTTGTTTTATTGATACTACGCCGGCCGGTCTTCATGAGGTGAAAACGAAGATTTGGTAAACCGGCGTATATCGTGCATGCGCGGAAGATGAGGTACGAGGCGGGGGACATGGTTGTGCAGAATCAGACATCTGAACAACCGGTAAAACTCCGCCTCGATGAATACGACACGACTCTTCTTGACGCCCACGGTGTTTTCCTGGCTGATTATCTTTTACAAGAACCAGCGGAAAGAGGTTGTACGCTGATTCTGACGGACTCGCGCCATATGCCGATCTCGATTTTGCTACCGCTTTATTAAAACCGTCGTAAACCCCTGGTTTCAACTACGGGGAGTGTCAACTGTTGGACAAAGACGAAATACTGTTCAAATTGGTGTCTTGAAATACTTTGATACTTTGATACTATGTACATGCTCTTTGAAAAGAAAAGATCGATTGGCTTCATGCACTTTAAAAGCCTGGAGAAATGTGCACAGCGCATCAGGAGATTTTTAAAAATCTCCTAGAAAATAGGCTCAAAACGGTGATTTTTACCGATTTTTTTGAAAATCTCGGCTGGTATTTGAGAGATTTTATTCAGCTTGATTTGCATAGCGATATTCACCATTTTTCCTGTTGAGAACAGGGTTTTCTTTTATCTGTAATTAGTTAAGACCTAATTTAATGGGCACAAAACTACTGCTTGGTTTCGGAGGTACGGTAATCCAGGTAGTAGTTCACCTCTTTTGATTAAGTCGCCGCGCGGGAACAAGTTTCGGAGGTACGGTAATCCAGGTAGTAGTTCACCTTGTCGACACAGATATGTACGCTTCGATACGTTTCGGAGGTACCGTAAATTAAGCAGTAGTTCACCGTCGGTGTGGACGCCTGAGTGCTAATCTTTGTTTCGGAGATACCGTAAATCAAGTAGTAGTTCACCTTCTCATTTCGTGTCTACGCTACGCTCCGCGTTTCAGAGGTACCGCAAACCGAGCAGTAGTTCACCGCGATTAAAGAGGAGCTGTCATGATCAATGTTTCGGAAGTACGGTAATCCAGGTAGTAGTTCACCATGCGGCGATGGGCAACACGCTGACGCTCAGTTTCGGAGGTACCATAAACTAAGTAGTAGCTCACCGATGACGTCCTTACCCTTGATGCGGGAGTAGTTTCGGAAGTACCGCAAACCAAGCAGTAGTTCACCAGGACACGCGGTCGAGGATATCCGTCGTCGGTTTCGGAGGTACCGTAAATCAAACAGTAGTTCATCAGTCATAAAAACCGGCCCCCCAAGTGCTTAGTTTCGGAAATACCGTAATCCAAATAGTAGTTCACCCTTGCCGGCCTTGGCGAGCTTCTGGGCTTTGTTTCGGAGGTACCGTAATCCAGGTAGTAGTTCACCAAAACCAAGCGAAACTACAGTTAGCTCGAGGTTTCTGAACTACCGTAAATCAAGAAGTAGCTCACCAAGAAAAGAATCCAGGTTACTCTGCCTCTGTTTCGGAAGTACCGCAAACCAAACAGTAGCTCACCACGGGCTTTGCCCAGCTAGAGGAGCACTTAGTTTCGAAAATACCGTAACCCAAACAATAGTTCACCCGAAGAAATGTCAATCTTTCTAACCTCTGTGTTTCGGAGGTAC
>UMCD01033544.1_pt1 | contig 12423 bp, 9 predicted proteins | sample 1964161 | NCBI WGS metagenome assembly UMCD01 (sample SAMEA4835961, study PRJEB28245) | human gut metagenome | biome: gut microbiome; material: fecal sample | place: Denmark | collected 2008 | reverse complement strand
AACAAAGAGCAGAAGGTCGAAGAATTAGAGCGCGAGATGGAAGCGCCTGATTTCTGGGATAATGCGGAAGCATCCCAGATGAAGATGAAACAGTTAAAGAGTCTCAAGGACGATATTGAGACATACCATAATCTGGAAACGCAGATGGAAGATATGGAAACCATGATCGAGATGGGATATGAGGAGAATGATCCTGAGATCGTCCCTGAGATCCAGGAAATGCTGGACGAGTTCCAAGCAAGCTTTGACAGCATCCGTGTGAAGACACTCCTTTCCGGAGAGTACGACGGAGAGAACGCCATCATCAAGCTGAACGCAGGAGCCGGCGGAACAGAGGCCTGCGACTGGTGCGGAATGCTTTATCGTATGTACAGCAGATGGGCGGAGAAGAAAGGCTTTGCGCTGGAGGTCCTGGATTACCTTGACGGTGATGAGGCCGGTGTGAAATCCGTAACCTTCCAGGTGAACGGAGAGAACGCCTACGGTTATCTGAAATCCGAGAAGGGTGTTCATCGTCTTGTACGTATTTCTCCGTTTAATGCAGCAGGAAAGAGACAGACCTCTTTTGTATCCTGCGATGTTATGCCGGATATCAAGAAGGATCTGGATGTTGAGATCAATGATGACGATATCCGTATCGATACCTACCGAAGCAGTGGTGCCGGTGGACAGCATATCAACAAGACATCCTCTGCGATCCGTATCACACATTTCCCGACAGGAATCGTGGTACAGTGCCAGAATGAACGTTCTCAGCACATGAACAAGGATAAGGCTATGCAGATGCTGAAGGCCAAGCTGTATCTGCTGAAACAGCAGGAAGCTGAGGAGAAGCTTTCCGGCATTCGAGGCGAAGTGACAGATATCGGCTGGGGAAACCAGATCCGTTCCTATGTCCTGCAGCCATACACCATGGTAAAAGACCATAGAACCAATGAAGAAACCGGTAATGTTGACGCAGTTCTGGACGGTGGTATTGACATTTTTATCAATGCATACCTGAAATGGATCGCGCTGGCGAAAAAGAAAGAATAACATTACTGTCACGGAACCCCATAAAGACAGAGAAAAGGACTCCGCAGGCAAAAAAGCGCTTGTGGAGTTTCTTTTATTATGATAATATATCTCTTGTACAAAAACAGTTGTCTTTATGAAACGGACAGAAGGCTGCTGGCCACAATGTGAACAGCAGTCAGAGAGGTTGCTATGCAGAAACAGGTTGAAAAGAAAAAATACTATGTAGTAAGAGAACGGGCAGTGCCGGAGGTACTTCTCAAGGTGGTTGAGGCCAAGAGACTGCTGGAATCCAAACGGGTGGCTACTGTTCAGGAAGCTGCTGAAAGGACCGGGATCAGCCGCAGTTCTTTTTACAAATATAAGGACGATATTTTTCCTTTCCACGAGGAGACCAAGGGAAAGACCATCACCTTTATCATTCAGATGGACGATGAGCCGGGGCTTTTATCAATGGTGCTGCAGACGATTGCCCGTTTTCACGGTAATATCCTGACTATACATCAGAGTATTCCCATTAACGGAGTCGCAACGCTGACGCTGAGCGTTGACATCCTTCCGGGAGAAGGCGACGCAGAGGCTATGGTGGAGAATATTGAGCAGAGAGACGGTATACACTATTTGAAAATTTTAGGCAGGGAGTAAGCATATGATAAACATAGCAGTATTAGGCTACGGTACAGTAGGAAGCGGAGTTGTTGAAGTCATCAACACCAATCATGAGAGCATTAACAAGAGAGCTGGAGATGAGATTAACATCAAGTACGTTCTTGATTTAAGAGATTTTCCGGGAGATCCGGTTGAGAAAGTTCTGGTTCATGATTATGAAGTGATCGTAAACGATCCGGAGGTAGATATTGTTGTTGAGGTTATGGGCGGGATCGAGCCGGCTTATACCTTTGTAAAAAGAGCGCTTCAGGCAGGAAAGAGCGTAAGCACATCCAATAAGGCTCTGGTAGCCAAGCATGGTTCTGAGCTCATGGAGATCGCAAAAGAAAAAAATATCAATTTCCTTTTTGAGGCAAGCTGCGGCGGCGGTATCCCGATCATCCGCGCACTGAATTCTTCACTGACAGCAGATGAGATCGATGAGATCACAGGAATCCTTAACGGAACCACCAACTACATGCTTTACAAGATGAGCACAGAGAACTGTGATTTTGATACGGTTCTGAAGGAAGCTCAGGCAAAGGGCTATGCAGAGGCAGATCCGACTGCAGACGTAGGAGGCGCTGACGCATGCCGTAAGATCGCCATCCTTTCTTCACTTGCATACGGAAAATTCCTGAATTACGAGGATATTTATACAGAAGGAATCACAAAGATCACACCGGCAGATATGGAATATGCAAAAGAGCTTGGCATGACCATCAAGCTTCTTGCCACAAGCCGCAGGATCGGAGATTCTTTCTATGCAATGGTAGCGCCGTTCCTGGTAGGCCAGAGTAGCCCGCTTTACAGTGTAAATGATGTGTTTAATGCAGTATTTGTGCACGGAAATGTTCTTGGAGATGCCATGTTCTACGGAAGCGGAGCAGGTAAGCTTCCGACTGCAAGTGCAGTAGTTGCAGATGTTGTGGATGAAGCAAAGCATCTCCACAGAAATATCATGACAAACTGGAGCAGCTATGCCCTGAAGCTTATGGATATGGATGAAGTTGAGGGACGTTTCTTCGTACGTGTGTCTGATACTACTATGGATGAAGTGGAAAAAGCTTTTGGTGATGTACAGACCATCGAGCCGGATGACCTTCCGGACGAATTCGGATTTATCACACCGGTGATGAAGCAGGCTGAATATTATGAGAAGATCAGCAAGCTCACCGGAAAAGTACTGGCAATGATCCGTGTAAAGGATTGATGCCGAAGGGAAGAAAAGAACATGTTGATTGTAAAAAAATTCGGCGGTACTTCTGTGGCAAACAAAGAGCGTATCTTTAATGTTGCCAGAAGATGTATCGAAGATTACAAAAAAGGAAACGACGTGGTGATCGTGCTTTCTGCAATGGGTAAGTATACCGATGAGCTGATCACCATGGCAAAGGATATCAATGACAAACCTCCGAAACGTGAGATGGATATGCTTTTTACCATCGGAGAGCAGATGTCAGTGGCACTGATGTCCATGGCTATGGACAGTCTGGGAGTACCGGCTGTTTCTCTGAACGCTTTTCAGGTAGCTATGCACACAACAAGTGCACATGGCAGCGCACGCCTGAAAAAGATCGAGGCGGCACGTATCCGCAGAGAGCTGGATAACCGCAGGATCGTTGTGGTCACAGGCTTCCAGGGCATTGATAAATATAATGACTATACCACACTTGGACGTGGCGGTTCTGATACCACAGCCGTAGCTCTTGCGGCAGCGCTTCATGCAGATGCCTGTGAGATCTATACCGATGTGGACGGTGTTTATACCGCTGACCCGCGTAAGGTTCCGAATGCCCGCAAGCTCAAGGAGATCACTTACGATGAGATGCTGGATCTGGCAACTCTGGGTGCGGGAGTGCTTCATAACCGTTCTGTGGAGATGGCAAAGAAATACGGCGTGCCGCTGGTGGTACGTTCCAGTCTCAACAACAGCGAAGGAACTGTGGTAAAGGAGGAAGTAACAGTGGAGAGAATGCTGATCAGCGGTGTTGCTCTGGATACAGATGCAGTACGTATTGCTGTGATCGGACTTAAAGATTCACCAGGAGTGGCATTTAAGCTTTTTGATACCCTGGCTAAGAAAAATATCAATGTGGATATGATCCTTCAGTCTATCGGCCGTGCCGGAACCAAGGACATTTCCTTTACTGTTGATAAAAATGATCTGGACGATGCAATGGGTGTTCTGGAAGCTAACCAGGCACGCATCGCCTATTCTGAGCTTCATGCGGAGAAAAACATTGCCAAGCTTTCTATTGTAGGAGCAGGTATGATGAGCAATCCGGGTGTTGCTGCAAAAATGTTCGAAAGCCTTTACAATGAGGGTGTGAACATCAATATGATCGCAACATCTGAGATCCGTGTGACGGTTCTCATTAACGAGAAAGATGGCGTACGTGCCATGAATGCGGTACATGATGCGTTTAATCTTGCAGACTAAACAGATGTGAAATATGAGAATATGATATATCTGAAGTAAAAAATGACGGGGCGGAGGCTTGGATGAGTCTCCGCCTTCTATAACGAAGGGATACAGAATTATGAGAAAAAATCTGAAGGGCTGTAAGAAGCTGGCAGGGGAAACTCTGGCCGGTAATTTTACGGTCCCTGTGATCGGGAGTATTGCGGTTGCGGCGATGAGCGCAGTTTCAAGCTATATTTCCACAGCACTTTTTCCGGGAGATTCCCTGTATGCGATCATTGGAGGAGAGGTATTCAGCTTTGTCCTTTCTCTGGTGATCTGTATTTTTTCCGCAGGACTTTACCGGATCTATCTGAATATTTCCAGAAGGGAAACCTACTCTTTCGGAGACCTTCTGTACTTTTTCAGCCATCAGCCGGATCATGTGATCGTGGCATCCTTTGTGCTGGCATTGATCAATCTGGTGACATCACTTCCACTGGCGTGGTTTTCTTTTACAAGCAATATGGGAAATACAACGGAGGAGCAGATGAACTGGGCAGTAACTTACATGCTGCTCACACTTCTCGGGTTCGCGCTGAACCTGCTGGTAGCTATGCCGTTCACCATGAGCTATTACATTTTGTCCGATAATTCGGACATAAAAGGAGTGCAGGCACTGAAAGCTAGTGCAAAGCTTATGAAGGGACATTACTGGGAATATATGAAAATGCTCTTAAGTTTTGTTCCGTGGATCATTTTTTCCATATTTACATTGTATCTGGCACTGATCTGGCTGGTGCCTTATATAGAAACCTGTATGGCAGTTTTCTATCGGAATATTTCCGGAGAGTTTGATGAACCTCCGGTGGATTCTTATCCCCCGGTAACTCCGATCCCGCAGTTCCACGATGAAACCGAAGCCTGATCGCCTTCCGGAGGATGTTTTCCCTTTCCGGGAGGATGCATGAAACGCAGGTGATGCCCTTTCCGGGGGGGATGCTTGAGACGCAGGTACTTTCCCTTTCCGGGGGACCATTTTGGCATGGGCAGGTACGAGGGGGAAAGCACTCAAAGTTGCGAAGCCCGCTTTTCCCCCTCGAGCTCCCCCTTTCCGGGCACGCAGCTATTGTAGGTTGTAGAAATATGTGAAGATATTGGAGGGGCGATGGATTCTACTACGTTGGCTGTGGAAGGTTGAGCCGATTTATGCTGACGTAAATATATTGGCGAAGCCTGTTCCTGAATAACAGCGATACACCACAATCCAGAGAACAAGCCCGCTACGCAGTCCACTTTCCCATTCAGCCAGAAGCGATAAACAGTGAAGAAGCAATAATCAGCGCCGAAGCAACAATCGGCTCAGCCTGCTACTGTCGGTACAGCAGAATACAGTGCCGAAGCAATAATCGGCTCAGCCTGCTACTGCCAGTGCAGCAGAATACATGGCCGAAGCAATAATCGGCTCAGCCTGCTACTGCCAGTGCAGCAGAATACAAGACAGAATCAATAATCGGCTTAGCCTGCTACTGCCAGTGCAGCAGAATGCAAGGCCGAATCAATAATCGGCTCAGCCTGTCACTGCCGATACAGCAGAATACAGGACTGAGCCGATACACTTACACATTCCACAACGCATCACAGTGGCGTGGCCAGGAGGGGAAGAGCGCGAGAAGGGGAGACGGCCTTCGCAACTATGAGTGCTTCCCCTTCTCGCAAATTACCCACTTTCAAAAAGTGAAAACTATAATCCAAAAAAATCAAACCATCCAATTTCCTCTCACTTTCAAAAAGTGAAAACTATAATTCAAAAAAATCAAACCATCCAATTTCCTCACACTTCAAAAGGTGAAAACTACAATCCCCAAAAATCAAACTATCCAATTTATCTCACTTCAAAAAGTGAAAACTATAATCCAAAAAAATCAAACCATCCAATTTCCTCTCACTTCAAAAAGTGAAAACTACAATCCCAAAAAATCAAACTACCCAATTTATCTCACTTCAAAAAGTGAAAACTATAATCTAAAAAATCAAACCACACAATTTCCCCTCACTTCAAAAAGTGAAAACCATAATCCAAAAAGCAAACCACATAATTATAGATTCAAAGGAAGTCGTCCCACAACCTCCTTTGTCAACCCACCTATGAGAATCCCCGCCAGGACTCCTGCCACCAGCAGTGCCGGTGCATAAACCATCAAACTCGTATTGCTCACCACGATCATGGCAACGATCAGCTGCCCGATATTATGTGTGACACCACCGGCCACACTGATACCGATCAGACTGAAGCCGGAATGTTTTTTCAAAAGCTCCATCACAGTCAGGCTAAGCGCAGCGCCAGCCAGACTATACAAAATACTGAACAGATTTCCAAACATAAATCCGATCACCAGGATTCTGACAACGGACACGAGAGCCGCTTCTTTAAAGGAATATCGGTCCAGTATAAAAAGTACCGCCAGGTTTGCAAGCCCGAGCTTGATACCCGGAATCCCTGTAAATACAGGGACCAGAGACTCCACATATCCAAAAATGATCGCTACTGCGGCAAATAATCCGAGATAAGCTGTTTTTCGTTTCATAAATAAATCCTTTCATTTGTTGCAGGAATATCGTTGCAAAAATAGCACAGACAGAATACCGTCTGTCAGAGAAAACTCTACGGAGAACACGTATTACGCATATTCTCCGGAAATTTTATGTCACCGCATCAATTTTAGGCGAACTATCCGAATCCGAATCCTCTGCAGTATTTTCCCCTTCTATCACAACCTTATTAGGAAGGCAGATGATGGAACCGCCGTGCTCGTCCACAGCATTCTGTTTTATACAGTAATGATCCGGGCAGGTTGCTTCGATCATTGTAACTTTTCCATCTTTGATCTCGCAGACATTGGTGTCTCCGATGTGGATGATCTGGTCCTGGGAAAGCGAATAGGTTCCGAATTCTTTTCCGTCAACGGTAATACGGATCGTATTATGGGAACGTTTCCCCGCAATCTGAAAACCAAGCCAGAGAACCCCCGCCAGAATCAGGATCCCGGCAATAAAAATCAATTCTTTTTTCTTCAAAACAAATCTCCATTTCTGTTACAGATTCAGAAAAATCATATCATAATCGAAATTAAAAGGCAAACATAAGTTAATGATATCTAACCATAATTCATACAGCTGTTCCCAACGGAAAGGGAGGAGTGGCGATGATTTTTCTTTTATAAAAGACATAAAACAGAAAAATTCATATTGGAAAAAGTTATAAACTACTAACAAAAGTGTAGACAAGAAAAAAAACAGGTGATATAATACCTAACTGTAAGTTAGCATCGTCTAATTTTGCAAAAAAGATTAATCAAAACTAATTTATGTATATGGATAAAAACTATATAATTTATCCAAAAGACAGTTATACGCAGATTACAGGACTGGATCGAGAGCATCTGACGTAGCAATATATGTTCGCATAGCGTGAGTCTGATGCAGCAATTTACAGAATTGTTAAAAATACAAGGGAGAAAAGAGATGAAAAATCAGAATTTTTATATGAGAGTGATCTCCTTACTGTTGGTGATCCTGGCTGTACTTTTTTATAACAGCAGCATGAAAGCCCAGGCAAATGAAAAAGAGATCGCGGCTCTGACAGATAAGGTAGATACACTTCAGGAGCAGCAGAATGAACTTCTCAGTGCGCTGGAGACGAGTTATGTAAATCGTATGCAGAATCAGGCAGCATCTGCAGGATCAGGCAGCAGTGATACAGATACAGCAGGCGATGACAAAACAACAGACACTTCAGACGGCAATGTATCCGATGCAGACGCAGAGGACACAGCAACCGCAGATTCCGATAATGTATATAAAGATGGAACCTATACAGGAGAAGCCGAGGGATACGGCGGGACCATTCAGGTGGAAGTGACACTTGCCGGTGATGAGATCACATCCATCAACGTAGTCAGCGCCCCAGGTGAGGACAGTGCATATCTTTCACAGGCAGAGAGCGTGATCGATTCCGTCCTGAGTGCTCAGAGTACAGATGTGGATACCGTATCCGGAGCAACGTTCAGCTCCACAGGAATCCTGAACGCAGTGGATGCGGCACTTGGAAAGGCGGAAAACTCATGAAAAAAAGACAGCGGGAGGTAAGGCTGATGCGTGCGGGAATACAGCTGGCATTTTTTATTGCCGCCCCGTCTCTGTTTTCTACAGCCTTTGCAGGTATCAAATCGATCTTTCTTGCCATTGCGGCCGGTCAGCCGGTGGAGTGGAATTCCTTTCTGACTGTAACGGCAGTGCTTCTGATCTTTACCTGCTTTTTCGGAAGACATTTCTGCGGATATGCGTGTGCATTCGGATCTTTCGGAGATGCCGTATATGAAGGCTTTTCCTGGATCCGGATGAAATGCTTTCACAAAAAAAAGAAACCGGCTCTTTCCGAAAAAATGGTTCACGGGCTTCAGAAAGTCAAATATATCGTACTGGCACTGATCCTGCTTTCCTGCCTTACAGGTGTATACGGAAAGCTTACGGGAACCAGCCCGTGGGATGTTTTTTCCATGCTCACGGCAGGACGGCTCCCGAACAGCAAATATCTGGTGGGAATTGTGCTCCTGGTGCTGATCATTGTGGGAATGTGTACACAGGAAAGGTTTTTCTGCCAGTTTCTCTGTCCCATGGGAGCGGTTTTTGCATTAATGCCAATCCTTCCGGGTGCCCTGTTTCGGAGAAACCGTGAGAAATGTCCGCCGAAATGTGGTCTCTGTAAAAAAAGATGTCCGGCTCATCTGGATATCGACGGCGACACAGGCAGATCCGGCGAATGTCTTTGCTGTCACGCATGTGCCGCAGCCTGCCCGAGAAAAAATATTCATATTGGAACAATTGAGGAAAAATGATCTATGAGATATCAGGCTCTGAAAAAGAAAACTTTTCTGGCAGCAGTTACATTTACAGGAATTGCGGTGTTGTTTCCTGTGCTGTGCATGGCTGCTTCGGAAAATGATGTACAGACATATACCGATACAGATTTTGCAATGGATACTGTGGTATCAGAAACACTCTATACCACAGGTGACGATATAAACAGTAAGCTGACAGCTGTGCTGACAGATGTGGAGACGAACCTTCTTTCCTGGACCAATGAGAAGTCCCAGATCTATAAGGTGAATGCAGACAGCGGAAAAGATACGGAGATTTCCGACGAGCTTTCCGGATACCTGAAACGTCTTCTGAAGATCGCAGAGGATTCTGACGGGGCCTTTGACCCAACCATCGGGAAGCTGATCCGCCTGTGGGATATTGGAGGGGAAAACCAGAAAATTCCGGAAGAAGCAGAAATTAAGAATGTTCTGAAGGATTCCGGATATCAGAAGATTTTTCTTGACGGAAATACGGTCCACATGGAGGAGGGCTGTTCTCTGGATCTTGGAGCAGCGGGAAAGGGTATTGGCTGTGACCTGATCCTTAAAGAACTGGAAACAAAGAAGGATGTAACAGCAGCACTTATGAATCTGGGAGGAAGCAGTGTCATGACCTACGGAAGCAAGCCGGATGGTTCTTCCTGGAATGTGGCAGTGACAGATCCCAGAGCTGAAAATGAGGATGACTATCTTGGTGTGGTTGCCTTAAATGGTACAGAATTTCTTTCCACATCCGGAGATTATGAGAAATATTTTATCGAAAATGGTGTAAGGTATCACCACATTATGGACCCGTCTACCGGCTATCCGGCAGAAAGCGGAGTGACCGGGGTAACGGTAGTCTGTGACTCAGGTCTGGAGGCAGATGCGCTTTCCACAGCATGTTTTGTGCTGGGGGTGGAAAAAGGGACACAGCTGTTGAAAGCTTACGGTGCAGACGGACTTTTTGTGGATGAAGACCATCATGTGTATCTCACTGAGGGGATGAAGGAGCGGTTCAGCCTGCTTGCGGATTCCTATAGTGTGGAGGATATTGCAGAGTGAGGCTGATCTCCCGGCGATCCGGTTTATGACTGTTTGGCAGAGGGGAATGCTCATATTCGCAGTACTTGCGATAGTAAACCTGGAAAGGGTTCTATAAATATATCATATTTTTAGGAGGAATAAGCAATGCAGAAGTGGAATCTATTGAAAAAAACAGCTCCATGCATTTTAAGTCTTGCAGTGGCAGCAACAACCTTTCCGACCGCTGTAATGGCATCTGATCTTGATGCAGCCGTGGTTTCCGAGGCAGAGGCAGGAGATACGGAGGATTTTAGCACAGAGGAAACGGCAGAGGATACTGAAGCTGTAGCAGAAGAAGCTATAGAGGATGCTGCAGACATAACAGAAGAAGCAGCAGAGGATGCAGCAGTGCCAGAAGCTGCTGCAGACGAGACAGAGGATATCCAGCAGGAAGATACAGCAGAGGAAGCAGACCCGTTCTCTACAGGGGAAGAGGATTTCACAGAAGGCGATGAAGTGGCGGAAGCATTTTCCGATTCTGACCAGCTGACAGGCGAGTATCAGTACGTATATGCAGGACTTACCTGGGGTGAGTACTGGGCAGCAGAAGGCGTATATGCAGCTGGAGATACAAGCTCTTCAGAAGAGAAGGATTCACATAGTGAGTTTGATATAGGAGCTTTTGATACAGTAACAAGAGCGACTGCAAATCATGGACTTCACAGAGGAAGCTATCAGACAGAAGCTACGATCATTGCTGAAGACGGAACCAGATTCGACGTATCCTACTGGGAGGATAAAGGAAGCACACTTTATCTTACAGACGGTTCCAAGGTAAAATGGAACAGAGGCAGTATAACAACAGAAGATGGAAAAACCTATACGATGGATCATTATGAGATATATGGTCTGAAATATGTCCCGGTAGCAGTTAAGACCGCAGATTTTGCAGATTTCTGCAAAAAGTATAATGTTGTACAGGATGGAGCTGTGCTCTCCGGAGGATACAGTGAAAACAATCTCCAGTATTATAAAGGCCTTGTGGCAGACGTAAATGCACAGACAAATGGTCTGAAATATGCGGAGAAAAATGGTGACGGCTTTACATTTACAGCAAGAAAATCAGACGGAACAGCTTCCGGTATCAAGGATCAGGCGTTAAAAACAGCAACAGAGATCAAGCCGAGTGTAAAAGCAGCAAGCGGAAGCTACGGCGAATTTCTCCGTGTGGATCTCAATGGAAATTATGGCGATCTTGGTGCAAATATGCAGGCTGTACGCTGGGATTATTATGGAGATGATTCCACATATACAAAATGCCTCGCTTCTTATGGAACCAAGTTTGCCGCAGATAACTGGATGCATAAAGCAATGGGAATCCAGCTTGGACTTACAAAATCTGCACGCTGCAAGCTTCCGGGAGGAACAGACGGAACAGGATACTGGAAACTGACAGTGTATGCTCTTGGATATAATGACTATACCTACAGCTTCCAGGCAACTGCAGAGAATATCGTAAATCCTACAATGGAGCCAACTGATTTTACAAGTCTTAAAACAGAAGTGGAAGCTGCAAAGGCTCTGGCAGAGGCAGATTACACAATTGCAACCTGGAAGTCCTTTGCCGGTGAGCTTCAGGAAGCAGAAGACATTCTTACAAAAACAGATGCAAGTCAGGCTGAGGTAAATGAAGCACTTGAACATCTTCAGGGAGCAGAGAAAGAGCTTCAGAAGGTAACAGTTACACTTGATAAGACAGCAGCAGCTGTATATACAGGAAAAACAACGACTCTTAAGGCAACAACAAATGACAGCGATGCAGCAGTAACATTTAAGTCCGGCAACACAAAGGTTGCAACAGTAAGCAGCAAGGGTGTTGTTAAAGGCGTAAAAGCCGGAACAGCAGTTATCACAGCAAAGGTCGGAAATGCCACAGCAACCTGCAAGGTAACAGTAAAAGCTTCTACAATTAAATTTGCAAAGGCTTCCGTAACGATCTACAAAGGAAAAACAGCAACTGTAAAAGCAACTGCAACACCATCTGCAACTGTAAAATACACAAGCAGCAACACAAAGGTTGCAACCGTAAACAGTAAAACAGGTGTTGTAAAAGGAATTAAAGCAGGAACCGTTACGATTACAGCAAAGGCAGGAGCCCTGAAGACAACCTGCAAAGTAGTTGTCAAGAATCCTGCATTCAGTCTTGTAAAATCTTCTGCAACGATCAAAAAAGGTAAAACAACAACCATCAGATCCAAAGCAACACCTGCAGGCAAGGTTACATATACAAGCAGCAATAAAAAAGTTGCAGCTGTAAACAGCAAGGGTGTTGTAAAGGGAATCAAAAAAGGTAAAGCAACGATCACAGTGAAATGCAACGGAATTACAAAGAAATTTGTGGTAACAGTTAAATAATTTCACTGTTGAACC
>UMCD01025994.1_pt1 | contig 12762 bp, 8 predicted proteins | sample 1964161 | NCBI WGS metagenome assembly UMCD01 (sample SAMEA4835961, study PRJEB28245) | human gut metagenome | biome: gut microbiome; material: fecal sample | place: Denmark | collected 2008 | reverse complement strand
TGGTGCAGACTGCGATGGCAATGACAGAGAGGACATATCCAATCTCGATGATCTATCTGAATTGTGTGGCAGCCATGTGTCAGATTAATCAAAAGGATCAGGAGGGAGCCAGAGTATCGGTATCGACCGGCTGGGAGATGGCGAGAAAAGACAGATTCCTAGAACCGTTTATAGAATATCACGGATTGCTGCAGGGGGTACTGGAAGCCAGCATAAGAAAAAGTGAGCCGGAAGTCTATAAGAAACTGGTGGACGGGGTAATCGCTTTCAGCCGCGGCTGGATGAAAATCCATAACCCACAGATGCAAAAAGCAGTGACGGATCTTCTGACACCGCTGGAATATTCCATCGCGATGCTTGCCTGCAGGGACTGGACAAATCAGGAGATAGGAGAACATCTTGGACTTTCGGTGAATACGGTAAAACATTATGTATCCGGGATACTGGAAAAGTTACATATCGACAAAAGAGAGAAAATAAAGGAATTTGTAAATCAATAAGTGAAAAAAAGAAGTGTCTGTTTTTGAAACTATATAGAAAAAACAGGCACTTTTTTTCGATTGAACGGGCATGTTATGGCACTTCTGATTTTGCTAAAATATAGAAAATGTGAAACTGTCAGATGCGAAAAGTGTTATCAGATACAAATTAAGCGCGAATATGGCGGTGAGGAAAATGCAAAAAGGAGAGGAAGTGTACATATGAAAAAACGTCTGATCAGTCTGTTACTGAGTGTGGCAGTACTTACGACATCCGTTCCGGTGTCGACATTCGCTGATCCTTCTGCCGGACAGGAGCCGGCGGTCTCATCGGAGGAGAGTCAGGAGAGGAGAATTGACTATAAGAAAAACGGGGGAACTTTTCAGGAGAACTATCAGGCTCCTTCGGAATATCCGACTGCGGAGCTGCCGGGAGCGGAAGACATCAGAAAACCGGGGTATGAATTCGGTGGATGGTACGACAACCCGGAACTGACAGGGAAAGCGGTTACCGGTCTGGATACGGAAGATTATGAGGGGAATGTAGTTCTGTATGCCAGATGGATCGAACGGTATTATCAGGTGGATATTCCCAGTGAAGTATCTGTGGGGCAGGATTCTTTTACCCTGAAGGCAAAGTCCGGAGGTTTTTATGAGAACGATCAGCTCAGTGTGGCGGTACATTCGGAAAATGACTGGAAGCTGAAGTCCGACAACCATGAGGTGAGCTATGAGCTTCGCGATAAGGATACCAATAAGATCGTGGAAAATGATGCGGTTATCGCCAGCTTAAGTGCGGATACGAAGCAGACCAACAGAACGTTTGCTGCGGAACTGACTCAAAAAGCCAACTATACCGGTGATTACAGTGATCAGTTGAACTTTGATATTTCATTCAGGGAAACAGAATATACGATCCAGTATGTAACGGACGGAGGCATGGTTTACAGGGATAATCCGGATAAGCCCGGGGAAAGTATGGAGATCACCCAGCAGAAACTTCCGGCGGGAACCACGCTGAATGATCTGCCGCTGGCAGTCCGAAAATCCAGTACCTTTGTCGGCTGGTGTTACGACCGGGAATGTACGGATTATGTGGACAGTGAAGACAGACTTCTCGGGGATCTTACGTTATATGCAGCGTATACCGATATGCAGCTGATGGAGTCCGTCACCATGGATACATATGCCCGTGCCTATGATGTGGCAACGGATTTTGCCATCGGCATCACCAATACCGGGGATGTACTGGATAATACAGAGATTCTTGCGGCATGCAAGATTAAAAATGTCAGCGACCCGTCGGAAGAGATCACGCTGGCCGTTACCCGGGGAGAGGACAATACCTGTACCGTTAGCAATCCGAAAGGCTGGCAGCCGGGCGCTTCCTACAAACTGACGCTGAAAAATGACCAGCTGTATTTTACCGGATTTCACAAAACGATCCGGGAATATGATTTTACGGTTTACCGGGAAGAAACAAAGAATGTGGAACTGAACCGGGAGATCCGGTATATCCATACACGGGAACTGAGTAACCTGACCGTCAACAGAAAAGCGGCGGATTCCGTTTCTGTGGCAGTCATGACGGTAGGTGTAGACGGAGAGATTCAGGGAGAGGGAAGCGATACGACCGGTTCCTTTACCTATACAAAGGATTCGTTACAGACGGGGGATATCGTCGGTGTCTATTCCGGCGATGTGATCCCGTCCATGGATCTGGCAGCAGGTGACAACAGTGATGTCTCTTACTTTGAGATCACCGGATGCAACGGCAATCAGTACGAATACCGGGGAGCAAAGGCGGAAGATGTTTTATTTACGCCGGACGTATTTCCACTGGAAAAAAGTAAAGATCAGGATGGAAATTCTGACAACCATTCGATTACCGTGGCAGTCGGTGAACTGACTTTCGGAGATGACGAGATGAGTCAGGCACTGAATCTGGATGAAAGCACCACCGTGGATCCGGGTGACTACCTGGCACTGTATACCGATCTGAACAGCGGAACGCCGGAGTACGGAGAGATCACAAAAGTAGAGCAGAGTGGTACGGATTATATCCTGGCATATCAGACGGTTTCTTTCGAAGAGATGCAGGCGGCTATGGATGTGTATCAGAAGGACCAGGTGGAAGGAGATGATCTGTTAGAAGAAACAGACCGGGAGAACCTGGAAGAACAGATTCAGGTTCAGGCGATGGAGAGCGGATTCGCACAGGATGTGGCAGAACGGATTGGTGCTGCGGCGATCGCTACCGATTCCTTTGAAGAACTGGAAGCCTCTCTGGAGGAAGAACTTGGTGCGGATGTTTCTGTGGAATATACAGACGAAAATAAGAGTGACGAAACAGAAGAAAGTACGCTGATCGGGGATATCGCACCACAGAGTCTGCCGGAAAGTGACAGCCTGATTCCAAAGACTTATGCGAGAAAACCGGGAGGAACGGGAACCGGCAAACCGATCGTGACAGTCAGCCTGGGAACGGTCAGAGCCAATCTCGGTACAACACTGAAACATTTTGACGGAGATGTCAGCGGCGTGCATCTGGCACTGGAGATTCCGGTGCTGGTAAATATCCAGTTGAATGCCAAAGCAAATATCCAGATCACTGTAACTTCCACCTTCGAGCAGGAAGTCCGGGTGGATATTAATGTAGACGGAAAAGCGGTCTGGAAAGTATGGAAGATTTTCCCGTATATCGCAGATTATAAGGTGACAGCGTCGCTGGATCTGTATGAGTACACCGGCATTGCTCTGGATGTGAACTTTAAGACCGTGGAGGGCGAGGGCAGCTCCGGAGGTTCCAACAAAGGCTCCAAACTGCGAAAAGGTGTCAATAAGATCGCCGGAGAGCTGAAGAGCATGATGGAAAACGGAGAAGAGTATATCACGGACAAGACGAAATTCTCTGGAAGCCTGGGCGATGAGGAAGAGGGAGAAGAAATCTCCGTTTCCAAGAGCCTGGCACAGCGGTACTCGGAACTTCTGGCAGATGAAGGCGACTGGGTGGAAATCTATAATCGCCTTCTGGTAGATAATCATTTCCGTGTGCTGGCGATTATCGATATTGAAGTGAAACTGGAATTTGTGGTTTATGCCAATATGAACATTTCTATCGGAATGTCCTACTGGTATAAGAACGCAAAACGATACGTATTCTCTCTGAAAGTGATGGATCGGACAGCAACCAGCGATACGATCGATCTGTGTGAAGAGCAGTATGAACTGACTGCCTATGCGATGGGTACGCTGGGACTGAAAGCCGGTGTGCGGCTAACGGTAGCGGTGGGACTTCTTTCCACAAGACTGGCAAGTGTCGGTATCACGGCAGAGGTAGGCGGCTATGCACAGCTGTGGGGATATCTCTACTACGAACTGAAGTACACCGCATCGAACGGCAGAACGACAAGAGCCATGGGAGCGATGTATCTGGAACTTGGCATCTATCTGGAGATCAAATTCCTGGCACAGGCGCTGGCGAACTCCTTTACCTATAATCCGACCTTATATGAAAATGAATGGCCGCTGTACACGGTGGGACATCTGGAAAATGTTCTGGACTTTGCCTATACACAGGCGGATGTCAAAGACATCAAGATGAAGCGGGATGTGAAAGCGGTACAGCTGTCGGATGAATATTTCCGGATGCAGTACATGGACATGAAAGAAGGTCTGGATGACGACGGAAATTACCGGGAGAAAATCTACGATGACAGCACAAAATACTTTAACATCGTCATGACCAATCCGGCATTCTCCTATGACCGGGACACCAATGTGATCTCCGTGGATTCTGGAACAGAACCGGAACAGGACGGCGAGATGATCATTACCTGGAAAAATCAGGAAGGAACCTTCAATACACAGCCACTGACCATAAAGATTCGGTTACACTGGGATAACCTGCGGGATGGCTATTATATTGCCTTTGACAGCCAAGGCGGCTCCTATGTGGATACCATCATGGGCAAATACAATTCCGATATTGAAAAACCGGAAGATCCGGTGAGAACGGGTTACCGGTTTGCGGGATGGTACGAAGATGAAGAACTGACAACACCATATACGATCCCTGCGAAGATGCCGAACAAAGAGCGAATGGTTTATGCAAAATGGGAAGCAGAAGATGTGGGCTATCAGGTTGTTGAATATCTGGAAGGAACCAACGGTGTCTATGAGGCACAGGATCCGATCAGTTACAGCGGACTGACCGACACGGAAGTGACACCGAAACCTGCAGAACACGAAGGATACGAAACACCGAAGGAAAAGACCGAGACGGTACGGGCAGACGGAACAACCGTGGTCAAATATTATTATCCACGGGAAGAGTGCCATCTTACCTTCCTGATGGAAGAAAACGGAGAGACGGTCGCAAGTGATGACTATCGCTATGGAACATTCCTGACGGCTCCGGCAGTGTACCGGCCGGGATATGAATTCCAGGGCTGGTCCCCGGAAGTACCGGAGAGTGTGCCGGCAAGAAATATGACCTATACCGCAACATGGAAAGCTTCCGACGGTATCCCGTACGCAGTGAGGTACTACGTGGAAGAATCGGAAGAAGGCGGATATACCTTAAGTGAGATCAAAACCATGACCGGAACCACCGGTAAGACGGTCACCGCGCCGGAGGGGGATTACAGTTCTGTGGTCTACCACCGGAAAGGCAATCTTGCCAGCGGTGAAGTAAAAGCAGACGGAAGTCTGGTGCTGAAGATTTATTATGATCTGAACACCTATACACTGATGTACGATCCGAAAGGTGGAACGTTAGACGAAACGACCCTGACAGCAAGACCGGGAGAGAGAATCGGCGTTCCGGTACCGGTGAGAGAAGGCTATACCTTTGAAGGATGGTATCTGGATGAAGAGTATCAGCAGTCCTTTGGAGAGACGATGCCGGATCACGATCTTACGGTTTATGCAAAATGGGAACAGCAGACGGTCAATTATATGGTAAGACATTACCAGGAAAAACTCTGGAGCATTACCGGATATGAAGAGATTCCTTATGGACGGGAATTTGATGCGAAAAACTATGAACTGACAGAGGAAGAATCCTTTGCTGCACATGCAGGCGACAGCGTAACGCCGGATGTGAAATCGTATACCGGATTTACTGCACCGGAAAAACAGACGGTGGAAGTTCTTGGTGACGGAAGCCTTGTGGTAAATTATTATTACACAAGAAATACCGGCCTGCTTCTTCTGGAAGTGACTGGAAATCCCGACGGAAAAGAATTTGCCCGGGTTCAGTATGTACCATATGGCACGCCGATCGGCGAGATAGAAGCTGTAGTAGAAAGACAGAACGATCGGGCAGGATATACTTTCGAAGGCTGGTATACAGACGGTAACCATCAGAATCCTTTTGACGGTATCATGCCGGCAGTGGATGTGAACACAGAGGAACCGGATGCATGGAACGATGGTTTTAAAATCTATGGAAAATGGACACCGGTTCTGAGTGAGTACCGCGTGGAACATTACCAGCAGAATCCATTCGATCCGAGTTCGTATATCCTGGTGGAAGAAGAGACAAAGACAGCCCTGACGGATACCGAGGTGACACCGGAAGTGAAATCTTATCCGGGATTCCAGTCTCCTCAGGCGCAGAATTTATGGGTGACCGGTGATGATGGGGCTTGCAAGCAGTACTACTATCACAGAAACAGCTACCCGCTTACTTATGTGAAAAACAACGGGGAAGCCGATGGGACAGCAGATGTCATGTATGGAGCAGCCATTTCGGAGGTTCCGAAATACTCCGGACATGCATTTGCCGGCTGGTATGAAGACGCAGCCCTGACGGTTTCCTTTGAAGGAAAAACCATGCCGATGCATGCACTGACCCTGTATGCGAAGTGGGAGCCTGGAAAGAAGACCTATCAGGTGGTTCATCAGTTACAGAGTGCAGACGGATCGGATACCTGGGAAACGGCAGAGACAGAAACCTTTACCGGAACAGCCGGAGATTCGGTGGAACCGGAAGTAAAGGCGTATGCTGGATTTACCGCACCGGAAAAACAGAGCTGTACGCTGACCGTTTCCGATGATCCGGATACCATCATTTACCGCTACCAGCGTAATTCCTATCAGGTAACCATGGTGACAAATAACGGAGATCCGGCGACCGAAAAGACATATCTTTACGGAACCCGGGTGGAAGAGATGCCGAAACGGGCAGGTTACTCCTTCGACGGCTGGTACCAGGATGCAGGTCTTACGAAAGTATTTGACGGAACAGTTCCGGCCCAAAACAGTACGATTTACGCAAAATGGGAACCGAGAGCAACGTATTACTGGGTAAAATACAGCCTGCAGAACGCAAATGATGACGGCTATACGGTTGCATCCATGGAATCTCTGTTAGGCAGGACCGAGGATGTGATTACACCGGAAGTACGGAAGTTCGAAGGATACGTATCTCCTCAGCCACAGACCGGACAGATCGAAGGCGGAAAGGTTCTGGTGATCGAGTATCTGTATGAACGTGAAGTACATACCTTACAGCTGGAAAATAATGACGGAACGGAACCAAAACAGCTGCAGATGAAACAGGGTGCAGCGATTCCGGCACCATCCCTGCAGAAAGGGTATACCTTCCTGGGCTGGTATACAGACAGCACCTTGCAGACCGCGTATACCGGAAACATGCCGAAGGAAGATCTGACGCTGTATGCAAACTGGGAAGCAAATACAAGAACCTACACAGTAAAACATTATCTGCAAAAAGCAGAGGGGGACGGTTACCAGTGGGTGACAACACAGAACCCGAAGGGCAAGACGGATGAAACGGTAACGCCACCGGTCAATACAACCTATGGCGATGAATATGAATTACCGGAACCGCAGACCGTAACCATTTCTGCCCAAGAGCAGACTGTGGTAACCTACTATTACAAACGCAAAGTACACAAACTGACCTTTGAACCGGAAAACGGAGAGAAGGCACAGATTGTGGAAGGTCGTGTCGGTGCCACACTCAATGTGAAACAGCCGGTTCGAAAAGGATACACCTTCACAGGCTGGACACCGGAACTTCCGGAGAAGATCCCGAATGAGGATGTAACCTATCAGGCACAGTGGAGGAAGAACAGCTATCTGGTGCAGTTTGTGAGTGAGGGAACGGTACTCAAGGAATATACACTTTCTTATGGGGATGCGATCCCGGCTCAGGAGGAACCGACCAGAGAAGGATATACGTTCGTAAGCTGGGATAAAAACGTACCGGATACCGTATCCGATGAAAATGTGAAAAACGGAAAACTGGTCTTTAAGGCAGTATGGAAAGAAATAGCATATACCATCAGCTATAATCTGGCAGGAGGAAGCCTTCCGACCGGAAAGACCAATCCGACAACATTCACCATCAACAGCAAACCGATGGATCTGGTACAGCCAAAACGGGAAGGCTATACGTTTGAAGGATGGTCAGGAACCGATATCAAAGAAAAAGATACACAGGTTACGGTTACCGCCCGCCCGTTGAAAGACAGAACCTATACGGCAAACTGGAAAGAAAATTCCTATACGATCGTTTTCAATGTAGAAGGTGAAGTAACAAGGGGAGAGATGAAAAATATCCCGCTTCGTTATACACAGGAAACCACGATACCGGAAAACGGATATGTGTGCGGAGGCTATAAGTTTGTCGGATGGAGAACCGGTGGAAAGAAAAGTGAGCAAAAAGTATATCAGCCGGGAGACAAAGTCAGCAGACTTTGTGCGACCAATAATGGAACGGTCAACCTGTACCCGATCTGGGAACCGTGCGAATATACGATTACGTTTGACTATCAGACCGGTAATAAACGGGAGAAAGTAACATGCAAATATAAAGAAACATATACGTTCCCGACCGTAAACAGACTCGGATGGACCTTCGAAGGCTGGAGCCGGTCCGCGGGTTCGACAAATGTGATCAGCTATGCACCGAATGTTAAAACGGCTGTGTTTGAGGATGAAAAGGATCTTACTTTATATGCGGTATACAAACCGATAACTTCAGCTGTTTTTACGGGACAGACGGAACACAAATACTTTATCACGGATGAACATGAACTGACTATTTTTACTTTCTTTATTCAGGGGGACAGAAAGGTCGTAACAACCGGTGATTATGGACTTGATCGATCCTGGTATAATTTGTATCTGCCGGATATCTCCATGGATGCAGCACGCCTGTACCAGAAGATGAAGATAAAAGTCAGCTATAAGATTGATAAGAAAGAAGATGGATGGGCAGATCTGAGATTAAGTTATCAGTTACAGGATGGCACATATTATGACAACGCAGAAAAACGGGTAAATGATATTGGAAAATGTGATGGAGAAACGGTATCGCATACATTTGAAATTACCCGTAAAAATGGATTGGATTTAAATTATTTCATGTTGGTATTTGATGCACATGGTAAACACGCAGATGAATACTACATGAGCAATCTGAAAGTAGAAGTGGATCTGGAATGATGCGTAAGGGGGAAGAAGATTGAAAGACAACAGAAGAAAGATAGGAATCGGAATCGCCGTGTGCGCATGCGTTCTGCTGATCGGAGCCGGTCTGTATCTTACGAGAAACAACAAACAGGAAACACAGGAATCCCCGGATTCGGCCTTTGTGCCGGATCTGGATCCTGACGCTTCCACGCAGGAGGCAAAGGAGAGTGATCCGCCGGAGGGCATCCGTATCCCGGGATATCCGTCGATCACCATTCCGGCAGATACGAAAGATGTAACGGTAAATTTGATGAATCCGGAAGGAAATCCGTGTTATTTTACCTTTACACTGGTACTGAAAGATACAGATGAGACGATCTATCAGTCCAAAATGGTAGAACCGGGAAAAGCGATCACGCAGATCACACTGTCCAAAGAACTGTCCGCCGGGGAATATCCTGCGATACTGAAGATCAGTACTGCGGCAATGGATGACGGTCGGGCGATGAACGGTGCCAATGTGGAAACCGTATTGAAAGTACAGTAAGGGGGGAGAAACATGAAGAAAAAAAGAGCAGTTGCAGGAGGGTTGCTGCTTGTCTTAGGGATCGCACAGAGCGTATCAGCAGGAACCACGACCGTAACGTATCATGTGGATCCGTCCTATATGGTACTGGTTCCGGCAAACACTACGATTCCATTTAACGAAGAATCGGTAAACTACGGGAAAATCCGTGTCGAAGAAGCACAGATCGAAGAAGGAAAATGCATCCAGGTGGAACTGATCTCGGACAAAAAACTGAAAAATCAGAGCGGAAAAGAAGGGGAGATCCCCTATGAGATTCTGGCGGACACAACAGCATTTACAAAAGCCCGCTATACCACGGCAGGGGAAGAGACGGTGCTTGGTATCACGATCGACAGAGAATCCTGGAAAAAGGCACCGTCAGGCTCCTATGCGGATACGGTTACTTTTCAGATATCCTATGTGGATGCGACAGATTAGAGCAGGAGGATGGACAGATGAAAAAGGCAGCAATTATTCTGATGGGGATTTGCCTGTGCCTCTCCATACCCGTTGCGGCAGAGGCTGCGCAGACAAGTACTTCGTCCGTTACGCAGCAAAGCACCATCAACACGACAGTACCGGATACCCACATGGTCACGATACGATCCGAACATGCACAGGTGAGCTATCAGCATGAGGAGGGTGACGATGAGGAAACACAGGAGACGGTGACTTACGCGGTGGAGCGCTTTTCCAGCCCGCAGTTTCAGATCCAGCCGAAAAAAGGATGGAAGATCACCGCAGTGCTGGTAAACGGAGAGGATGTGACGGATCAGCTGAAAGACGGGATGCTGACACTTCCGGAAGTCTATGAGGATCAGCAGATTGTCGTGGAGACGGAAGACGACAAAAAAGATGATAAAAAAGACGATTCCACCGGAGGCGGTGAGCAGGAAGATAAAAAACCTGCGGACACAAAACCTACAGATAAAAAGCCGATCGATACAAAAAATAACGGTACTTCCGGCAGCAGCAATTCCGGGACGAAAACGGATGTATCAACGGGAAACAGTCAGGGAACAAAGGCGGATCTGACAGGCACGACGAATGGAACGGCAGCGGCGAAGACGGCAGATATGCAAAAGAATGTAACGTATTTTGTGGCGGCAATTGTATCCGGTGCGGTACTTTTGATTCTGGCAGACAACCGGAGAAAAAGAAAACACGGAGAATAGATAAGCAGACAGAAAGAAAAGCGAAAAAGGGCAGATGAACCACAAAAATCAGTTTACCTGCCCTTTTTCAGGCGGATCAATTTTGATTATCGAGGCAGTCGCCAGGGTCTCATGTAAGTATGCACGTTGGCTCGTTACTCGCGTAAATCAGGAACGGTCTGCTCCGCTGGTGTGTACCACCCGTTTTTCCACCAGACTGACCGCCTGATAGAGAATCATGGCGATGATGCACAGGAGAATGATCGACAGGATCATCCAGTCAAGTTTGAAGATCTGACTGCTGTAGATAATGAGAAATCCAAGTCCCTGCCTGGCTCCGATGAATTCACCGATGACCACACCAACCAGACAGAGCCCGATATTGACTTTCATAACGCTCAGAAGATAAGGGACCGAAGAGGGCAGTGCCACACGCAGAAGTTCATCTTTCCGTTTTCCACCGAGGGTACGGATGAGCTTCAGAGAATCAGGATCAATTTCCGTAAAGCTGGTATACAGATTCAGGATGGAGCCGAAGATCGCAACGGAGATCCCGGCAAGGATGATCGTCTTATAATTTGCACCGAGCCATACGATCAGTAGAGGAGCCAGTGCCGACTTCGGAAGGCTGTTCAAAACCACAAGGTAAGGCTCCAGGATCGCAGCAAGCCGGGGACAGAGCCAAAGAAGGACGGAGAAAAAGAGACTGAAACCTACGACAAGAAAGAAACTGGCAAGTGTCTCGAACACGGTGATCCCGATATGTGAGAGCAGATGGTTTGTCAGAAGCAAGGTCCGGAAAGCAAGACATACCTGACCGGGGCTTCCGAAGATAAAGGAATCGATGAACCCGAGCCGTGCACTGACCTCCCAGAGTAGCAGAAAAACCAGAAAGACAGCCAGCCGCATCAGGCGGATAAACTGCTGTCTTTTTTTGTGTTTTCGTAAAAAAGACTGTTGTGCAGATGAATCAGGTATCATGATTTAACTCCTTCCAGATCTGTTGAAAATATTGCTTGAATTCGGGGGCATTTCGCATCTGCATGGGAGTGCGGTCGGCAAGGGTGGTGAGAATGGGGAACTCGCACCGGACGCAGGCAGGGGCTTTCGAGAGGATGATGACCCGATCAGACATGCTGATGGCTTCGGAGATATCGTGGGTGACCAAAAGCGCGGTTTTCCCTTCTTTACGCAGGATCTTCCAGATGTCATCACTGACGGAAAGTCTGGTCTGATAATCCAGTGCACTGAAGGGTTCATCGAGAAGCAAAAGTGCGGGTTCCAGGGCAAGGGTGCGGATCAGTGCGGCCCGTTGTCGCATCCCGCCGGAAAGCTGGGAAGGGTGGGAGAAACGGAAGTTCCAGAGCCCATACTCCTGTAAGAGACGGTCAACGTGTGAGAGGGATTCTTTTGTTTTCCTTTTTTGAATTTCAAGACCAAGAAGGACATTTTCATAGATGGTCAGCCATTCGAAAAGATGATCCTTCTGCAGCATATATCCGACAGAGAGAACAGAATGTTCCCGTGGAAGTCCCTGCATGGTGATCTGTCCCTGTTCCGGTATCAGAAGTCCGGCTATCAGATTCAGGACGGTACTTTTTCCGCATCCGCTGGGCCCCACCAGAGAGACAAACTCGCCTTCCTGAACGGAAAAACTGATTTGTGAGAGCGCCTGGATCTCTCCGGAGAGTGTGTGATACGAAAGTCCGACATGGTCAAGTTCCAATAAAGCAGGCATAGAAAAAACCTCCGTGTCCTGGAATTATGTATTCCCACAGTAACAGGCAAAATGCACTAAAAGCAGAAAAAATAAGAGTCAGGGAATACACTATAGTTTATTATATGAAAAAGACAACGAATGGTTATATATTAAGATTTGCTTACGAAAGTGTAAGATTTCCGAAAATCGGTTGTGACGATGGTGAAAACTGTTATAATAAAGTCCTGTAAAGTCCCGAGGAAAGGAAAATAATATGACAATATGGAATAAAATACGGACCGGTCAGTGGATTCCACGGACTTATCTGCTGATGCTGGTGTTTAATCTGCTGTATAATTCGCTGATCTATTATAGTGGTCAGTGGATGGGAACTCATACGAAAGCCTGGAATAT
>UMCD01057961.1_pt1 | contig 12989 bp, 10 predicted proteins | sample 1964161 | NCBI WGS metagenome assembly UMCD01 (sample SAMEA4835961, study PRJEB28245) | human gut metagenome | biome: gut microbiome; material: fecal sample | place: Denmark | collected 2008 | reverse complement strand
TGCGGAAATGATTTTTCAGACACGCTCTAGTGCTTCTACGGCTTCTCTGATGATTGCCACCGCTTTGTCGCAATCTTCTTCGGTGATGATAAGTGGTGGAATCATACGGATAATATGAGCTCCGATGGCTGTGATCAGCAGATGTCTGTGCAGACATTCATGTTTCACATCCACACCGGAGATGGTATCGTCAAATTCCACACCAACCAGGAGTCCCTGTCCTCTGACTTCTTTTACATGCGGAAGCGTCTTTAACTGTTCCATAAAATATGCACCTATCTTTGCAGCATTTCCTGCAAGATCCCGATCCAGAAGTTCATTGACCTCTGCCAGCGCTGCCGCGCAGCATACCGGATGTCCGCCAAAAGTCGTACCATGAGATCCCGGGGTGAATGCTTTGGCTACCCCTGCAGTTGCACAGATCGCACCGATCGGCATTCCGCCACCCAGAGCTTTTGCCATAGATACAATATCCGGTTTGATTCCATAATTCATAAAGGACATCACTTTACCTGTTCTGCACCAGCCGGTCTGTACTTCATCGATCAGAAGGAGCATCTCATGTTCATCACAGAATTCTCTCAGTCCCCGCATAAATTCTATGGTTGCCGGATGAACACCGCCTTCACCCTGTACCGGCTCTACCATGATCGCAATGGTATCTTCGGTACATGCATCTTTGAATGCCTGCAGGTTATTGTACTCTGCATAGGTAAATCCATCTGTCATCGGTCCGAATCCGATCTGACATCCGTTATCCGGCTGTCCGGTTGCAGACATGGCACCGAAGGTTCTTCCGTGGAAGCCCATGGATGCAGTTACGATGTTGTATCTCTTCGGTCCGTATTTTTCTACCCCATATTTTCTTGCCATCTTGATCATCGCTTCGTTGGCTTCTGTACCGGAGTTCTGATAAAAGATCTTGTCCATGCCAATAGTAGTGCAGATTTTTTCTGCCAGCAGAGCCTGCGGAATGGTGTAAGGGTAGTTAAACGTATGCATGATATCTTCTACCTGATCCTTCACTGCTGCTACTACTTTTTCATTACAGTTTCCGGCGGAGTTTACAGCGATTCCTGCATAAAAATCCAGATAAGGAGTTCCGTTTTCGTCATACATATACTGATCTTTTGCTGTCTCAGCCAGAAAATCGAATCTCTCATAAGTCTCGATCATATATTTGTCTACTTTGTCTTTGATGTCCTGGAATGTGAGTCCTGTGTCTTTTAATTTCATAGTGTTGTCCTCCCTGATTTTTGTTTATGAAGTATGTTTTATAACGCATCCTTGCGGAGCGTGTTTCTCAAGTTATCGCAACAGTCACCAAGGTCTCATGCAAGCATGGACTTTGACTTGCTGCCCGCGTAAATCAAAACAAAAAGACGGCAGGAAACTGTTTATTCAGCGCCTTTGCCGTCTTTTTATATTTTCTGTTTTTTATTCTATAGCGATTTTCATGAATATTTCTAAAGTTCCGGTTACAGATTTTCTATGATAGCATCTTCGAAAATCTTTAATCCTGCTTCCATCTGCTCATCAGTCATGCACAGCGGTGCCAGAAAACGGATGACATTTCCTGCGGAACCGGCATTTTCAAGAAGCAGACCTTTCTGTAATGCCGATTGGATCAGTTGCTTTACAAATTCCGGATTCGGTTCTTTGCTTTCTTTGTCTTTGACAAATTCCACACCGATCATTCCGCCAAGTCCACGGACATCCCCGATTACGGAATATTTTTCTTTCATCTTTTCGAAAGCTTCTGTGACCACTTTGCCGATATGCATCGATTTTCCACAGTAATCTTCTGCTTTCATGATTTCCATGGTTTTGATGGCTGCCGCACAGGCTAACGGGTTGCCACAGTAGGTTCCGCCGATGGTTCCTGCCGGTGCCGCATCCATAACTTCTGCTCTTGCGGTGATCGCACTGATCGGAACGCCGGCTCCCATGGATTTTGCTGTGGCGATGATATCCGGTGCTGCGCCGGCTTCTTTCCAGTATTCCGATGCGAAGTATTTTCCGGTTCTGCAATTACCACACTGTACTTCATCGGCGATCAGCATGATGCCGTTATCATCACAGATCTTTCTCAGTCTCTTTACAAATTCGATCGGCGCCGGGATGAATCCGCCTTCGCCCTGTAACGGCTCAAGGATAACAGCTGCCACATCGTTAGCCGGTGTGGCTTCATCGAAAAGTTTCAGGAATTTTTCGATGTAATAGTCAATGGCTTCCTCTTCGGTGTATCCTTTCGGTGCACGGTACAGATATGGAAATTCCGCACGGTAGATGCCTGCCGGGAAAGGTCCCATACCAAGGGCGTAGGCTTTCTTTGCAGTCAGTGCCATGGTCAGGTTGGTTCTTCCGTGGAATGCACCGGAGAAACAGATGATATTATTTCTTCCGGTATAGGCTTTTGCAATCTTGATCGCATTTTCATCTGCCTCGGCTCCGGAGTTTGCAAAATATGTTTTCATCTTGTCACCGCGGCATGGCATTGTCTCATCAAACATCTCTGCCAGTTTTACATATCCTTCATGTACATAAACATTGAAGATGCCGTGGAAATATTTGTCCGCCTGGGCTTTCACTGCCTCGACAACTTCCGGGTTACTGTATCCGATATTCAGAACACCGACACCACCGATCCAGTCAAGGAAACGATTGCCATCCACGTCTTCCAACATGGCTCCCTCTCCTCTTCCCATACAGATCGGATAAGTAGTTCCGCACATAGCTTTCGGAATCGCTGCATCACGCCGTTTTAAAAGTTCCGCAGCTTTCGGTCCCGGTACACTTCCTGTTACAATCTCAGGTAATGCTTCTCTTAACATTTCTGTTCCCTCCTTTATGTCTCGTTCCAGTGGAATTCTAATCTAAAAAATCAAAAAGGCACGATCACAGCTTTTTAACTGTATCGCGCCTTTGCTTGTATCCTATATTATCACACTTTCCTGTTCTGTCCATCGTCACCGTGCACATGGTTTTTGTGCACCGTTCACATTGTTATCTGTTCACTCCGCCTCATTTATTCCAGCAGTTTCCGCAGATTCCGAATCAGATAAGCCAGTTCCCACTGGGTCCGGTTTCTCGTCTCCCCGAGATTCTTCCCGGTGATCTCACTGATCTTTTTCAAATGATATGCCACCGTATTCCGGTGAAGGAAGCATTTTGCTGCCACTTCCTGAATATTGCCGTTTTCTTCGAGATAAATTTTCAGGATCTTCAGGTATTCACTTCCTGTCTCCTGGTCGATCCGCTCCAGCTCTCCCAGGGTCTGTGTCTCATATTCCCATAGTTTTCTCCGATCCGGAACTGCCAACAGAAGTTTTGTCACACCAATTTCACTCTCCCGACAAAGCGTCTGCTTTTTATCTGCAGCCCAGCGACACAGATAAGAAAGGGTCTGATACTTTTCCCTGAGATTTCCAATCAGCGTTTCTCTCTCACTGACGGCCAGATACATCTCTGTTCCCTCTGCTGAGTTAAGCGCACACCGTTTCATCGCATCCAGCACCTGATCCACAATCTCTTTTCGGTATTCCGCCATCACAAGAGTCAGATACCTGTCGTGATGAAAGACTACATGAGTCAGATTCCGTTTTGTAAGAATCTGCTGGCACTGCCTTAAAAAGCGGTAATAAAAGCTGGTAATATCGGTCTTTCCGGAAGCCGGCACATAACACTGCACCATCGTAAGACCGGTATCTCCGTGAATCCCCTCTCTTGCCAGCACCGGCAGATACTCTTCTTTCTTTTCCGGAGAAAATACTGCTTTTCGAAAAGCACTCTCCAGATCGTCCTGCTCCTGTTCTGACCGGTAGATCAGATTGCACAGTTCCCGGTTAAAGTCAACCAGATGCACTTCCCACGGCAGAACAAACACCGGAAAATCATTGTTTTCACCAAATTCCTGCACTTCTTTTGGCACACTCCGGATATACCGTCCGACATTAAACACCAAACCACTGGCTCCCGTTGCATACACCCGCTGGGTAAATTCCAGCAGCTGTGCATCGTCCGGTTCCTTGATACCGGTAGTTATGATCAGTTCCCGTCCTTTTAAGAAATGCACATAATCCATTTCTTCCACCACATGAACCCAGTCCACCAGGTTGGAAAGTCCTTCTCTTCCTGCGACCAGCTTCATATGATAATGATGAAGTGCCACCTCATAGATTTTTTCCAGTGTAGCTGCCATATGCTCACCTCAGATTCTGTCTGTCTTACTGTTCGGAAAAACTTTCTTGCACTGCCTGTGCTGCTTCTTTCTTCTCCAGTTCCTCTTGTTTCAATTCACCCATCTTATCATAATTTTCCAGGAAATAATGACGTTCTCCATATTGTTTGTAGCCAACAACCGTATCCAGATTGACATTTTCCACACTTCTGAAAATATTACTCTCGATAAATGGGTTCGTCTTTTTCAGTGTCCGGATCAGCTGTTTGATCTCCATACGTTTGGATTTTGTTTCTTCGTTATTACAGGTGGTGCAGGTGTCAGTAAATTTACAAGCACACTGAATGAAATGCAGATCATTATAATCTCTCCACGCCTTGATGCTGTCCTCGCGGATCAGATACATCGGACGGATCAGTTCCATCCCGCCGAAATTGGTACTGTGCAGCTTTGGCATCATGGTCTGTACCTGTGCTCCGTACAGCATACCCATCAGGATGGTCTCGATGACATCGTCATAGTGATGGCCGAGAGCAATCTTGTTACAGCCCAGTTCCTGTGCGTAATGATAGAGATGCCCTCTTCGCATTCTCGCACACAGATAGCACGGGGACTGATCTACATGGAAGACTGCCTCAAAAATATCCGATTCGTAAATTGTAATCGGAACATTCAGTTTTCTTGCGTTCTCTTCGATCACCTTGCGATTTTCCGGGCTGTATCCCGGATCCATCACCAGGAATTTTACATCAAAAGAAAACTTGTTGTGCAGTTTCAGCTCCTGAAACAGTTTTGCCATCAGCATCGAATCTTTTCCACCGGAGATACAGACTGCGATACGGTCCCCTTCTTTAACCAGTTCATACTGATTGATGGCTTTTGTAAATTTGCACCAGATGGATTTGCGGAACTTTTTACGGATGCTTTTTTCCACATCGGCACTGATGTCTTTTTCCTGATCTTCCCGCATCAGATCCATCAACCAGGCGATATAACCGCCTTTTAAGCTGACGGCATCCAGACCTTTTTCGATCAGTTCCGGTACCACTTCCTGACTGTATTTTCCTCTGCTGCAGCAGATCACCAGTTTTTTGCTTTTATCCACCAGCGGGTTCTCCGCAATCTCTTCCACTTTCAGCGCAACCGCTCCCGGAATCGCACCGTGAGCGATCTCATTATCATCACGGATATCGATGATCTGATAGCTGTTTTTGTCCAGTTGTTTTACTTCCTGTATTGTCATTTCCATTCTTTTTTCTCCCTGTCCTCTTCATGACTTTCCTTATATAAAGAAAAAGATTCCGGGAACTGAAAGTCCCGAAATCTTTTTTTCTCATTTGAAACCCACAATTCTGTGGATTATAGTAGCATGTGATTTCCTACATTGTCAATAGGTTGAGCATCAGCCCTTGATACCGGACTGAGCAACACCTTCGATGAACTGTTTCTGGAAGATGAAGAACATCACTACCAGCGGCAGTACGGCGAGAACCGCACCTGCCATCTGCATCGGATACTCTGTGGTGTACTGTCCCTGTAAGGTAGACAGTGCGGGTCCCAGTGTCATCTTATTCATAGAAGTGTTGACGATCAGAGGCCACATAAAGTCATTCCATGCAAACTTGATGGTAAAGATGGACATTGCCACGATACCCGGTTTGATCAGCGGCAGCATGATCTGTGCGAAGATACGGAAACGTCCGCATCCGTCCACAATGGCTGCTTCTTCCAGTTCTTTCGGCAGAGACATGAAGAACTGTCTCAGCAGGAAAGTACCGAACGCGCTGAACAGGTTTGGCAGAAACAGTGCCGGGATCGTATCCAGCAGTCCCAGTTTCTGAACGATCTGATACTGTGGCAGAAGGAAAATCTGTCCCGGTACCATCAGTACAGATAACACCAGAATGAAGATTGCATTCTTGAACGGGAATTCGATACGCCCGAACGCATAACCTGCCATGGAGCAGAATACAATCTGTACCAGTGTGGTAACCACGGTGGTAATGATCGTATTCATATAAACAGTTGCAAACGGAATTGCAGAAGTTACAATGGTATGATATGCCGTTGTAACGAATTTTTCCGGGAAAATTGTCGGCGGAATCTTCATCGCTCACCGGATGTTTTAAATGATGTCAGGATCATCCATGCAAATGGAAATACAACCACGATCACTCCGACCAGGAGGATCAGATGGACGATCAGGTGATTTAGCTTAAATTTACCTTTCATGTTCTCACTCCTCCTTAGTCGTAGTTCACCCATTTCTTCTGTCCGATCATCTGGATCACGGTCACGATCATAATCGCTGCGAAGATCAGAATAGAAATAGCTGCTGCATATCCTTTATAGCCATAGTCGAACGCTGTCCGGTAAAACAGTGCCACAACGGTCTGTGTTGCCTCGAATGCCGGACTTGCTTTGCCGATCATCATGTAAACAGTATCAAAAACCTGGAAACCACTGATGATGGATGTAATCATAACGAAGAAGACTGTCGGTGTCAGCATCGGTACCGTGATTTTGAAAAACTGAGTAATTTCGCTTGCACCGTCGATAGCGGCTGCTTCGTAATACACACTGTTGATTCCCTGCATCCCTGCCAGTAAGATAATCATGTTATAACCAACCGTCATCCAGAGACCTACGATCATAATCATAAACAATGCTGTCTTGGAATCAGTCAGCCAGTTATGACCGGTTCCTCCCATGGCTTTGATAGCGCTGTTCAGGATACCCATCTGTTCATTGTAGATCCATTTCCAGACCATGGCCACAGCTGCAGACATGGTAACCGAAGGAAGGAAATACAGGGTACGGTAAATGGATTTTCCTTTGATCTTTGCATTCAGTAAAGCCGCAAGGAAAGTGGATAACGCCAGCCCTACCGGTACGGTTACGATAACGTATTTCAGGGTATTGCCGAAGGTTCTCCATACTTCTTTGTCACCGATCATTTCTTTGTAGTTTGCAAGACCTACAAAAGTAGACATATTAAATTTGTTTACATCATTAAAACTGAACCAGACATTCTGGATAAACGGCCAGATATAAAACACCAGCAGACCCAGGGTAACGGGTGCAATCAGGATATATGCGGCAATCCAGTCTTTTTTCTCTCTTTTCGACGCTTTTTTCTTCGGCGTCTTTACTTTTGCTTTCACGTCAGCCATTCTTTCACCTACTTTATTACTTTGCTAACAGAGCGTCTGCTTCTTCTTTCAGGCCGGAGCAGGCATCTGCCAGTGACATTTCGCCCGTATAAGCTTTTGTTAACCAGGTAGATTCCATATCATACAGTTCTGCTGCTTTGCTGCATACCGGCAGTGGGTAAGCTTCATCAGAGTGATTGGTATAAGCTGCCAGGTTGTACTGTTCATTTGCTTTTGCGAAATACTGCTGTGCATCACTTCTTGCTGAGATTACAACACCAGTTTCGCCCTGGATCTTCTGAGCTTCAGAGCTTCCCATCCAGATTGCAAATTTCTCAGCTTCTTCTTTCTGTTTGGATCCTTCATATACTGCGAATCCCAGACCGTTGATACAGTTGTCTTCTACACCATTGAAGGTAGGAACTTCTACACAGTCGATTTTGTCTTTGATGGTATCGTTGGAAGCGTATTCCGGAACCATGTAAGAACCAGCCAGTGTCATAGCGATCTGCTCGCCTTCGAACATGGCATCGGAGCCTGTCTCAGACAGAGTAGAAGCACTTGGTGACAGACCGGCATCGATCATATCGATCCAGCACTGGATACCTTCCTGTGTTTTTGCATCACCGTATCCTGTTTCGGTAGCATCATCGTTCAGGATCCAGCCGCCATTTGCGTATACAGTCTGATAATACCATGTCTGGAAGTCAACCGGGCAGGCGAACGGATATACACCTTCCGGCAGTTTGTCTTTCAGTTCTGTTGCAAGAGCTACCAGATCTTCATAGCTCATATCATCGGTAGGATATTCCACACCGGCCTGGTCGAACAGGTCTTTGTTGTACCACAGAGCGTTGGTATCGAAGTCTTTCGGTACTGCATAGTTTTTACCGTCACGAACATAGTTGTTTACCAGAGTATCCGAGAAGTTATCTTTGATGTCAGAAGAAGCGATTGCATCGGTCATGTCATCCAGGATACCACCTTCCACGTAAGAATCCAGATGCAGAACGTTCAGCCAGAATACGTCAGGAGCTGTTCCGCCGCCTGCAGATGCTTCCAGTTTTGTCCAGTATTCTCCACCTTTGTATGGTGTCAGCTGGATGCTGATGGATACGTTATCATTTTCTGCTTCATATGCATCGATCATTTTCTGCATGGCATCTCTCTGATTTTCATCCCAGATACCCAGTGTCAGTTCTACTTTGTCACCGGATTTGGAACTTCCCTTGCTGTCGCTGCTGGAAGAATCACTGCTGCTTCCGCATCCGGCCATCATACCTGCTACCATGACAGCAGACATACCCAGTGCTGCAATTTTTTTCATATTTTTCATGACTTTTCTCTCCTTTTCCCTTTGTTGGAATATTCATTGTCGGGTTACTCTATTATGAAAATGAGTAACTGTTCCGTGCTTACGTTGTACTAGCCAAAAGGGTTACCCACTTACATACGTATTTGTTTTAACTATTTATTCTGTATCATTATAACATCTTTTTTTGAAAATGCCATAATCTTCTCAGCCTGATACGGGAAAAGCGGGTATGCACAGTCTTCCTGTACATATGCCCGCTTTGGCTCCCTCTCGTTGTCTTTTCGTATTGAATCGTTTTATTTATGGAAAATCTGGTACGTTTGTTTTCTGAAATCCACCCGTACACCGGTTCCGTCGGAGAACGTTGTCTCCTGTACCATATAATCTCCATCTACCATCTCATGATGCAGCATCTCGCATTTTGCCACCTGTTTATGTAATTCTGCCACTGCCTTGCTGCGTTCGATTTCTTCTTTTCGACTCAGTGCTACGTTATCGTCAAATGCTCCGTCGATATTCGGATAAGCCGCATCACGGATCAGATACGGTGCACCGCCGTTTAACAGGGCGTACAGCATGTAATCTTCCTCGTCGCTTACTTTATCCATCATCCATGGCTGGATCACACAGTCATGATATACCAGATTGTATAACGGTACCGGAACGCCTTCTTTCGGTGTTCCCGGTTTTTTCATCATAAAATCATACGGTGCGTAATGACAGAAAACCAGACTCGGGACTGCCCAGTCGCTTACTTCTTCCGAACTTGGCAGGATACCCTGGGAGAGCAGATACTCAAAGCATCTTCCTCTGAATTCATAACATTCTCTACGTGTCATGCGATGTTCCGGATTGTCACATTCATCTCCTTCGTTACAGGTGAATACATCCAGATAAGCACCATCCAGCCGAATTCCGTGTTTTTTGATCTCGGTAAAATTGCGCTTCACATAATACGGTGCCTGTGTTGCACACAGATATGACTGTGGACCTCCCGCCCATCTCTGGTGCTCCGGAATACTTCCATCCGGTAATCTGCAGGCATAATTTTCATCAAAACTTGGAGCAGCTTTATAGAAATCTCTGTACTGATCATGGATTCCGAACATGTAACCACATTCGTGCATGGTATCTGCCAGTTCTTTCATATCTTCCCAGCCACCGGCCTCTTTACACGCCGGCAGGTAATCAGGATGCTGGTTGTCATATCCCGGCTGTGCCCAGCCATCCAGATGAAGGTACAGCTTTTCCACTCCCTGCTCATGGAGTTCTCTGATTTCTTTTGTACGCTGTGCAAAAGGTGTCAGATGATTGTTCTTTTCCGGATTCTCCGGATCGAAGAAATCGGAATTGTGCTGCACCTGGGTTTTGATTCCCTTGTGAGCGAAGGCACATCCGATCAGATCGTTGACGGAAGGGTTTCTTGCCGCCTTTTCTTCCAGGGTTCTTAATCTTCCCTGCTCATTTACATAAGACCGGTATTCTTTACACAGATCATTGTAATCACAGTCATCTAAGAAGGTATATCGCATCACTCTGCGATAATCCATCTTTCCAAGACTCGGTTCAAAGTATACACCGACATGAGTGTATGGACCGCCTGCCGGATGCTCGGCATAGTATCCTGCGTTCCACGGTGTGGTGCAGATTGCGATGTAACCCTGTCTGTCTTTCACCTGTCCGAACCATGGCATGTATCCGCCGGCAGTCTCGAAAAATCCGGCAAATGGAATCGCAGATAACGGTGTCTCCCAGTCATTCGGGATCAGGATGCCCTGCTGATGTGTCAGCAGTGTATACCAGCTGTCTTTCTTTTCTTCGAAAGCCATCTGTCCCGGCCAGAGCACTTTTTCTACCTGAAGTCCTTCCTCTTTTAACGGAACCCATTCGAAGTATACCTGTTCGGTCGTATCTTCGATCCAGATCAGTGTCTCAAAAGCATACGGGTAAGTCACGCCGTCTTTTTCAAATCCTTCGAAGCAGCTCCGGATTCCGGTTCCCACGCCCATCGTATAGGCTTCATGGGTGATGTTTTTTGCATCCAGAAAATGAAAGCTTCCTTCTTTGCAGATCAGTTCCGGCTGAAAGCCTTCGGTCCATTCCCAACGGGTCTGACCCTTTTCTACAGTCACCGCCAAGGTTTCCTGACAGAGACAGACTTTCGTATTTCCTTTTTCAATTTTCATCATAGGTGTTTGCCTCTTTATTTCTTTTCGTTTGTCAACTGTCCGTCTTTGTCTCTCAGACAGTTGTCTTTTGATTTATCTATTATAACTAGTTTTCCTGTTTTTGAGTTGTCTTATTGTGTACTCTTATTGTCTGATTGCGTATGTTTTTTAGCGTTTTACCATATTAAAGCGCTTATTTTGCACGAAAGCAGGCTGATCCTTTTGTTGTAGCTTACCCTGTTCTCTGGTAAAATAGGGATATTCGGAGGTGTGTTTTCGCTTATGACTTATATTGAAACGAAGCTGAAACGTGAGATTGTGATTGATTCGATCATCACGATTCATTATTTTGAGTATATGCGGGATTTTGTATTCCGCGGGGAATTTCATGATTTCTGGGAATTTATGTATGTAGATAAGGGCAGTGTGATCGTTCAGGGCGGGGAGCAGCAGTTTATCCTTCATGCCGGGGATATTATTTTTCATGAACCGAACGAGTTTCATGCGATCCGTTCCGTTGGCAGTTCTTCACCGAATCTTGTCGCGGTCTCTTTCGTCAGTCATTCTCCTGCAATGGATGAGTTCCGCGGAAAAAAGATGACGTTAAATATGGAAGAACGGACACTGGTTTCCCACATTCTGAACGCCGCCCGGGAGGTGTTATCCACACCGATGAATGTTCCTTCGGTGGAGCAGGTGGAACTTCGCACGGATGCACCGATTGGTTCGCAGCAGATGGTTTTGCTGTATCTGGAGTTGTTTCTTGTCACGGTGCTTCAAAATGAGGCAAAGCCGGATGTTTCTCCGCGTCGTCGGATCACGGGGACGTTTGTAAGTCCGGTGGAACTTTCGGGGACGCGGGAGAAGCGGTTACAGGAGATCACGGAGTTTATGGAGTTTCGGATCTGTGAGCAGCTTTCGCTGGATGAACTCTGCGAGCATTTTTCGCTGAGCCGTTCTTCGATCCAGAAGTTGTTTCAGAAGGAAAAAGGCTGTGGACCGATGGAGTTTTTTAATCGGATGAAGATCCAGCGGGCGAAGGATATGATCCGGGATGGCCGGAAGAATCTGACGGAGATCGCGGGGTTTTTGTCTTATAGTTCACTGCCTTATTTTTCAAAGCAGTTTAAGAAGGCTACGGGGATGGCGCCGATGAAGTATGCTTCTTCGGTGAAGGGGATTACACAGGCGCTTAAAGGGGAAAATTCTTGAGCTTTCTTATTTATTGGCTACGCGGATGCCACTGGAGACAGAGTTTTTGGTCTTTATTTTTTATTCAATATGCACATTCATCTCCATTCACTGCTCATGATGCGGTGATCGCATTCGGATAGATCCGCTGCATCCGGGCATCGTCGTAGTGTTTGTCGAGCCATTCTTCCAGTGTATTTTCTGCAGACACGCCTTTTCCCCTTGCGTCGTACCGGATCAGTGCCATGCAGGACATCACGATGTTGCAGCACATGAAGAGGATCAGTGCCCAGGTGATGATTTTTCCCGGTTTCATCGGAATCTTTTCGATCCAGTCGGACAAACGCGGATACAGGAGTTTGAACCAGACCACCGCAGCGATGCCCCAGAAAAAGCAGTATAACAGATTGATCCTGCCGCCCAGGTTGAACGGGATCTCACTGTAATCCCAGAATACTTTACCGAATACCAGTTCCGTAAAGACGCTGCACAGATACTCATAAGCGCCACCAAGAAAGCTTCCCATACCGAAAAGGAAGGAATCGGAACGATCTTTGTATTTGTATAGCATGGCAGTGACCAACGCGATTGCCAGTCCCCACACGATGCTGAACGGTCCCCAGACTACACTGCTGCGACTCATCCAGACACCGGCAGTGATCCTGCAGAAAACGGTTTCTGTCAGATCACCCAGAAAGGCTCCGCAGAAAAATAAAAGAACAATTTTATAAAAACTGCATCCGGCGGCAAATACCGTGGAGGTCACTTTCGCTGCCTCTTTCTCTTCGATTTTTGTCTCCGCTGCTTTCGGATATGCCTTTCGGATTCGTCGTGCAATGACCGCTCCGATCCAGTGCTGTAACCGCAGTGTGATTTTGCGGATCCGGTTATCTGCCTCTTCCCACTGACGGATATTTTTTCCATAGCCGCGAAGCAGAATATACGAAGCCAGAATATCTACCACCAGGAGCCCTGCCAGTACC
>UMCD01049948.1_pt1 | contig 13155 bp, 8 predicted proteins | sample 1964161 | NCBI WGS metagenome assembly UMCD01 (sample SAMEA4835961, study PRJEB28245) | human gut metagenome | biome: gut microbiome; material: fecal sample | place: Denmark | collected 2008 | reverse complement strand
GTGGTTTACAGCCGCAGCCTCAACTATTACTGCAAGATTACGTCCTGGTCTTATTGGAAGCGAATGACACACTACTTTATTGCCAAGATATTCTGTGTATTCTTCTTCGAGTCCAAGTCTGTCATACTCCTTGTCCTTATTCCAGTCCTCAAGCTTGATAACCATATCAATCTCCTGAGTTTCCTTAACACTCTCTACACCGAAAAGTGTCTTTACATCAATAATACCAATACCTCTTAACTCTATGAAATACTTAGTAACTCCGGGTGCTGAACCAACTAATGTTTCATCACTTACTTTTCTAATCTCGACAGCATCATCTGTTACAAGACGGTGGCCTCTCTTTATAAGCTCAAGTGCTGCTTCACTCTTACCTATACCACTCTCACCTGTAATAAGCACACCTTCGCCATATACATCAACTAATACACCGTGTATTACTATACAAGGTGCAAGCTGTACTTTAAGCCATCTTATAACTTCTGCTGAAAATGAAGATGTTGACTCAGCAGACTTTAATATTGGAATCTGATATTTCTTTGCAAGCTCTATAATCTCTGCCTCCGGCTCTAAATTCCTACAGAAGATAAGGCAGGGAATATTGCTTGATAACAACTGCATATATCTTTCATAACGCTCTGTTTCTGAAAGGCTCTTAAGATAAGCATATTCTACATTACCTATAATCTGTATTCTGTCATTATCGAACTGGTCATAAAATCCGGTGAGCTGTAACGCTGGCCTGTTAAATTCTGGAACGTGAATCCATATTCCCTTAACATCAATATCAGGTGTAAGATTAACAAGATTCATCTTCTCGATTACCTTGAATAAATTAACTCTTTCTTTTCCGTTCATATCTACTCCAATCCTGCGCAATTATGCCACATTTTATATTTCATTGCCTTACTTAAGACTATATATCTTCTGACTATCTATTATTAATAGTTTAACACAGTGCAATTAATATTGAAAGACATTAAAATAACACATCAATGAAAATATTTGTATATGTTCTGCGCTACATTTTCTGTAATTCCTTCTGCCTCCATAAGCTCACTTACATTGGCATTACGGATTTTGTCAATATCAAGAAAATGTTTCATCAACGCTTTTCTTCTTGCTGGTCCGATTCCTTCAATCTCATCAAGAACTGAGCTTACCTGCTTCTTGCTTCTTAATGACCTGTGGTATTCTATCGCAAATCTATGTGCCTCATCCTGAACCCTTGTTATAAGCTTAAAACCTTCACTATGCCTGTCTATTGGAATTTCTACATTATTATAGTAAAGTCCCCTTGTGTTATGGTTATCGTCCTTAACCATACCGCATACAGGAATATTAATATGAAGTTCATCAAGAACCTCCAGTGCAATGTTCACCTGTCCTCGTCCACCATCCATCATTATAAGGTCCGGGTACACAGCAAAACCCCTTGTCTCTTCCTCACCTGCACGCTCTCTCATTCCTCTTGTAAAACGTCTTGTAAGTACTTCTCTCATACTCTTATAATCATCAGGCCCTTTGACCGTCTTAATCTTGAACTTTCTATAATCATTTTTCTTAGGTCTTCCGTCCTCAAATACAACCATTGAACCAACTGACTCAACACCACTTGTATTAGATATATCATAAGCCTCTGCACGCCTTATCGAAGCAAGCCCAAGCCAGTCTGCTATCTGCTTCATAGCACCTGTTGTCCTTTTCTCCTCAAGCTTAATCTTCTCTGCATCTTTAGTTAATACCATAAGTGCATTCTTATGGGCAAGTTCAACCATTTTCTCCTTATCGCCCTTCTTTGGCGTGATAATTGTAACTTTCCGCTTCTTCCTGCTTGAAAGCCAGTCGGCGATTGTACCAGCATCCTCAATCTCCTCCTGTGTCATTATCACATTGGGAATATATGGTGTTCCGCCATAATACTGCTTCATAAATTCTGACAAAATGCCGCTTCTGCTGTCATTCGTTGCAACCTTCATATGGAAATGCTCACGTCCAAGAAGCTTGCCCTGTCTTATAAAGAATACCTGTACAACTGCATCTTCCGCGTCCATAGCGCACGCAATTACATCTCTGTCTGTTGCATCATCTGCTGTTATCTTCTGCTTCTGTGCGATCTGCTTAACGCTGATTAACAAATCCCTGTATCTAGCGGCTTCCTCATATTCCATACGCTCGGAACAATCCTGCATTTTATTCGTCAGCTCATTAATAATCTCAGAATAATTACCATTAAGGAAGCTTATTACTTTATCTATATTTTTTTTATATTCATCTTTGTTCACATAACCCTGACAAGGTGCATTGCACTGTCCGATATGGTAATTAAGGCATGGTCTGTCCTTGCCTATATCTTTAGGAAGTCTTCTGTTGCACGTTCTTACCTTGTAAAGCTTACAGAGCAGTTCAATTGTCTCCTTGACAGCACCTGCTGATGTGTACGGTCCAAAGAATTTGCCAGTTCCGTGCTTCATTGTTCTTGAGAATAACACTCTTGGAAATTCCTCTCCAATGGTAACCTTAATAAAAGGATAACTCTTGTCGTCCTTTAACATCGTGTTATATTTCGGTCTGTGTTCCTTTATAAGATTACATTCAAGCACCAGTGCTTCAAGCTCAGAATCTGTCACGATATACTCAAAATATGCAATATGTGAAACCATCTGGACAACCTTAGCCGAATGATTTTTATTACTCTGAAAATATTGTCTTACACGATTTTTTAATATCTTAGCCTTGCCGACATATATAATTGTGTCGTGTTTATCGTGCATAATATACACTCCCGGCTTATCTGGGAGCTTCTTTAATTCTTCTTCTAGATTAAACATATAAGCCTCTTTAATTCTATATAATAACTCCTGCCACTAATATTACAAAATGGATATACATATGATACCATAATATCACAAATGTATATCCATTTTACCTTTATTATTTTACATTTACTCAGCCTCTGCCAAGCTTCAATGCCTTATGATTAAGCTCTCTGTATTTCTCTGGGACTATCTCATCTATTGCTTTATCCCACACCTCATATGGAATGTCTTTGAAATAATCTGATAATCTTCCCATAAGTACAATATTAACCGCTTTGGCCGACCCTGCTTCTTCTGCTATTGATAAGAAATCTTTAGCATCTACCTTAGCACCGGCTGCTTCAAGCTTCTCGATAATATTATCTGGATACTGCATAGCACCTGTAATTACCGGCATTGGGTCAACTTCCTGCGTGTTAGTTATTATATGTCCGCCAATCTTTAAATATTCAATCCATCTTAACGCTTCAAGCTTCTCAAATGAAAGAATATAATCAGCCTCACCTTTATCAATAACTGGAGAATATACCTTATCTCCAAATCTTACATAAGTAACAACACTTCCGCCTCGCTGGCTCATTCCGTGTACCTCTGACACTTTAACATCATATCCCTGCTGCATAAGAACATAACCAAGCAGTTTACTTGCCAGAAGTGTTCCCTGTCCGCCAACACCAACAATCATAATATTCTTAACTGAATTACTCATACATATTCCTCATTTCCGACATTATCAGATGCCCTGCCTAATTTCACATCAAGCAAATCTAATTTGAACAAATCGGACATCTAATACTTTTTTCTATTCCATTAACACCTAATATACATCGCCTTACAACATTATATTGCCTCGAACTTACACATCTGTGAACATACTTTACAGCCTATGCAGAGTGTAGGGTCAATATGTGCTTTCTTATCTTTAACTGCAATTGCTGGACAGCCTATGCTCATACACTGTTTACAGCCAACACATTTGCTTTCATCTACACTGATTGGTGGTTTATGTACTGTTCCTTTAATCATAACGCAAGGTCTGCGGCTTATAATAATAGATGGTTCTTTAGCTGCAAGCTCCTCTGTAACAGCTTCCTCAACTGCCTTAAGGTCATATGGGTCTACAACCCTTACTCTGTTAAAGCCCAATGCCCTGCATAATGCTTCAAGATCAACCTTTCCTGCTGGTTCACCACGAAGGTTCTTTCCTGTAGTTGGATTTTGCTGGTGTCCTGTCATTCCTGTAATAGAATTATCAAGGATAATCACTGTCGAATTACTCATATTATAAGAAATGTCTGTTATACCTGTCATTCCTGAATGAATAAATGTTGAATCTCCGATAACACCTACGCTGTTACTCTCTGCTTCCTCACCTATAGCTTTATTAAAGCCGTGAAGTCCTGAACAGGAAGCTCCCATACAGACATTCAGATCCATTGCATTAAGCGGTGCAACTGCGCCCAATGTATAACAGCCGATATCACCATATACCATACATTTTTTCTTCTTTAAAATGTAGAATATTCCTCTATGTGGACATCCTGCACACATAACTGGAGGACGTGCTGGAACATTTTCTTCTATAGTAATATGCTCTGGTTCTTTCATACCAAGACATTTTCTTACAAGGTTCTGGGAGAACTCGCCGCATATAGGAAATGTATCCTTACCAGCCACCTTAATTCCAATCTGTTTGCAGTGATTTTCAATTATAGGGTCTAACTCTTCAAGAACAATAACCTTATCTACCTTCTGTGCAAAGTCTTTTATAAGCTTTTCTGGGAGTGGATTAATCATTCCAAGCTTTAATATGCTAACTTTATCACCTAATACTTCCCTTGCATACTGGTATGAAGTAGAGTCTGTGATAATTCCCACACTTGTATCCTCACCCATCTCAACTCTGTTAAGTTCTGTGCTTTCAGCATATTCTATCAATGCCTTAGTTCTCTCCTCAACCCTTATATGAGCATTTCTTGAGTTAAGTGTCATCATTACTTTAGCTGGGTCTTTTACATAAGGAACTCTATCTGGCTCAACTCTTTCCTCTGTATCAACTATGCTCTGTGAATGGGCTACTCTCGTGACCATTTTTAAAAGGACTGGTGTATTGAACTTTTCGGACATCTCAAATGCTTTCTTAGCAAATACTCTCGACTCCTCTGAGTCCGATGGCTCAAGCATTGGAAGCTTCGCCGCAATTGCATAATGCCTTGAATCCTGTTCATTCTGTGATGAATGCATACCTGGGTCATCTGCAACACACACTACAAGTCCTGCATTAAGTCCCTGATATGATATTGTAAATAATGGGTCTGCCGCAACATTTAAGCCTACGTGCTTCATAGCACACGCCGCTCTTACACCGCCAAGTGTTGCTCCGTGAGCCACCTCTAATGCAACCTTTTCATTAGGTGCCCATTCACAATATATCTCATTGTAAGCTGCCGCCTCCTCTGTAATCTCTGTACTAGGAGTTCCCGGATAACTTGATATAACCTTACAGCCCGCTTCATATAACCCTCTGGCAACCGCTTTGTTGCCTAACATTAACTCTTTCATACCTTTTCCTTCCATTATCTATAATAATATCTGTATTGCATATTAATCTATAATCACAATTATGCTTTGTTCTCCATCGCAACAAGCTTATCTGCTCCATATATTTTACGAAGCTTTGGTTTCTCTATCTTTCCTGTCGCATTTCGTGGTATCTCAGCAAATATTATCTGCTTAGGTCTTTTATAACGTGGAAGCTCAAGACAGAACTTTTCGATTTCTTCCTCTGTACAACTGACTCCGTCTTTAATCTCTATAATTGCTGCTGTCTTCTCGCCCAGACGCCTGTCAGGAAGACCAATTACCGCTGCATCCTTTATCTTGTGAAATCTTCTTAAGAAATCTTCTATCTGCACAGGGTAAATATTCTCGCCACCGGACACAATTACATCTTTCTTTCGGTCTACAAGGAAATAGAAACCATCTTCATCCTGCATAGCCATATCTCCTGTATACAGCCATCCGTCCTTTAATACTTCCTTTGTAGCAGCCTCATTTCTATAGTAACAAGTCATAACTCCCGGTCCTTTAACACAAAGCTCGCCTACATCACCTTGACAGACTTCGTTATCATTTTCATCAACAATCTTACATTCCCAGCCATAACCCGGAATTCCAATTGCTCCAACTTTATGTATGTTCTCAACACCAAGATGAACACAACCCGGTCCTGTTGACTCTGACAAACCATAGTTAGTGTCATATTGATGATTAGGAAAATATTCCTTCCACCTCTTAATAAGTGATGGTGGCACCGGCTGAGCACCTATGTGCATAAGACGCCACTGCGATAAATTGTAATCTGATAACTTAATCTTTCCTGAATCCAATGCATCAAGAATATCCTGCGCCCAAGGCACTAACAGCCATACTATAGTGCAGTGTTCACTTGATACTGCTGACAATATCTGTTCCGGCTTCGTTCCTTTAAGAAGAACCGCCTTACTTCCTGCAACAAGGCTTCCCATCCAGTGGAACTTTGCTCCTGTATGATAAAGTGGTGGTATACATAAAAATGTATCATCTCTGCCAGTAGAATGGTGCTTCTGTTCCATAATAGCCGCCTGTGTAAGGCTCTGGTGCTTATGAAGTATTGCCTTGGGAAATCCTGTTGTTCCTGATGAAAAATATATCGCACCATAATCATCTTCCGTTATCTTAACATCTGGCTCTTTACTTGAACAATCAGCAACAAGCTCGTGATAGCTTTCTGCAAAGCTTGGACAGTTGTCTCCTACATATATAAGAAGTCTTCCTCTTAATAATCTCTCAGCATTAACCTCTATTCTTCCAATGAATGCAAAGCCAAATACAATGACATCTACCTGTGCAAGTTCAGCGCAATAGTATATCTCATCTGAGTCATATCTGAAATTAAATGGCACTGCTATTGCACCTGTCTTTAATACACCAAAATATATTGGCAGCCATTCCAGGCAGTTATACATAAGAATAGCAACCTTATCCCCTTTCTTAACTCCACGGCTTATAAGCATATTGGCAAACCTATTGGCTTTCTCATTAAATACGCTCCATGTAATCTCACGCCTATATGGCATATTGGCACTTGGCTGTATTAAATCAAATTCTTTCCAAGTTGTTCTCCTTGTATCTTTCTCATCTGGATTTAGTTCAACCAAGGCAACTTCATCGGGGTATAACTCGGCATTTCTTATTAAATATTCTGTTACTGGCATAGCATTTTCCCTTCCATTATTGAATAAATATATGTACTAGCTTTCTTTAAAATACTACATATGTTCTACGGCTAAAATTCATATTTTATTTGATAAATTATCTTAATAAATAATAGAATACCACATTTTACACAAATAAAAAAGAGTTGCAAGGCAACTCTTTAGTCAATTATACCATTTCATCACTTATAATCTTTCCGTCACATATATTAATAATTCTGTTAGTGCTGCTGGCGATATTGATATCGTGCGTAACAAGAACAACCGTTTTACCCTGATTATTAATTTCTCTTAAAATATTAATGACTTCTTGTCCGGTGCTCTGGTCTAATGCACCAGTCGGTTCATCAGCAAGAATAATATCTGCATTAGTTACAAGTGCGCGTGCTATTGCCACGCGCTGTTGCTGTCCTCCCGACATTTTCTTTGGCAATTTATCTTTTTCTTCCACAATATTCAACTTTTTCAATTGTTCATTAATTATTCTTTTTCTATCTTTTCGTCTTATATTGTTAGCCAGCAACGGCAGCTCAATATTCTCATAAGCTGTATAATAATCCATTAATGCAAAATGTTGAAATACAAATCCTATATTCTTCTTTCTAAATCTATGTATGTCCAATTTATTCAATCGTGACACTTCTATGTCATCAACATAATAACTTCCGTCTGTAACACTATCCATACAGCCTATTATGTTAAGAAGTGTACTTTTACCACTCCCTGATGGTCCCATAATAGCTACAAACTCCCCATTATCTATAGTTAATGATACCTCATCTAACGCTTTTTTATTTTCAACCTTTGCATCATATATTTTTGTTATTTTATCTAATCTTATCATATGCCTGCCCCCCTATATATATCTACAACTGGATATATCATCGCAATAACAAGTGTTATCAGAAATAAACCAACTGCTAATAATATTAATTTGACACTCCACAATCCCATACCCTGAATTGTTGAATACCTTATAAAGCTATATAACACATATCCTACAAAATACATTATTACAGTAATTATCATTAGCAGTAACAGATTAACTGCAATATCGGCTATCATTCTTATATTACTAAATCCAAATACACGTTTTATTGCAAGCTCTTTCTTTCTCTGTACCGTCCAGAATATTGATATAATTATGCTGTTAATAAGGCAAAAAGCATATACCATAACATTAGTTTTAATATTTTCTTTCTGAAGAGTTTCACTCACTGTGCTTTCGCCCGTATCTTTCTTGCTATATGACACTATATTACAGGTATTATCAACATTGACTACATTTGAATATACTTTATTATAAATTTCCATAATATCTTCCTTATTACTATATACTGTCAAAGATATATTAGACAGTGAACTAAATGACTGCTTAAGACTATCACTCATACAATCTATATTAAGTACAATCTTATAGTCCCAATAATCAGATACCGGACTTCCTATAACACCTACAACCTCATATTCCTCCTGACCAAGTGTTATATAATCCTTGCCATCCCTATTATATACATATCTGTATTTATCACGTCCTAATGCCACACAATTTCTGCCATTATCCGTTTCTTTATCGGGTATATGTCCTCTAATCATAGGATAAGGGGTTGACTCATTAACTGCCAAAAGCACTTCACAACGGTTCGTACTTCCAATTTGTGCCACTTCTACCGACATACGTCCTTGTGCTAACACATTTCCTACATCTACATTTACTGCCGCATATGATAATATATCTTTCTTTGCAAATGTATCTATATTCAGCTCTATCCTATTCTTAGCCAGAGCCTTAAGCCTGTCATTTTCTTTTGCATAAGCTTTATTAATCGTATTAAGCACTCCAAATATTGCTGTTAAAATAACAAGCTGACTTAATATGAAATATATCGAAACAAGCCTGTATCTGAATATTTTATTAAATATTTTTCCCATTCAAATGCCCCCTGAATATGCTGTTCAATAACTTCTCCACCGCTAATCTTATATTTTGAAAACCTCTGTCACTAACCTACTGATTTAACAGCTTTCACCATCAATCTGCACACCCGGTATTTTCTATAATTAATCTACTGGTTTGATAACTTCTGCCACTTTCATTCGTGATATTATAAACATAGGCACAATACCAGCTATAACAGTAACAATCACAAGTTCTGCCAGATACATTATTGGAACAGCGACACAATGACTAAACCAGTCACCATATTTAATCATATCCAGCTCTGAAATGTTATTCATAAATACTTTTCCAAATATATTTTTCTGACATATAAGCCATATAATTATTTCTGGAATTAACACTACAAAGACATTTTCCATATAATTAATTGCCATAATACTTCGCTTGCTAACTCCACAAGCAACCATAATTCCCATATGTTGTCTATTCAAAAGACACGAAACTATTGCCGCAGAAGACATTGATATTAATGCAAGCAGAAACAGCAAAACTTCTGCACTAAATGAGCTGTCCGCTGTTATATTTCTTAATTCTTTTTCATTTGCTATTTCCTCTGCCTCATTAATCACACTTACTCCAAGATTACGCTCTGCCGCCCATTCAACAATGTCCATCTTAAGTTTATCTGCCACTGCCTCATCATCAACTATATAATATGGTGTATCCGGCATACCTCCTATATTATCAAAATATTCATAATTGGGAGTTATCACAACAATCGTATTATCAAGATTATATGAGTCTATATCACTAACACCGCCAAATAACTTTCCCTTTAAAGGCCACGATGCTCCCTTTTTTAAATAACCTGCAATCTCGCAACTTGATTTCTCATTTTCCTCATAATAATTAAATTGAATTCCTGTTTTATACTCATTCCTATAACTATAGCCCACATATGCCATATTCTCACTACCATTTTTTTTGCTTTTCAGATTATCGTTATCCAACAGCAGATTACCCATATTAGCAATATCTTTTTCTATAACAAGTGTCTTTACAAGTTCACCATTAAGTATCATTTTATTGTTATTAAATCTTCCACAAGCAACAACACCTTGATAATTACGAATATATTGTATAAGCTCATCACCTATCTGAGGAGTATATTCAGGACTCATTAGATTAAGATATTTTACATAGTTAACCTTATCCGGATTTACCGCAAACATCGAACTCATTGAATTAATTCTATGCTGATTAGAAAAATATCTTGTTGCTATAACATCAGTCATATATATAGATATTGAACTCATAGCAAGAAGCAGTATAATCATTATCTTTTTTTGAAAAATATCATCAAGCATAAGCTTTAATATATATCTAATTCTCATATTTCTCACTCCCCTATGAACTGCCCTATATGTTCCTGTTTCCACACCTGATACTTTTCATTATCAGATATATTGTAGCAATTATCACCATTCATAAGGTAAGCAAACCCTGTTGTTTTAGATACTTTTAACACAAGTAAAAACTGACCACAATCATTCTCCTCTGCCATCTTCTTATAATCTATATAAAATATACTTGTATCTGTTATATATTTTTCTCCTAAATATACACAACTTACAAAATCTTCATTTGGACAGTCTTTCACCAAAAAATCCTTATATGCTCTTCCATCGCATTTAGTTATATCGCCAAACCTCTGCTCTATCAGATTATTAGGTATTCCGTACACTTGCAGTTTCATCTCTGGATATTCGGGATATAAATCTTTATACAACGCAAAAGTTATACATCCCACATCATATATACCCAATTTGTTAATTCCATTATTAGCTGTTAATGAAAAGGTTTCTTTAATCTGCTTTTCCTGTGTTGGATATACCTCTTCATCAGCATTATATCCCAACATTGGATTGCTCACATATATAAATTGACATCCATAACTCTTTAATGTTGCTGTCTTTGTGCCATCTGGACGATTATATCCAGAATATTCATATGAAAATACAAATTTAGCGTCATCTTCACAATCAAATACCCCAGCAACTTTGGGACTAATTAATGGAGTATATTTCCACACCATTCCATTATCTGTCTTTAACTCATTTACCCAAAATCCACTATCTATAATCCTATCGTCACTGTTGTCTGATGAATTCTTTTCGCTCTCAATATCAGATACATCTTTACCCAATGTATTATTTTCCGTTATTGTTACACTTGGCTTATCTAATTCTATATCTGCCTCTGTATTATGAGATGATGTTGTTCCTGTTCCACAACCAGCACTTATCGTCATTACCAGAAGCAGTAATATAATATATACTTTTTTCATAAGCTCCACCCCCTCCCTTATATAGGTATAACTTAGCTTCAATACATTATTTATTGAAGCTAAGTCATATTTTCATTTAATTACCAGCAAGAAGATAATTCGACTCTATCTCTTGCTTCCCCTGAACTTGTTCTGTGCAAACGATGTATACTATAATAATCTTCTGCCCAATCCCAGCCAGTATTTTCGTGTACCGACCCCTGTACCACTCCTGACCAATAATCGGACTCTTGTCCATCCTGATATGTTGTACGCAAATACAAAGAAGCATATTCCCCACTCCTATCATTAATAGTTCCGGCATCGCAACACTTTATGCCTCCTGAACTTGTCGCATTATTATAAGCGTGTCCATCTTCCATATCATAACTTTCTGCAAATACTGGAATTGTTCCAATTACCCCTAATGCAACTACAACTGCAACTGCATTTCTAACTAACTTGTTCTTAACCATTCTAATACCTCCAATTTCTATAAATTTAGTTACACCTATCCCTCATCATAACCTAAAATAGGCAAGTTACAATTGATTGCACATGCAATTGTGCAATACCCTTCTACATTTCTATTTCTTTATTCACCCCTCTCATAGCATTTTGATATATAATAGCAATATTTAGGAATTCCCCATTAATTGCATTATATCTGTATCTCGTATAAAAGAATACAATTCCCAATATACTATCACTAGCCTCTAACTAGATATGACAATACGGTATAAACATTTCACCCCTAATACATCACCTTATAACATTTGAAAATGTATCCTTATACACAGTTTTATCTATCGCATTAACAAATATAATTTCGTTCTTTGATGCATTTTCTCCTATAACAGATGGTATTTCAATAACAATCACCCAATATGGAGCTATCTCATATCTGGTATTGTAATCTATGCCATCGCCACCTGTTACCTGAGGTATATATTGTAATTCTGCCCGAATAATATTCTGTTCTGACACATAATCATACTTTGTCATTGCAATATTTACAGCAGTATCATAACTTATAACTTTATCCTTAACATCTTCCTTTGTAATAAAATCATATTGATAAGATGTATCAAGATAGATAAGTCCCTGCTTTCCATATATAACTTTAACCTGTGTTGGTACACCACTCTTTAAAATATTATCAAATGCCACATCTGACATTGTCTGGTTATCAAGCTTTCTTTTAAATATCATACAATAACATTCATCATCTTTAGTCCAATCGTCTAATTCACTTGTCAATTGTAATTTAGCTTTAACTTTCTTTTGACTATCAACATCTATAACATATATATCTGGCTCATCGCATACTTCAATTTCTAATTCTGCAAGAATATTACTAACATCTGCCAAACAATCTTCCTTTGATAAATCATCAAGTTCATCTAACTGATACCAGCTTTCATCACTCATCTTAATTCCATATTGTGTTGGAATATAATATTCATATTTAAGCTGCGTATATGATGCACTCCTGTACCCTATATCACTGCCGCTAATACAGTATCCACCATCACTGTATTTATATATGTATCTTAATATATTGTCTTCTTTGTCTTTTATCTCTCTGCAATTTACTATTGATGTATCATCTTTTCTAAATAATTCTGCATTATTATCTGCTTCTTCTTTATCAACTGCTCTGCGAACAGCCTGACTTATATACCATTGGTCTTCGTTACCTACATCATAAAGCTCATCAGGTATCTGATTATCCATAACTTCCTCTGGTGTAATATTATCTTTCTCTGTTATCAAGCTCTTATTATTATCACTTTGATACTTTGCCATATTGATTGTAGAATTTGGCAAAAATAAACCTGCTGATAAACTTAT
>UMCD01033974.1_pt1 | contig 13444 bp, 6 predicted proteins | sample 1964161 | NCBI WGS metagenome assembly UMCD01 (sample SAMEA4835961, study PRJEB28245) | human gut metagenome | biome: gut microbiome; material: fecal sample | place: Denmark | collected 2008 | reverse complement strand
GGCGCGCTCAGCCTGATATTGCCAATCTGCATTTTTCACCTCATAAAATAAGGCCTGCCGTTCAGCAGGCCCAAAATTTTTATTTTGCGTTCTTTTCGTAAAGTATAAGCAGGCCTTCCAAAGTAAGGAACGGCTCAACCGCATCAATTACATCAGATTCGGCTGCCATGGTAGTTGCAAACCCGCCGGTTGCAATAACAATTGCTTCACCGCCAAGTTCTTCCTTCATTTTGCAGACGATTTCGTTCATCTGCCCTACAAAGCCAACCAAAATACCTGCCTGCATAGCATTTACCGTATTTTTGCAGATTACGGCAGGCGGTTTTATAAGTTCAACACGCGGCAGCTTAGCCGTGCGCTGGAACAAAGCCTCCGCAGAAATGCCAATGCCCGGGGCAATAGCGCCGCCGAGATATTCGCCGGTAGGCAGAAGTGCGCAAAATGTTGTGGCAGTGCCAAAATCAACAATAATCATCGGTTTGCCTTTGGAAGCGTATTTTTCAAAAGCAGCTACCGCATTAACTATACGGTCGGCGCCAACTTCACGCGGATTATCATATCTTAAGGAAATGCCGGTTTTAATGCCGGGGCCAACAACCATGGGCACCTGGTCAAAATAGCGCTCGCACATGTGGCACAAAGGCACAATAAGCGGCGGTACAACGCTCGAAATAATAATCGCCTTAACTTCGTCCATCGGCATTTTAGTATAGTTAAACATACTTCTGAGCAAAATGCCGTATTCATCGGCTGTTTTGGAACGGTCAGTAGAAAAACGCCAATGCGAAACCAGGCTCTTGCCATCAAAAACACCGGCTACAATATTAGTGTTGCCAACATCAATTACTAATAACATTGCCTATCCTCCTGCGGAGTAAAATTACTAACTAAAGAACCTCGCATATTATATCAGAAAAAACCGGGGCTGTACAGCAAAATTTACTTAAGCGTATTTTCCCGTGCCTGCTGCCGGGCGTATTGATACATCACCGGCAATAACTTTTTCAACAGTTCCGTCGTCTTTTTTTACAATCAAAAGCCCGTCAGCGTCAATATCAACCGCAAGCCCGCTGTAAGTTTCACCGGGTGCTATAACCTTAACCTGCTGCCCCAAAGTGCAGGAATATTTGCGCCATTCTTCCAGAACCGGGGCAAACCCATTCTTTAAAACTGCTTCGTACAGTTCTTCCATATAAAACAGCACATCGGCTAAAATCTGCACTCTCGAAACAGGTTCCTGCGCCGCATCGGCAACGGAAATTGCACAATCTTTAATATCATCGGGCACAATATTTTTCGGAACATTTACATTAATGCCGGTGCCGATAACAATATAATTAATTTTGCCGAACTCAGCGCTCATTTCAGTTAAAATGCCAACCAGCTTCCTGCCGTTCAGCAAAATATCGTTAGGCCATTTAATGGCAGCATTAACGCCGCTGTATTTATTAACTGCCTTTACAACCGCCACAGCAGCCATAAGCGTGCATTTGGAAGCCTCCTGCGGCAAAAACGGCGGTTTTAAAACAACAGAAAACCAGTCGCCGCACGCAAACGGAGAAAACCAGCCGCGCGAAAGCCTGCCTTTGCCGCCGCGCTGTTCTTCGCTTACAACAACAAGCCCGTTGTCGCAGCCTTCTTCCGCCAGGCGTTTGGCAACATTATTGGTAGAATCCACGCTTTCGCAGTAATGAATGCTGTGCCCAAGCCATTTTGTTTTTAAATGAGTAATAATTTCTGCCGGTTTCAGCCTGTCCGGAGCAGATTTTAAAACATAACCTTTTTTAGGTACCGATTCAATATCATAACCCTCAGCCTTTAAAGCCTGAATATGTTTCCATACCGCAGTGCGCGATACATCAAGCTGGCGGGAAAGTTCTTCACCGGATACAGGCTCCTGCCCCCCGGCACGTAAAATCTCCAAAATGCGTCCACGCATAAAATCACACTCCTCGTTATCCTAAAGATTAACATTCTGTTAACGCAAAGTCAAGCAATAAGCAAAGTTAAATATCCAATACGATATATAAAACTCCACTATTTAAACCGTCGGTAAATTTGACATACTGTGCATCATCAGTAATTAAAATTCACCTTACTATACTATAAACACACATTATAGCAAACAACACAACTTACAATAATATATACTTTTTAGACAGTGATTTAAAATGCCTCAAAATCCCGTCTAACTTTGAAAAAGATTGGTTTAATGATATAATTTAGTCAATAAACAAAATTGTCAAAAAGTATACTTTATAGTCAGTGCCCATGGAAGGATGAAAGCAATGCCTAACGCTAATAATATTGTTAATACCGATTTAAAATTTTTTACCAACGAACCGGAAAGAACCTTATACGACAGGTTCTCCGTTATTTTGCAAAACAATACGCAGTTTTTCGATATACTTGTCGGTTATTTCCGCACCAGCGGCTTTTTTAAGCTTTACCCAGCAATGGAAAACATCGAAAAAATCCGCATACTGATAGGTTTAAACACCGATAAATATACGGTTGAAATTTTAGACCAGGCATTAACGCTGACAACAAAAGAAAGCAGCGAAGCCTTTGCCCGCCAAATTGAAGCCGAATTTGAAAAATCCGAACACACGGAAAACATCGAAAAAGGCGTGCTTAAATTTATAGAATGGCTCAACTGCGGCAAAATGGAAATGCGCCTGTATGCAACTGCTCCTATCCACGCCAAAGTTTACATCATGCGCAAAAATCCGCAAAAGGCTGATTATTACGGCAGCGTTATTACCGGCTCCAGTAATTTTTCGGCTGCCGGGCTGCAAAATAATCTGGAATTTAACGTTGAGCTTAAAGACAGCGCCGATGTATGTTTTGCGCTTGAGCGTTTTGAAGAATTATGGAAAGATGGCATCCCCATCACCCAAACCTACATCGACGCCATACAACAAAAAACATGGCTGCGCAACGATATAACGCCTTACGAAATCTTTTTAAAAACCTTATACGAATTTTTCCGCGAAGAAATTAACGCCGATAAGGACGAACTTGCCAAAAATTTACTGCCGCCAGGTTATATGCAGCTGCAATACCAAACGGACGCGGTAATTCAGGCTAAAAAAATTTTGCAGGCTTACAACGGCGTTTTTATAGCAGACGTTGTCGGCTTGGGCAAAACCTACATCTGCGCCATGCTTGCCAAAAGCCTCCCCAAAGGCAAAAAGCTTATTATCTGCCCGCCTGTGCTTACAGATTATTGGAAAGAAGTGCTTTTAGATTTTGACGTAGCCGCTAATGTAGTTTCTTTAGGCAAATTAGACAGCGTTTTGCAAAATACCGCAGATTACAACTATATTTTTGTAGACGAAGCGCACCGCTTCCGCAACGCTGTTACGGAAGGCTTTGGCAAGCTGCACCAAATCTGCTACGGCAAAAAAGTAGTTTTAATATCGGCAACGCCGATTAATAACTATTCCAGCGATATCGAAAACTTAATCTCGCTGTTTCAGCCCATGCACAACAGCAACATCCCCAGCGTTAAAAACCTGGCGGGCTTTTTTGCGTCCCTTAACGGAAAATTAAAGGGCTTTGATAAAGGCTCACAAGAATATATGCAGCAGCTCCGCGCCAATTCCGAAGAAATACGCACCAAAGTACTGCGCCATATTATGATTCGCCGGACGCGCTCTGAAATTGAACAATATTATAAGGACGACCTTGCCAAGCAAAAACTGTCGTTTCCAAAGCTCGGTGCGCCGGAAAAAATTGTTTATGAATTTGACGAAAAAGTTAACAAAGCTTTTGATGAAACAATTGATGCTATTAAAAATTTTGCTTACGCCAGATATAAACCGGTAACATATTTGCTGAACCAGCAGCCCTATGCCAAATTTGTAACTGCCCAGCAAAACATGGGCGGTTTTATGAAAAGCATTCTTGTCAAAAGGCTGGAAAGCAGTTTTTATGCCTTTAAGATGACGCTGGCAAGGTTTATAGAATCTTACGAAAAGTTTATCCAAATGTTTGAGCAGGGCGAAGTATGGATTAGCAAAAAGACCGATGTTTACGAGCTGCTTGATGCCGGCGACACCGGCAAACTGCTGGATATGCTTGAAAGCGAAGACGCGATGCACTTTACCGCATCGCAATTCCGCCACGAATTTATTGACGACCTGCAAAGCGACCTAAAAAAGCTGCAACACCTTGCCGCTTTATGGACAGGCATTGATACTGACCCAAAATTAGAAACTTTTTGCCACGAACTTGATACCAACAAAAAACTTTCAGGCAATAAAAAAATTATTTTTACGGAATCCAAAGAAACGGCAGAATACCTTCAAGAAAAGCTGCAAGAGCTTTACAGCGGGCGCGTTGTGGCTTTTTCCGGCGAAAGCAGCCAAAATTTAAAAGCCGCCATTGAAGACAGCTTTAACCCCAAAAACGAACCGAAAAACAATGACCGTTACGACATTTTAATTACAACGGATATTTTGGCAGAAGGCATTAACCTGCACCGTTCCAATGCATTGATAAATTATGACCTGCCCTGGAACCCCACTAGAATTATGCAACGCGTAGGGCGCATTAACCGCGTAGGCACGCAGCATAAACAAATTTATGTTTTTAATTTCTTCCCCACTGCCCAATCGAGCAAACAGCTTTCGTTGAAAGAGCGTATTATGGAAAAACTGCAAGCTTTTCACGATACGCTGGGTGAAGATTATAAATACCTTTCGGACGAAGAAATTGTCAGCCCGCAAAAATTATTTAACGATTTAACTGATAGTTTAACCGATGAGGGCAAAAGCGGCAATCCTGAACTTAAATACCTTGCCATTATCCGCCAGGTACGCGATAACGACGCCAAACTTTTTGAAAAAATAAAACGCCTGCCTAAAAAATCCAAAACAGGCAGGCACTGCAATAAAATTAAAAACGACGCCACCATTACTTTTATACGTAAGGGCGCGTTAAAGGATTTTTACATCAGCGGCAAAGCAACAAAGCAGCTTTCTTTTATCGAAGCCGTTAAATATTTGGAATGTGTGCCGCAAGAACCGCGCTTAAATGTCGACAGCGTTTATTTTGAACACTATGCCGCCAACAACGCCGCTTTTGATAACGCGCAAATAGAAGAAAAATTAACCGAAACCGCCAAAGCACAACTGCGAGGCAACGAAGCCAAAATAATTAAAGTTTTAAACGCATTACAAAGCGTAAAAACTTTTACGGAGGACGAAGAAGAAAACATCCGCAGACTGCGCACAGCCTTTCAAAGCGGTGTAATTCCGCCAAATTATTCTAAAACTATTGTTAAAGAATTAAAAACCGCAAAAGATAGTAATGCGGCCTACTTTGTAATTTATAACAACGTACCGGAGCGCTACCTTTACGGACACAAAGACGTAGTTTTAAATATCGAAGGCAAAAAGCAGGTTATACTCTCCTGCTTTTTGAAAGGCAGGTGTGCAGAATGACGGAAGCAAAGTTAAATTACCTTGAACAAAAGAAAAAGCTTTTTAAAGATGTTTTAACACAAGCTTACGAACATAAAAAGTATGTCGGCTTTTTGCGCGAGCTTTTAAACGATATCAAGCTTATAGCCCCATATACAGAACAAAAGCCTTATAACACGTTCAGCTCCGCTATTGAGCATTACATGTACATAGGTAATTACACCGGCGAGGATGGCAGCACCGTCGCTTTGTTCTCCGTCTGCCTTTCTAACAATAAAAGCCTTGAAAACGCACGCAGCATGCAAAGGAATTTTGTAAAAACCCTATTGGAAGAAACCGGCTGCGCAGGCGCGCTGGCAGCGTTTTACAACGGCAGCGAGCCTGAAAAATGGCGGCTTTCGCTGGTAAGGCTGGATTACGAATTTTCCGAAGGCAAAATCAGCGCCAAATTAACACCGGCAAAGCGTTATTCGTACCTTGTAGGTAAAAACGAACCTTGCCACACGGCGCAGGAACGCTTGTTCCCTATTTTTACAGCCGATAACCGCAACCCAGGCCTTAACGAGTTGGAAGAAGCCTTCAGCGTTGAAGCTGTAACCAAAGACTTTTTTGAAAAATACCGCAGCAAATACCTTGATTTAAAAGAATATTTGGACACCAACCCGGAATTTACTGCCGAAGCACAGGCGCGCGGCTTTGACAGCGAGCAGTTTGCCAAAAAGCTGCTGGGGCAGATTGTGTTTTTATATTTTATTCAAAAGAAAGGCTGGCTGGGCGTAAATGCCTTCCCCTATAAACTTACGGAACGCGACTACAAAAACGCCTTTTACCGCCCCGGGCAAAAGCCTAAAGAACTTATGCCCCGCGTGTATAAGCAAAATGCGGACAGCAATTATTACCGCAGCAAAGAAGCGTTTATGACCCTTACGCCGGAAGAAGAAACCGTACTTTCAACTTTAGTTAAAGGCGATAAATGGGGCGATGGGCCGAAAGACTTTATGCGCCAAATTTTTGCCGGCTGTATGGATAAAAAGCAAAACTTTTTTGACGATTACCTGGAACCGCTGTTTTATACCGGCTTAAACCAAAACCGCGGCGACAATGCCTTTTTTGCGCCGCTGCACAGACGCATACCGTTCCTTAACGGCGGCCTGTTTGAAGAACTGGACGGCTACGACTGGCAGAACAACAATTTTAACATTCCCAATGCGCTGTTCTCTAATTTAGCGGATAAAGGCACGGACGCCGACGGCATTTTAGACGTTTTTGACCGTTATAACTTTACCATATCCGAAGACGAACCGATGGAACGCGAAGTAGCTATCGACCCGGAAATGTTGGGCAAAATTTTTGAAAACCTGCTTGACGTTAAAGACCGCAAATCCAAAGGCGCGTTTTATACCCCGCGCGAAATAGTACACTATATGTGCCGCGAAAGCCTGATTAATTATTTGGCAGCAAACACGCAGATACCAGAAGACGATATCCGCAAATTTGTGCTGTTTGGCGAATATTTTTGCGATGAAGACACCCGCAAAACCCTGCCGGTAGATAACGAAACCGGCAAAGTGCTGCAAGGCGAGAAAATTTACGCCCGCAAGCACCACATGGAATTTGATAAAAACAAAGAACTGGAAATACCGGAAACTATTTTCAGCTTTAAAAAGAACATCAACCGCCTGCAAGAAATTGATAACCTTTTAAGCGATATTAAAGTTGTGGATTTGGCGGTAGGTTCCGGCGCATTTCCACTGGGTATGCTGAACGAAATTGTAAAAGCGCGCGACGTAATAACTAATTACATGGTTATTGAAATGAACCAGCGCCAGCGCCTTAACTGCCGCACTGCCCGCAGCGCCTACCAGTTAAAGCGCGATACCATAAAAAACTGTATTTTTGCCTGCGATATTGACGCCAGCGCGACGGATATTACCAAGCTGCGCCTGTGGCTATCGCTTGTTATTGATAACCAAATTATGGATAAAGAGGACGAACTGCTTGGGTATTTTACCAAACCGAGGGAACTGCCGAACCTTGACTGCAACATTATTTGCGGCAACAGTTTAATTGACGAATTTTACGGCATACCATTAATTACCGAAAGCGCGGCGCTCGGCAATTTATCCGGTAAAGAGCAAGGCAACGCCTTTTATGATATGGATTTGGAAATAAAGCTTAACGAGCTGATTGCTTTGCAGTCCAAATTATATGGTGAAAAAGACCACATCGCCAAAGATTCGTTAAAAGAAAAAATACAGGAAATATATGACAGCATTGTGCTTGAACAGTTGGAGGAAAGCCCCGAAGCAGTTGATGCTTATTATCACGCTCTGCTCCAACCTTCCAAGCCGTTTGTGCTGTGGCAGATTTATTTTCCTAAAGTTTTTAAAGAAAAAGGCGGCTTTGATGTTGTCATTGGAAATCCGCCGTATGTTGGCGAAGAAGGACATAAAGATTTATTTAGATTTATTGCTAAAACTGAATTTGGAAAACGTTACTACATTGGTAAAATGGATTTGTGGTACTTTTTTACATCCAAAGCAATTGAACTGTTAAATAAAAACGGAATACTTTCATTTATCGCACCTAACAATTGGATAACTACTGCTGGTGGCAAAAATATGAGGAAACATATTTTTACTACATGTAAATTAAAAAAATATATTACATTTAATAATATTATGATTTTCGATTCCGCAAATCAGCAAACAATGATTTTTGTTATTGAAAAACAAAAAGAGCTTTCACCATATGACATATATTATAAAACTATTGACGATACATCGTTAAATAAAAACGAACTTAATTTATATCTTAATACTTCCAAATTAGGATATATGTATTTTTCTAAATTTGATCCCACTTTAAATTCAAATGGAGAAAGCGTTCAATTTTTAGCCCCTCAAATAACAAAAATAATAGAAAAAATTCAATCATCCAATTGTTTTTATCTTAACAAAACAGAAATAACCAACGGAATTCATCCTCACCATGGAAGCGTTAGTAAAAAAATGCTACCTCTGTTACCAAATTCCAAAATAGGCGATGGTATTTTTATACTTTCATTAGATGAATTAAATCAACTACATATTACTAATTTTGAAAGCAATTTATTAAAACCATATTATGATACCAATAGCATACGCAGATACTATTTTAATTCGGAAATAACAAAATATATAATTTACACTACTTCTGAGTTTAAAGATAGTACATTAATGGATAAATATCCCATTATTAAAGCGCATTTGGATAAATATAAAGAAGTAATAACGTCAGATAATAAACCTTACGGATTGCACAGAGCTAGAAATCAAGACTTTTTTGAAAATCCAGCAGTCTTATCTTTACGTAAGTGTACATACCCAGAATTTTCATATATTGAAAAACCAGCTTATGTAACTGCTGAATGGTATTTAATAAAAACTGACAGAATATCACTAAAATTTTTAACTTGCCTATTAAACTCCACTTTAATAAAATTTTGGTTTTTAAAAATGGGTAAAATGCAAGGTAATACATATCAAATTGATAAGGAGCCATTACTAAAAGTACCCATAATCATTCCTTCCAAAAACATAGAATTTATTTTCGAGAATTACTGCGACCAAATCTATAAAATACGAAACAATAATAAAAACGCAGATATTACAAACATTGAATCATCGATAGATAAAGAAGTATATAAGCTGTATAATTTATCAAGTGAAGAAATCACACTTATCGAAAATATTTCTCGTTAATTATCTTTATCAAGCAAAAAACACCGGCGCTCAACCGGTGTTTTTGTCATTGTATATCGTTTTTAATTCAACGCGTGTTTTTCTTCGGTACTTACAACGCCCGGCACTTCCTGATACTGAGGTACTGCCTGCGGCTGCGCTTCCGCTGCCGGTACAGTTACGGCATCCGGCGGAATTACGGCCGGTGTACCGCTGTTGTCATCAGGCGGCTGTTCGTTTTTGTCCAGAATGCGCCCATATTTCATAAGCTGTTCAATTTCACTGCCTTCAAGCGTTTCTTTTTCAATAAGCGCCTGCGCAATTAAATGCAGCTTATCGATATTGTTTTGCAGCAGTTCTTCGGTTTTCTGGTAAGCCTCGTCAAGGAACTTACGGATTTCCTTATCAATTTTTGCCGCAATTTCTTCACTGTAATTTTTGTCACGCGCAATATCGCGCCCCAAAAATACCTGGTCCTGACGGTGCCCGAAGGTAACCGGGCCAAGTTCCGTGCTCATGCCGTATTCGCAAATCATCTGGCGTGCCAGAGAGGTTGCACGCTGCAAGTCGTTGCTGGCACCGCTGGAAATTTCCTTCAGCACCAGTGCTTCGGCTACGCGCCCGCCAAGCAGCACCTTCAGTTCGTCAAGCATTTCGCTCCTGGTTGCGTAATAACGGTCCTCTTTCGGCAGGCTTAAAGTATAGCCGCCTGCCCTGCCGCGCGGAATAATGGTAACCTTATGTACAGGGTCTGCGTTGTCAAGCAGCATACCGACAAGCGTATGCCCGCCTTCGTGGTATGCGGTAAGGCGTTTTTCGTTGTCGCTGATAACTCTGCTGCGGCGTTCAGGACCCATAATAACGCGTTCAGCGGCTTCTTCCATATCGGGCATGTTAATCTGCTTTTTATTGCGGCGTGCTGCCATTAATGCAGCTTCGTTTACCAGGTTGCTTAAATCAGCGCCGGTAAAGCCGGGAGTACGCCTTGCAATAACATCAAGTTCAACATCGCTGCCGACAGGTTTGCCTTTTACATGCACTTTTAAAATTTCACGGCGGCCTTTAATATCCGGGCGGTCAACCACAATCTGACGGTCAAAACGTCCCGGGCGCAAAAGAGCCGGGTCAAGAATATCCGGGCGGTTGGTGGCCGCAATCATAATAATGCCTTCGTTGGCACCAAAGCCGTCCATTTCCACAAGCAGCTGGTTAAGGGTCTGCTCGCGTTCGTCATGCCCGCCGCCAAGCCCGGCACCGCGCTGACGGCCCACGGCATCAATTTCGTCAATGAACACAATGCACGGAGCGCTCTTTTTAGCCTGCTCAAACAAATCGCGCACGCGGGAAGCGCCTACGCCGACAAACATTTCCACAAAGTCAGAGCCGGAAATGCTGAAGAACGGTACACCCGCTTCACCGGCAACGGCTTTGGCAAGCAACGTTTTGCCCGTACCCGGAGGACCGTATAAAAGCACGCCTTTAGGAATTTTAGCGCCAAGGTCATTATACTTTTTGGGGTGTTTTAAAAATTCTACAACTTCTTCAAGCTCCTGCTTGGCTTCATCAGCCCCTGCAACATCTTTAAAAGTTACCCTGATTTTATCCTCATCGTAACGGCGCGCACGGCTTTTGCCAAAGTTCATAACTCCGCGTCCGCCACCGCCGCCCTGCATTTGCTGCATCATGAAAAACCAGATGGCAACTATAATCAGCATCGGCAAAAGCTGGCTCAGCACAGAAGTCCACCACGGCGGCTCCGGCGGCAGTTCAGCCTTAATTTCAACATCACGCGCCCTTAAAGTAGGGATAAGGCTTTCATCCTTCGGCACAACCGTTGTAAAATCGCTGCCGTCTTTCAGCTTGCCGCTGATAACATTATCAACAATCGTTACCTGCTGCACTTCATCCTGCTGCACATGCTTCATAAAAGCGCTGTAAGTAATATCTGTTTTAGGGACTACGTTGGTTGAATAGGAATCAAACAACATTATCGCACAAATTATTATCAGCAGGTAGAATACAACATTTTTTAAAAATTTAGTCAAAATCTACCCTCCTTAACCTTAAGTTAAATTACAAATACCATTTCTATATTATAATATATTCTTTCTATTTCTACAACATTTATTATTTGGCATAAGCTTCAGGCTTTAATACGCCGATAAACGGCAAATTGCGGTAATCTCCTGCATAATCCAGGCCGTAACCCACAACAAATTCATCCGGAATTTCAAAGCCCACATAATCGGCATTTAATTTGTTAACGCGGCGGCTCGGCTTATCGCACAGAGCAACTTTTTTAACGGAAGCAGGTTTCTGCGCCATTAAAAGCCTTGTAATTGCTTCCATGGTAACGCCGCTGTCGATAATATCGTCAACCAAAAGCACATGGCAGCCCTCAATATTTTCAGAGCAGCTCAGGCGTATATCAACATTGCCACTGGTTTCCGTGCCGGAACCGTAAGAAGATGCCACCATAAAATCAATGCGCAGCGGCAAATCAATTGCCAGCGAAAGGTCGGTGAAAAAGTAAATAGCGCCCTTTAAAAGCCCAATCATCACAATTTTTTCTTTATCTTTATAATCGTCATGTATCTGCCTGCCCAATTCTTTTACGCGCTTTTGAATTTCTTCTTTACTCAGCAAAATCTTTGCAATATTTTCATTCATTTTTTTCATCCTTTCTTCCGGCAAGCCTCATTACCAGCCATTTGCCGTCCGGCTTGGTTTTCCACCCGGCCTGCCTTTCGCCGATTATCCATAAAACTTTGCTGCCTGCTGTTACCAGCAGCTTTTTATCGCGCTCTGCGCGCGGAACTTTATTGTCTATAAAATAATCTTTTAATTTTTTGCTGCCTGCACCGCCATACGGGTAAAACCTGTCGCCGTCACGCCTTATGCGGATACAAAGCTCATTACAGGCAATGGCCAGTGGCACGGCAGCCTGGTTTTTGGTTATCTCCGGGCATTCTTCCGCAGTGCTGAATTGCAGCACGCCGCCATCCGGCAGATTAACTTCTTTTAATTTACCGGTACTTTCAATAAGCACAGTAATTTCATCAAATACTGTACCGGCACTAATTAATTTTTTAACCTCCGGCTGCGCGCCTACATAAAGCCTGCCGTAAAAATATGCCGCTGCCGTTTTGCCCGGCAGTGCCAGTATTTTGCCGCTGCTTCCATTTTTCAAAAGCCCAAGCACTGCTTCCACATGCTCAAAGCCCAGTTCGCTTCCGCAAGCCGCCATTTTCTCCCACATCATACGCACAACGCGCCTGCTCACTGCCGCAAACGCTGTTTTAAGAGCCTCTGCACGGCATTCCAGCAGTTTACCGTTTGCTTTAACATTTTGGTTATAAAAAACCTGCGCATAATAAGCAGCAAAATCATTGTCAGCCCGGGCAAGCTGCGCCGTATTGCCAAGAGCCGCTATTACCCTGGGGTTAAAACTTTTTTCCAAATACGGCAGCAGTTCTTTTCGTATTCTGTTGCGGGTATAACGCACATCATCATTGGTAGAATCATTGCAAAACAGCAAGCCTCGTTCATGGCAATAAGCTTCAATTTCCGTGCGGCGCACAAATAAAAACGGACGCAGCAGTTTTCCGCTTGCCGTCTGCATTCCGCCAAGGCCGGAAGTACCGCTGCCGCGCATAAGCTGCATTAAAACGGTTTCTGCCTGGTCATCAGCCTGATGCGCCGTAACAATGTAATCGCACCCTGCCTCTGCCGCATAAGCAAACAATTCTTTATACCTCAAACGGCGTGCTGCGTCCTCCAGTGAAAGCCCGTTTTGCAGCGCATAATCCGGTGCTTTTATATGCCTGCATACAAATGCCAGCCCGCGCTCTGCGCAGAAGTTTTTTACAAATTCCGCGTCATCAAGCGCTTCCTGCCCGCGTATGCCATGTTCCACATGCATTACCGTTATTTTATAGCAGCATTCATCTTTAAGCTGCCATAATGCGTCGGTAAGCGCCGCCGAATCCGCACCGCCACTGCAGGCCACAAGCAGTGCGGAATTTTGTTTAACATACTTTTTTATTTCTTTCAGCAATTTATTTACAGCATTGCCGGACATTTATACTCCTCAAAACAAAAAGGCACTCACCAAGGAGTGCCATTATGCTCTTATCTTTCACGGCTGGCACCGCGGCCGCCGCGTTTGGATTCAGTGTTGCGCTTAAGGTCAAGCAGCCTGTCATCGCTGTCTTTTAAAAATTTTGATAATTTGTCTTCAAAAGAAAGTGCCGGTGCCGGTTTAAAGCTGCGGCGTTCCGTATTTACTGCCGG
>UMCD01048599.1_pt1 | contig 13676 bp, 10 predicted proteins | sample 1964161 | NCBI WGS metagenome assembly UMCD01 (sample SAMEA4835961, study PRJEB28245) | human gut metagenome | biome: gut microbiome; material: fecal sample | place: Denmark | collected 2008 | reverse complement strand
TAATAAAGATGAACTTCTGAAGATCTATGAAACCGGAAGCGGAAAGATCAAGATCCGCGGAAAAGTGGAAGAAGAGAAATTAAAAGGCGGAAAAGTCAACCTTGTGATCACCCAGATCCCGTATCCGATGGTTGGAGCCAATATAGGAAAATTCTTAAATGATGTAGCCGGTCTGGTAGAATCCAAAAAAGCTACAGATATTGTGGATATTTCCAACCAGTCTTCCAAAGAAGGTATCCGGATCGTTCTGGAGCTGAAAAAAGGCGCAGATGTGGAAAATCTGAAAAATATGCTCTATAAAAAGACCCGTCTGGAAGATACTTTCGGTGTGAATATGCTCGCTGTAGCAGATGGAAGACCGGAAACACTGAGCCTGAAACAGATCATTGAGCATCATGTGGATTTTCAGTTTGAAGTCTGTACGAGAAAGCATCAGACACTGTTAAATAAAGAACTGGAAAAGAAAGAGATCCAGGAGGGTCTGATCAAGGCCTGTGATGTGATCGATCTGATCATCGAGATCCTGCGTGGAAGTAAAAACCAGAAACAGGTAAAAGAGTGTCTGGTAAACGGTGTGACCGAAGGTATCCGCTTCAAGACGAAAGCCAGTGAGAAAGCAGCAAAAAAACTCTGCTTTACCCAGAGACAGGCAACTGCGATTCTGGAGATGCGACTGTATAAGCTGATCGGACTGGAAATCGAAGCCCTGGTGGCAGAACATGAGGAAACTCTGAAAAATATTGCCAGATATGAAGAGATTCTGAATAATTACGATGCCATGGCACAGGTCATCATGGAAGATCTGGATCACATCAAGAAAACCTATGGAAGAAAACGCCGTACCGTGATTGAAAACAGGGAAGAAGCTGTCTTTGAAGAAAAGAAAGTAGAAGAAGCGGAAGTATGTTTTCTGATGGATCGTTTCGGATATGCCAAGGTGCTGGATAAGAATACCTACGAGAGGAACAAAGAGACGGTTCACGGGGAATATAAGTATGTATTTACCTGTATGAATACCGATAAGATCTGTCTCTTTACGAACAAAGGACAGATGCATACGGTAAAAGTGATGGATCTGCCACTTACAAGGCTGAGAGATAAAGGAGTTCCGATCGACAACCTGAGTAATTTTTCCAGTGCACAGGAAGAACTGCTTTGTGTCAGCAATATGGAGGCAGTAAAAAATGCTTCTCTGATTTTCGTGACAAAATCCGGTATGATCAAACAGGTGCCGGGAACGGAATTCGATGTGATCAAGAGAACCATCGCTTCTACCAAACTGACGGAGGAGGATGAACTGGTTCTTGTGGAGTTGTGTGACACGATGGATTATGTGGTGCTGCAGAGCCATGCTGGATATTTTCTGCGTTTTCTGAAAGAGGAAGTACCGGAGAAGAAAAAAGCAGCCCTTGGTGTCCGGGCAATGAAGATGGGTGACAGAGATTATCTGGAACATGCATATCTTCTGGAAAGCCGGATGGAATACCAGATTGAATACAAAGAAAAGCAGATGGTACTCAATAAGATCAAGCTTGGAAAACGGGACACCAAAGGAACGAAAGTGCGGGTATAAAGGAAAAAGCCTGAAAACGCTTGCATTTTATAATAATAAATGGTATGATTACCATGTTAATAGATGATGACTAGTTTTAAGAGTGGGCGATACGTCCACTCTTATTTGTTGCATTGAGTATCAATCACTGAGTTGGAGGATGAAGTTTGATGGTATGAATTACGGGTCGAACATCCGAAGAATCAGGGTTGATTGTTGAGGACAGCAACTGCTGTTCATGTAAAAGGTGGTGAAAGCATGAGTGTAAGAGAACAGTACGAACAGAAGGCGGAAGCTATGGCACAGCCGATTATTGATCAGTTTGGTTTTGAACTGGTGGATGTGGAGTATGTGAAAGAGGCAGGAAACTGGTATTTACGTTTCTATATCGATAAAGAAGGCGGAATTACCGTAGATGACTGTGAGGCAGTCAGCAGAATCTTCAGTGATAAACTGGATGAACTGGATTTTATCGAAGATGCTTATATTATGGAAGTAAGTTCCCCGGGTCTTGGACGTCCTCTGAAGAAAGAAAAGGATTACGTAAGAAGTATGGGAAAAGAAGTAGAGATCCGTACCTATCGTCCGATTAATAAAGAAAAAGAATTCTACGGAATCCTCAGTGCATATGATGAAAGTAGCGTGACGATCACCACAGAGGAGCAGAAAGAGCAGACATTTGAAAAAGCAGATATCGCATTGATTCGTCTTGCTTTTGATTTTTAAGGAGGATAAAGAAAAAATGAACACAGAATTACTGGAAGCGTTAACTATTCTGGAAAAAGAAAAAAATATCAGCAAAGAAGTTCTGATGGAAGCGATCGAACAGTCTCTGATTCAGGCCTGTAAAAACCATTTTGGAAAAGCAGATAACGTACATGTGACCATCGATCATGAAACCTGCGAGTTCAGCGTATATGCTGACAAGACCGTAGTGGAGGTGGTAGAAGATCCGGTGATGGAGATCAGCCTTTCCAATGCGAAGATGATGGATTCCAAATATGAACTGGGGGATATCGTTCAGGTTCCGATTCAGTCCAAACAGTTCGGACGTATCGCGACGCAGAACGCAAAGAATGTGATTCTGCAGAAGATCCGTGAGGAAGAAAGAAAAGTTCTGTATGATGAATATTTCCAGAAAGAAAAAGACGTGGTTACCGGTGTGGTACAGCGGTACATGGGAAAAAATGTCAGTGTGAATCTGGGTAAGGTAGATGCGATCCTGAGTGAAAACGAGCAGGTCAAAGGTGAAGTATACAAACCGACCGAACGTATCAAAGTATATGTACTGGAAGTTAAGGATTCACCGAAAGGACCAAAGATCATGGTTTCCAGAACTCATCCGGAACTGGTAAAACGTCTCTTTGAAGCAGAAGTGACAGAGGTAAAAGACGGTATCGTAGAGATCAAGAGCATCGCAAGAGAAGCCGGTTCCAGAACCAAGATCGCTGTATGGTCCAATGATCCGGATGTTGATGCAGTCGGTGCGTGTGTAGGTATGAACGGTGCCAGAGTAAATACTATTGTGGAAGAACTGCGTGGTGAGAAGATCGATATCATCAGCTGGAATGAGAATCCGGCACTGTTGATTGAGAATGCACTGAGCCCTGCAAAGGTGATCACCGTACTGGCAGATCCAGATGAGAAGACTGCACTGGTTATTGTTCCGGATTATCAGCTGTCTCTTGCAATCGGTAAAGAAGGACAGAATGCCCGTCTGGCAGCCCGTCTGACAGGCTTCAAGATCGATATCAAGAGTGAGACACAGGCGAGAGAAGCCGGTGATTTTGAATATTATCAGGAATCTGACGATGAAGAGGGTGAAGATTCCATGGAAGATGCTCTGGCCGGTGTAGAACTGGATGAAGAACCGAAAACAGAAGAGATCTCGGAAGAGACATCCACAGAAGAAGAGTAAGACCTGAAAAAACAGTGAGGCGGATAGCTATGGGAAATATAAAAAAGGTGCCGCTGCGGAAATGTATCGGATGCAATGAGATGAAAAATAAAAAGGAAATGATGCGTGTACTGAAGACGCCGGAAGGTGAAATCGTACTGGATGTGACCGGAAGAAAAAACGGTCGCGGCGCATATCTTTGTTTCTCAAAGGAATGTCTGCAGAAAGCCATCAAGAACAAAGGGCTGGAACGTTCCCTGAAGATGCAGATTCCTCAGGAGGTTTATGAGAACCTGGAAAGGGAGCTGGATACGATTGAATTGTAATAAAGTACTATCACTGATCGGACTTTCCACCAAGGCAGGTAAGATTGTCAGCGGAGAGTTTTCAACGGAGAAAGCAGTAAAGACAGGAAAGGCCTGGCTGGTCATCGTTTCGGCGGAAGCGTCGGACAATACCAAAAAGAAATTCCATAACATGTGTACGTATTATGAAGTACCCTGTTATGATTTCGGAGGAAAAGAGGAACTGGGAAGAGCCATGGGAAAAGAATTCCGTGCGTCTCTGGCAGTAACTGATGAAAACCTGGCAGCAGCAATGGAAAAACAGCTGAAATCTGAATAATTACATTTCTTGGCATGGAGCAGAAAGGTTGGTGGTAGAATGCCAAAATCAAGAATCTATGAAATTGCACAGGAATTAAATAAAACAAACAAAGAAGTTATTGAATTTTTAAAGGAGAAAAAGGTAGAAGTTAAGAGTCATATGAGTACATTGGAAGAAAAAGATGAAAAAATGGTCCGGGATGCATTCACCGGAAAAAATGAAGGAAAAGAAGAGAAAAAAGAAGCAGCTGACCGCCCGAAAAAGAAATCAAATCTGATTCAGGTATTCCGTCCGCAGAACGCACAGACCCAGGAAGGTAAGAATTTCAGAAGAAACAAACCGCAGTCTGACAGAAACGGACAGGACAGACCGGCAAGAGGAAACGGTGAAGGAAACCGCAGTGGATATCAGAACCGTGACAATCAGAGCAGAGATGGTCAGGAGAGAAGATTCAACGGTCAGGGAAGAAGAGACAATCAGAACCGTGACGGCCAGAGCAGAGATGGTCAGGAGAGAAGATTCAACGGTCAGGGAAGAAGAGACAATCAGAATCGTGATGGCCAGAACAGAGATAACCAGGGTGGACGTCGCTTTGATAACAGAAACGGCCAGAATAATAACCGTTATCAGGGACAGAACAACCGTCAGGACGGCGGAAACGGAAGCCGTCGCTTCGATGGAAACAGAGACGGACAAAACAGAGACGGACAAAACAGAGACAATCAGGGTGGCCGTCGTTTTGATAACAACAGAAACGGTATGAACCGTGATAACAGAGACCGCGACGGAAGAGAAAACAATGGACGCAGAAATGAACGCAGAGATTCCAGACCTGCTATGGACAGTATGGATCTTGGCCTGGCAAGAAAACCGGTCAGAGACGTAAAGAACAAAGAAAAAGATAAAGAAAAAGAACGCGAAAGAGAAGAGAAAAAGACCCAGGACAGAAGAAACGGACAGGGATCCAACCGTCCGAACCAGGGACGTTTTCAGAAGAGCAGACTGCCGAAAGCACTGCAGAAACCTGCCCGTCCTCAGCCGAAGGAAGAAAAGAAAGAAGTAGTGAAAGAAATCACACTTCCGGAGAAAATGACGATTCGCGAACTGGCAGAAAAGATGAAGATGCAGCCGGCAGTGATCGTTAAGAAACTGTTTATGGAAGGAACTATGGTTACGGTAAACCATGAGATCGATTTTGAAAAGGCACAGGAGATTGCACTTGACTATGATATTATCGCAGAACAGGAAGAAAAAGTGGATGTGATCGAGGAACTGTTAAAAGAGGAAGAGGAAGATCCGAAGGATCTCGTTCCAAGACCACCGGTTGTCTGTGTTATGGGACACGTTGACCATGGTAAAACTTCACTGCTGGATGCGATTCGTAAGACAAATGTAACCGACCGTGAGGCCGGTGGTATCACACAGCACATCGGTGCATATGTGGTATCAATCAAGGGACAGAAGATCACATTCCTGGATACTCCGGGACATGAGGCATTCACCGCTATGCGTATGCGTGGAGCAAACTCCACCGATATCGCTGTTCTGGTAGTTGCAGCAGACGATGGTGTAATGCCGCAGACGGTAGAAGCAATCAACCATGCAAAAGCAGCAGGTGTTGAGATCATTGTTGCGATCAACAAAGTAGATAAACCGAGTGCCAACATCGAGAGAGTAAAACAGGAACTTTCCGAGTACGAACTGATCCCGGAAGACTGGGGAGGAAGCACTATTTTCGTCCCGGTGTCCGCAAAGACTCACCAGGGTATCGAGGAACTGCTGGAGATGATCCTGCTGACTTCCGAGGTATGCGAACTGAAAGCCAACCCGAAGAGAAAAGCACGTGGTCTGGTTATCGAGGCGCAGCTTGACAAAGGAAAAGGTCCGGTTGCTACTATTCTTGTACAGAAAGGTACGCTGCATGTGGGTGACTTTATCGCAGCCGGAGCTTCCTCAGGTAAAGTACGTGCGATGATGGATGATAAGGGACGCCGTGTCAAAGAAGCAGGTCCGTCTACGCCGGTAGAGATTCTTGGTCTGTCAGATGTACCGAACGCAGGTGAAGTTCTGGTGGCTACCGAAAACGATAAAGAAGCAAAGAACTTTGCAGCAACCTTTATTTCTGAAAATAAGAACCGTCTGTTGGAAGAAACAAAAGCGAAGATGTCTCTGGATGATCTGTTCAGCCAGATTCAGGAAGGTAACCTGAAAGAACTGAATCTTATCGTAAAAGCTGATGTTCAGGGATCTGTGGAAGCTGTAAAGCAGAGTCTTGTGAAGCTGTCTAATGATGAAGTTGTCGTTAAGGTCATCCATGGTGGTGTAGGTGCTATCAACGAATCGGACGTAACACTGGCTTCCGCCTCCAACGCGATCATCATCGGTTTCAACGTTCGTCCGGACGCAACAGCAAAAGCAACCGCAGAACAGGAAGGTGTAGACCTGCGTCTGTACCGTGTCATCTATCAGGCAATCGAAGATGTGGAAGCTGCCATGAAGGGTATGCTTGATCCTGTCTTCGAAGAGAAAGTCATCGGTCATGCAGAGGTTCGTCAGATCTTCAAAGCATCCGGTGTCGGTAACATCGCCGGAAGTTATGTTCTGGATGGTGTATTCCAGAGAGGCTGTACGGTAAGAATCTCCAGAGAAGGAAAACAGATCTTCGAAGGCCCACTGGCATCTCTGAAACGATTCAAAGATGATGTGAAAGAAGTAAAAGCTGGTTATGAATGTGGTCTGGTATTCGAAGGATTCAACGATATCCAGGAATTGGATCAGGTAGAAGCATACATCATGGTAGAAGTACCGAGATAGGCTTTCATACCGGATTGAGGTGATAGATAATGAGAAAAAACAGCATAAAAAATACAAGGATCAACGGCGAAGTGATGAAAGAATTAAGCCTCATCATCCGTCAGGAGATCAAAGATCCCAGAATTCATATGATGACATCCGTCACTTCTGTGGAAGTGGCACCGGATCTGAAAACCTGCAAGGCATACATCAGTGTGATGGGTTCCGATGAAGAAAAGAAAGATACCATTGCCGGTCTTCGCAGTGCGGAAGGTTATGTACGCCGCCAGCTGGCAAAACGTCTGAATCTTCGTAACACACCGGAGATTCAGTTTGTACTGGATCAGTCGATTGAATATGGTGTGCATATGTCCAGATTAATTGACGAGGTAAATAAAGAGACCCCGGAAAGGGATGAGGAAGATGATAAATAATATTGCATCTGTACTTGAGGGTGTAACCACAGCAGCCATCGCCGGTCACGTAAGACCGGATGGTGACTGCGTGGGCTCCTGCATGGGAATGTATCTGTATCTGAAAGAAAATTACCCACAGATCCAGACAGATGTTTATCTGGAGGAGGTACCGGAAGTATTTCATTTTATTCAGGACATCGATCAGGCGAAACAGGAATGGGAAGAGAAAGAATATGACCTGTTCCTGGAATTCGATGTCAGCAGCACAGACCGGATCGGCGTTGCCGGTCAGGCAGTGAATACGGCGAAAATAACCGCGTGCATCGATCATCACATCACGAATAAAGGAATTGCACAGGAGAATCAGATCGTTCCGGACGCAAGCTCTACCTGTGAAGTGCTCTATGAACTTCTGGAGCCGGAAAAGATCAACAAAGCCTGTGCGGAAGCACTGTATACCGGGATCGTTCACGATACCGGTGTGTTTCAGTACAGCTGTACCGGAACCAGAACCATGGAGATCGCAGGTCAGCTGATGGCAAAAGGCATTGATTTTACCAGTATCATCAAGGATTCTTTCTATACAAAATCCTATGCACAGAATCAGATTATGGGACGCACGATCATGGAGAGCATCATGCTTTTGGATCAGCGGTGTATCGTGGGTTATGTGAGAAAGAAAGACATGGATTTTTACGGTGTGACACCGAAAGATATGGATGGTATTGTTAACCAGTTACAGAATACCCGTGGCGTGGAGGTTGCCATCTTTTTATATGAAATCGGTGTGCAGGAGTATAAAGTCAGTATGCGTTCCAACGGCAAAGTGGATGTGGCAAGAGTGGCTTCTTATTTTGGCGGTGGAGGTCATGTGAAAGCAGCCGGATGTACTATGCAGGGATCAGTGTTTGATGTGGTAAACAGTCTGACACTGGATATAGAAAGACAGCTTCAGGAGTAAAGAAAACATATGGAAAGAAGCGGTGTAATCAATATATACAAAGAAGCAGGCTATACATCTCATGATGTGGTGGCGAAGCTTCGTGGAATCTTAAAACAAAAAAAGATCGGTCATACGGGAACCCTGGATCCTCAGGCACAGGGTGTCCTGCCGGTCTGCCTTGGAAAAGGAACAAAACTGTGTGATCTGCTGGCAGATCATGATAAGGAATACGAGGCAGTGCTTCGGTTGGGAATCACCACCGATACCCAGGATATGGAAGGAACGATCCTGAAGGAGTCGTCAGTGCAGGTGTCGGAAGAAGAAGTCCGCACCTGCATTCTTTCATTTCAGGGTGAGCAGCAGCAGGTTCCACCGATGTATTCCGCACTGAAAGTAAATGGAAAAAAACTGTACGAACTGGCACGGGAAGGTAAAGTCGTGGAGCGAAAAGCCAGACCGGTTACCTTTCATAACATTGAGGTTCTGTGGATGGAGCTTCCGAAAGTAAAGATTCGGGTGCAGTGTTCCAAGGGAACGTATATCCGGACCTTATGTAACGATATCGGTGAAAAACTGGGATGTGGCGGTTGTATGGAAGAACTTCTGCGTACCCGGGTAGAGCGGTTTGGATTAACAGACGCGGTAAAACTGGACGAAGTACAAAAAGTCATGGAAGAAGGTAATATAGAACGTTTGATTCTTCCGGTAGACAGGATGTTCGATCAGTATCCGGCTGCGAAAACAACACCGCAGGGTGATCTTCTGGTACACAACGGAAACCGGATTTTTCCGGAACTGTTACAGGAGGAGCCCAAGGTGGATGGAGGTTATGTCAGAGTATATGACAGCCGGGAGACATTTATAGGACTGTATGAGAAAAAGACAGATCAGATGATACCGGTGAAAATGTTTTATCGAAAAGAAAATGAGGCGTAACGATTCTGCAGGCAATATTCTGTGAGATGTTTTGTCCCGTAAAAGCAATTGGAAAAACAGTTGCGACAGAGAGAAGAATGGAAAGAGACATGAAATATATTACAAAAAATCTGGATTTTCAATTGGATAAGAGAAGTGTGGTAACACTTGGAAAATTTGACGGCGTCCATAAGGGGCACAGCAAACTGATCAACCGGGTTCTGGAAATCGGCAAAGAAGGATATGAAACGGTAGTATTTACCTTTGATGTTTCTCCTCTTGTCAGACTGGGAACCAGGATCAAGCGGACGATTCTTACGAATGAAGAGCGTAGGATCCTTCTGGAACGCCGGGGAGTGGAATGTCTGGTGGAGTGTCCGTTCGTTCCGGAAATCATCCGGATGGAGCCGGAGGATTTTATCAGGGAGATTCTGGTTAAACAGCTGCGTGCCGCATATGTAGTGGTGGGGCCGGATTTTCACTTTGGACATAACAGAAAAGGAAATCCGGAACTGTTACGGCAGGCGGGTACCCAATATGGATTTGAGGTGGAAATTTTAAGCAAAGAGACGCGGGAAGAACGCCCGATCAGCAGCACCTGGATCCGTGAGGTACTTCAGGAAGGAAATATCGAGAAAGTCAATGAGCTCCTTGGCTACCGGTATTTTGTGCTGGGAGAAGTGGTACATGGAAGACAGCTGGGGCGTACCTGGGGACTTCCGACGATTAATCAGGTGCCGGAAGACGGAAAACTTCTACCACCCTTTGGTGTCTATGCATCGAAAACTTTTATCAAAGGTAAAACGTTCTATGGAATCTCCAATGTGGGGGTGAAACCCACCGTGGAAGTGCCGTTTGCAGGTGTAGAGACGTATTTGTTTGACTGCGACGAGGATCTGTACGGGGAAGAGGCCAGGGTGGAATTCTATCACTTTGTGCGTCCGGAGTGCAAGTTTGATTCGGTGGAAGAACTGAAAGCACAGATTCAGAGAGATGCCGGTTCAGGAAAGCGATATTTCGAAAAAAGAGGTTTACATTACTGAGAGCATATGGTATACTGTTCGAGTATGAGTTAGCCCATATTCAGATATCGGATACTCCGACCATTTCTTAATATGTGGCGATTGAAAAAACAGGAGGAAAACAAAATGATTTCTAAAGAAAAGAAACAGGCTATTATGGCTGAATACGCAAGAACAGAAGGCGACACAGGTTCACCGGAAGTACAGGTAGCTGTACTGACAGCAAGAATCCAGGAGCTGACAGAGCATCTGAAAACACACCACAAAGATCATCATTCCAGAAGAGGTCTGCTGAAAATGGTAGGTCAGAGAAGAGGTCTGCTGGATTACCTGAAGAAAACAGATATCGAAAGATATCGTGCACTGATTGAAAAATTAGGAATCAGAAAGTAATTCAACTGCACAGAGAAAAGAATGGCGAGGGGTGGAAGGTATTCTTCCATCCCTCTTATCTTAATCTGTACAAGACAGCGGAAAAAGGGAAAATATATCCCAACGGATACTGTCGATTACCGGAAGATGTCGGAAAGGATGCCGAGACCACTGAAAAGCATATTGCCAAAGCAGGATAAGGACAGCGGGGAGTGTGTTTTTCAGTTGTTTCGGAGCATATCCGCCGGCAGAATGTTGCTGAGAATGAAATGAACAGTAACGAAAAAATCGCCCAGAGGGCAGAAAAAGGAGAAAATGTATGTACAAAAGTTATTCTATGGAACTGGCAGGAAGAACACTGACAGTTGACATCGACCGCGTGGCAAAACAGGCTAATGGCGCAGCATTTATGCATTATGGTGATACCGTTGTACTTTCTACCGCAACCGCATCAGAAAAGCCAAGAGAAGGAATTGATTTTTTCCCGTTAAGTGTAGAATATGAAGAGAAAATGTATGCAGTAGGAAAAATCCCGGGTGGATTTAACAAGAGAGAAGGAAAAGCATCCGAGCATGCGATTCTGACCTCCCGAGTAATTGACCGTCCGATGCGTCCGCTGTTCCCGAAGGATTACCGTAATGATGTTACACTGAATAACATGGTAATGTCTGTAGATCCACAGTGTAATCCGGAAGTTGTGGCAATGCTTGGTTCCTCTATCGCAACCTGCATCTCAGATATTCCTTTTGACGGACCGTGTGCAGCAACACAGGTAGGTATGATCGATGGTGAACTGATCATTAACCCGACACTGGAGCAGAATGCAAAATCTGACCTGAAACTGACTGTTGCTTCCACAAGAGAAAAAGTCATCATGATTGAAGCCGGAGCAAACGAAGTTCCGGAAGCAAAGATGATTGAAGCTATTTTTGAAGCTGATAAGGTCAACAAAGAGATCATCGCATTTATCGACAAAATCGTAGCTGACTGCGGAAAAGCAAAACACAGCTATGAATCCTGTGCGGTTCCGGAAGAACTGTTCGCAGCGATGAAAGAGATCGTAACACCGGAAGAGATGGAAGTAGCTGTATTCTCCGATGACAAACAGACAAGAGAAGAAAATATCCGTCAGGTGACAGCAAAACTGGAAGAAGCATTTGCTGATAATGAGGAATGGCTGGCTGTTCTGGGTGAAGCCGTGTACCAGTATCAGAAAAAGACCGTTCGTAAGATGATCCTGAAAGATCACAAACGTCCGGATGGTCGTGCGATCACACAGATCCGTCCGCTGGCTGCAGAAACGGATATCGTACCGCGTGTTCACGGTTCTGCCATGTTTACAAGAGGACAGACACAGATCTGTACCATCACCACTCTGGCTCCTCTGTCCGAGGGACAGCGTCTGGATGGCCTGGATGAGTTCGAGGTTGGAAAACGTTATATGCATCACTATAACTTCCCGTCCTACTCTGTAGGTGAGACAAAACCGAGCCGTGGACCGGGACGTCGTGAGATCGGTCATGGCGCACTGGCTGAGAAAGCTCTGGTTCCGGTACTGCCAAGTGAGGAAGAATTCCCATATGCGATCCGTACCGTATCTGAGACATTCGAATCCAACGGATCTACTTCTCAGGCAAGTATCTGTGCATCTACCATGTCTCTGATGGCAGCAGGTGTACCGATCAAAAAACCGGTAGCAGGTATCTCCTGTGGTCTGGTAACCGGCGAGACCGATGATGATTATATTGTTCTGACCGATATCCAGGGTCTGGAGGATTTCTTCGGCGATATGGATTTCAAGGTGGCAGGTACACATGATGGTATCACAGCGATCCAGATGGATATCAAGATCCATGGTCTGACCCGTCCGATCATTGAAGAGGCTATTGCAAAGACCAAACAGGCAAGAGAGTATATTCTGACTGAAGTTATGGAAAAATGTATCGCAGGCCCGAGAGAGCATGTGAATGAATACGCACCGAAGATCGTTCAGATCAAGATTGATCCGGAAAAAATCGGCGATGTGGTAGGTCAGAGAGGAAAAACCATTAATGCGATCATCGATGAGACCGGTGTAAAAATCGATATCACAGATGACGGAGCAGTTTCTATCTGCGGAACAGATCAGAAGATGATGGATAAAGCGATTCACTATATCCAGACCATCGTAACAGATTACAAAGAAGGCCAGATTTTCACCGGTAAAGTAGTAAGCATCAAAGAATTCGGCGCATTTATCGAATTTGCACCAGGAAAAGAGGGTATGGTTCATATCTCCAAGATCGCAAAAGAGCGTATCAACCGGGTAGAGGATGTTCTGACACTGGGCGATGAAGTCAAAGTGATCTGTATGGGCAAGGATAAGATGGGAAGAATGAGCTTCAGCATCAAAGACGTACCGGCAGATGAGAAATAAAATAAACAGAAAATGAGAGGTTGGAGAACTGTTCCGCAGTTCTCCGGCTTTTTTTGTTGCGTTGCATATCAATAATTGGTCCGGTGGACCAATTTTGATTTTACGGGAAATTGCTTTCCTGTAAAGTGAAAAATGCCTCGCGAGGATGTGCCAGTGAACAGTAACGACAGCAACATCCTGTGGGCAGAAATAAAGAGAAATAATAGACACTGCATCGAAAATAGAGTATAATATAATCGGTATACTAACGAAAGAAGCAGCAGGGAAGTGGCTGTTAACATTTGTTTGGAGAACACATAAATGAAACAGACGAGAAAAAGACGTATTCTGATCGTGGATGATTCCAAGATGAATCGTGAGATTCTAACCGGGATTTTGGAAGATGAATATGATATTGTGGAAGCGGAAGATGGGAAAAAAGCCATAGAAATCATGGAGGAAGGACTTTATAGTTTCTCTATCGTACTTCTGGATATTACCATGCCGGAACTGGATGGATTCGGCGTGCTGCAGGTGATGCAGCAGCGTAACTGGCTGAAAGAACTTCCGGTTATTATTATATCTGCAGAGACATCCAATGAATATATTGGGCATGCTTATGAAATGGGGGTCAGTGATTATTTCAGCAGACCTTTTGATGCAAGGATTGTTAACACCAGAGTGCGCAACACGATCGCACTTTTTGAACGAGATTATATTGATCAGGTAACGGGGGGAGGTAACAGAAAGGAGTTTATCCGCCGG
>UMCD01058371.1_pt1 | contig 13682 bp, 8 predicted proteins | sample 1964161 | NCBI WGS metagenome assembly UMCD01 (sample SAMEA4835961, study PRJEB28245) | human gut metagenome | biome: gut microbiome; material: fecal sample | place: Denmark | collected 2008 | reverse complement strand
CGACCGCCAATACCGCGGAGGTAGAAATATGAATAAGAGTAAAGGAAAGGTCGTTCGTTACAACAAATGGGGCTACATTTTTCTGATCCCGTTTATTGTTGTATATGTCGTTTTTCAGCTGATACCATTGATCAGCACAATTTATAACAGTTTTTTCGAAAATTATATGTCCGGTCTCAACCAGGTTGGACCGACATTTGTAGGTTTAGATAATTACAGAGAGTTATTCAAAAGTGGAGACGTGTGGATTTATTTTAAAAATACAATGATCCTCTGGATTATGTGTTTTATTCCGCAGATCTTTTTTTCACTCCTGCTGGGCGCATGGTTTTCCGATGTACGCCTGCGATTGAAAGGATCACGTTTTTTTAAGACCGTGATCTACCTGCCAAATCTGATCATGGCATCTGCATTTTCCATGTTGTTTTTTACACTGTTTTCAGATGCAGGTCCGATTAACTCTCTTTTGATGCAGATTGGATTTATCTCAGAACCATATAAATTTTTATCCCATACCGGAAGTGCCAGAGGCCTGATTGCCATGATGAACTGCCTGATGTGGTTCGGAAATACAACCATTCTTCTGATGGCCGGAATGATGGGAATTGATACTTCTTTATTTGAAGCGGCAGAAGTGGATGGAGCAACTTCCACACAGGTATTTTTTAAGATTACACTGCCTCTGCTTCGCCCGATTCTGATTTATGTAGTGATTACTTCACTGATCGGTGGATTACAGCTTTTTGACGTGCCACAGATTCTGACAAACGGAACCGGAAATCCGATGCGTTCTACCATGACACTGATCATGTATCTGAACAAGCATCTGTACAGCAAGAATTATGGTATGGCAGGAGCACTTTCCGTGGTACTGTTTATTATTACAAGTCTTTTGAGTCTGCTTGTATTTAAAGTATCCGGAAACGATAAGAGAAAGGGGTGATTGTGATGGCAAAAAGTAAGAAAGATGTGGAAGGCGGACTTGGTATTCATGCCAGACGTGCCATCGCATATATTGTTTTAATTATAATTTCATTTTTCTGCCTGTTCTGGTTTTATATCATGTTTATCAATGCGACGCGTTCTAAAGGTGAGCTGAAAGCAGGGTTTACGGCATTGCCGAGCGATCATTTGCTGACAAACTGGAACAATCTGGTACATGGAACACTGCCGATCTGGTCGGGCATGTTTAACAGTCTGATCATTGCAGCAGCAACCGCAGTTTTGTGTGTATATTTTTCTACCATGACTGCATATGCCATTCATGCATACGATTTTAAATTAAAGAAATTTATTTATCCGTTTATTCTGATGATTATGATGATTCCGACACAGGTTACGGCACTCGGATTTATCAAACTGATTACAGGCATGGGACTGATGGATTCCTTTATTCCACTGATTGTTCCGGCCATTGCATCTCCGGTTACGTTCTTTTACATGAAACAGTACATGGAGAGTGCGCTTCCGCTTTCGCTGATAGAAGCTGCACGTATTGATGGTTCCGGAGAGTTTCGTACGTTCAACAGCATCGTTCTGCCGTTGATGAAGCCGGCGATCGCCGTACAGGCAATTTTCAGTTTCGTCAGCAGCTGGAACAATTACTTTACACCGGCACTTGTGCTGCATGATGACAAGAAAAAGACACTTCCGATTCTGATCGCGCAGCTGCGTGGTGCAGACTGGCTGAAGTTTGATATGGGGCAGGTATATGTCATGATTACATTCTCGATCCTGCCGGTTATCGTTGTGTATCTGATTCTTTCCAAGCATATTGTACAGGGGGTTGCTCTGGGAAGCGTAAAAGGATAATAGAAAAAGAAAGGGGTTTTTACAGTGAAAAACAAAACATTATGGAAACAGGTGGGAGCGGCAGCAATTGCCGCTGCCATGGTAATGAGTACCGTACCGGCGACACCGGTACAGGCGGCAGGCGGTAAAACGCTTGCCGTTTCTTCTCAAAAGCAGCTGAATCAGGCATTAAAAACCGTAAAAGGGAAGAATGCGGTCATTACCGTAAAAGCAGGGAAAAACGTAAAGATTACGATTCCAAAGGGAACTTATAAAGTGACCATTCGGGTGGTCGGAAAAAAGGCAGCCGTTGTAAATAATGGTACCGTCAAAGAAATTGTTGTAAACAGTAAGGGAACGGTTGCGATCAAGAACAATGGTACCATAAAGAAAGTGACGGTACAGAATGCAAAAAGTGTTTCCTTTTCCGGAAACCATAAAAAGGCAGTGCCGGTTGTTGTAAATGCCGAAGACGTTTCGATGATTCTGGCAGCACCGGCGAAAATAACCGCAAAGAAAGATGTGAACATTGTGCTCAAAAAAGGTGCGGAAAAATCATCCATAACGTGTACAAAAAATGTACAGGCACAGGTGGATAATCAGACAAAGAAAGCAATATCTGTAAAAATTGCGGATGGAACAACGCTGAAAGTGGAATCCGGTGAATCCTGCACCATAACTCCGAAGGGAAAGAAAGAAGACACTTCCGGAGAAGACAAGACGGATGGAAAAGACCAGAAAACAGACGATACCTCGGACGGAAATGCTTCTTCCGGCAGTTCTTCTTCGGGCAATTCTTCTGGTGGAACAACAGTTGAGACACCTTCAAAGCTGACCGAAGCGGATCTCTTAAAACAGGGCTATCAACTGAAGTGGCAGGACAACTTTGACGGAAATTTTTTAAACCGTGCAGACTGGAATGTGGAACTGCATGAAAAAGGCTGGGTCAACAGTGAGTGGCAGGAATATGTGGATTCTGACAAAAATATTCAGGTCAAAGACGGAAAACTGCTGATCAAGCCGGTGGAAACGGTGAATGCAGACGGAACCAGAAGCTACACGTCCGGTCGTATTAATACACAGGGCAAACATGATTTTAAGTATGGATATTTTGAGTGCCGTGCAAAAGTTCCGACCGGAAAAGGCTATCTGCCGGCATTCTGGATGATGCCGACGGACGAAAATCTGTATGGACAGTGGCCAAAATGCGGTGAGATCGACATCATGGAAGTGATGGGGCAGGAAACAAATAAAGCATATGGTACCATTCATTACGGAGAACCGCATGATCAGAGTCAGGGAACCTGTACGGTAGATGCAAAAAATAATTTTGCAGATCAGTATCATACATATGCCTGTGACTGGGAGCCAGGAAAGATTACCTGGTATATTGATGGTGTGAAATTTCATGAAGAGTCCGACTGGTTTTCTGCAAAGAGCGGGCAGGGAGAAGTGGCTTATCCGGCACCGTTTGATCAGCCGTTTTATATGATTTTGAATCTGGCGGTCGGTGGCAGCTGGGTAGGGTATCCGGATGATTCGACCACCTATGCCGATCAGCAGTTTGCAGTGGATTATGTGAAAGTATATCAGAAAGACAGTTATGACGAAAATGTGGAAAAACCGGTAAAGAATGTTATTTTAAGAGAGCCGGATACAACGGGAAATTATATTAACAACGGTGATTTCTCCATAGCAGAGAATTTAAGTGATGACAAAAACTGGAAATTTCTTACCACTTTAGATGGTGATGGAAAAGCAGAAATTAAGAATCATGAGATGGTTATTTCTACAGTAAATATGGGAACCGCAGATTACAGCATTCAGCTGGTACAGCCGGATGTGCCGTTACAAAAAGGCGGAACATATAAAGTAACCTTTGATGCTTATGCGGATGAGGCGCGTACAATGATTGCAGATATTTCCGGACCGGATCATAATTATACGAGGTATTGGAAGGATACAAAAGTGGAACTTGGAACACAGAAAACGACATATACTTATGTGTTTCAGATGACAGGTTCCGATGATGCCAACGGACGTCTGGAATTTAATCTGGGAAATGCTGCTTCCACAGCAGCAGTGCACCTTTCCAATGTGCGCATTGAAAAGACCGGATATGAAGAAATCAAAGAAGACACCACAAAGAAAGTGCTTGCAGACGGAAATTATGTCTACAACGGTTCCTTCCAGGAAGGGAAGAACCGTCTGGGTTACTGGGACATCACGAAACCGGAAAATGCAACCACAGAGGTAACCGGTCTGGAAGATGGACGCCGTCTGAAAGTGGTAAGCCCAAAAGGAACTGTGGTAACAGCAGGACAGCAGGGGCTTGCTCTGAGCGGGGATACAGAATATGTGCTCAGTTTTTCGGCTCAGGCAAACGAAGCAGAAACTATGACAGTACATGTTGCCGGACAGAAATTTCAGGCAGAACTTACCAATGAAAAGAAAAATTACCGTTTTTCCTTTCAGACGGCAGCGGATCTGACAGATAAGAATATTTCCTTTGATCTCGGGCTGGGGACAACCGTATATCTCGACGATGTGCGGATTGATGAGGACAGTCTGATCAAAAACGGAAGTTTTAATGCAGGTATGGCAGGTTTTGAAGTCTATTGCTATACACCATCCAATGTAACGTATGTTGTTGACTCCTTAAACGAAGACAATGCGGCAGATTTCACAATTAACGATACCGGAGAAGCTGACTGGCATATCCAGTTAAAGCAGACAGGGGTAAAACTCGAACAGGGACAATGGTATCGACTCTCCCTGAAAATGAAATCTTCTATCGACCGTAAAGTGTCTTATGCGTTGCAGAGAGATGGAAGCACCCATAAGGATGCAGATGGAAATGAGGACTGGACTCCATACTGCCAGGAAACCGTAGATCTGACCGGCGAATATCAGACGATCACGAAAGAGTTTCAGATGAAAGAGGATACAGATCTGGAAACGATCTTTAATATTGCCATGGGTGCAGTCGGTGGAAAACAGATCACACAGCAGCACAGAATCTGTATGGATGACATTGTGCTGGAAAAGATAGAGGCACCGGAGATCAAGCCGGAGGAAACCGGAAAGAATCTGCTGACCAATGGAGATTTTTCGGATGGAACGAATGGATGGGGCATTAATACAAATGCTGATCAGACGGCAACAACAGTAGTTACTGATGGCGGTATTGTGTTTCAGGTGACAAATCCGGGCGTAAATGACTGGGATGTTCAGCTTAATCAGAATGGATTTACACTTGAAAAAGGATGTAAATATCGTGTAAAATTCAAAGTCACTTCGACGAAAGCACGAACCATAAAACTCGGCTTAATGGATAACAATTGCCAGAAGTGGTATGGCGGAGCAGATATTTCTCTGGGGGAAGCAGAGGAAAAGGAAGTTAGTTGTGAATTTACGATGCAGCAGGACACAGATAATGATTCAAAAATGTTTATTTCCATGGGAAAAATCAGTGGTGAAAATACACCAGCTTCAGACATTATGCTGACGAATTTCTCTCTTGAGAAGATCACAGAGTAGTACCAGAAAGATAGTTTAAAAAGAAAACAGAAAAGACACCATGACAGAATCCATTTTTACGACAGGGGGCGTGTCATGGCGTTTTTCTGCATATTGGGGGAAGAAAAGGGGGGGAAGAGGAGTAATAAAAGGAGGCATTTGAATGAGAAAGAAGAGTTGGAAACAGGTAGCGGCAATTGTCATATGTGCGGCATTATTAAGTGGATGTACGGGAGAAAACGGACAGGAAAAAAATACCGGGCGTAAGGAAGGACAGGTTGTAAATATTTATTGCTGGAATGATGAGTTTAAGGAAATTTATGACAAATATGCATCAGATCTTGCTAAAAAACACGATGTTGAAGTGAACTTTGTCATAATTTCCAGTGATAACAATGCCTATCAGATCAATCTGGATGAAGCATTAAAAGAGCAGAATACATGTATTGATGATGACAAAGTGGATTTGTTTTTAATTGAGGCAGATTACGCATCAAAATATGTAAAGTCAGATAATTCCATTGATGTAAAAAAAACAGTGGGACTGACCGATGAGGATCTGAAGCAGCAATATGATTATACAAAGAAAATTGTATCGGAAAATGGAATACAAAAGGGAGTGACCTGGCAGGCAACGCCGGGGTTGTTTGCGTATCGCAGGTCCATTGCAAAAAAGGTATTGGGTACAGACGATCCGGATCAGGTACAAAAGCAACTGAAGGATTGGGATAAGTTTGATCAGGTTGCACAGAAGATGAATGCCGCCGGATATAAAATGTTATCGGGATATGATGATTCCTATCGGGCATTTTCCAACAATGTCTCACATCCCTGGGTGGTCGGTAACAAGATTGTTATAGATGAAAATATCAAGAAGTGGATTCGTCAGACGAAGGAATATGCTCAAAAAGATTATAACAATCATACCACACTGTGGAGTCCGCAGTGGACGCAGGATCAGGGACCGGATGGGAATGTTTTTGGCTTTTTCTATTCGACCTGGGGCATTAATTTTACTCTGATGGGAAATGCATTGGCAGACAGTAGTAAACCCGCAGAAAAAGGAAATGGAATTTACGGAGATTATGCCGTGTGTGAAGGTCCACAGGCATATTATTGGGGCGGTACATGGATGTGTGCGGCGCAGGGAACCGATAATATTCCTTTTATCAGGGATTTGATGAAGCGTCTGACGTGTGATATCAAAACCATGAAGCAGATTACATTGGATACGCAGGACTATACCAATAATGAGAAAGCAATGGATGAGATTGCAAAAAGTAACTATCAGTCGGATTTCCTTGGTGGACAAAATCATATTGCACTTTTTGCAGAGGCTGCAAAGAAAATTGATATGAGTAATATATCAGATTATGATAAGGACTGCAATGAGCAGATTCAACAGTGTCTGCATCCGTATTTTGAAGGTAAAATTTCACTTGCGCAGGGAATGGACGATTTTTATAAAAAGATGGAGCAATTGCATCCGGAATTATCCCATTAATTTAGGCAGAAAGAGAGGAAATACCTATGAAGTGGTTGAATCAGATCAGTATTAAAGTAAAGGTTATGCTGCCAATTTGTATTTTGGGAATTGTTATTCTTTTGGCAAGTATTTCAAGTCTTGTAAATTCGAAAAGGCTGTTGCAGGCGGGGGTTGTAATTTCGCAGGATTGTTCGAAGAGTATTGAACTATTGATGGATATGTCATCCGAGCTGGAATCCATGGGGAAAAATATGTATGGACACTGTGATGCGGAAAATTCTATTTCCAAAGAAAGCTTTGCAACAACCATCCATGAAAAGCTGGAATCTATGGATAGTTATTTTAAACAGTATAAAAAACAGAAAAAAACAGCGCGGGAAAAAGAATATTTCGGGGCATTACAAAATCGCTTTAAAAAGTATAAAGAAGGAATGGAACAGGTCCTTACCGCAAGTTCAAAAGGCGATGCGGATGGTGCAACGGAGGCAATCAATGTGATACAGAAACCTTCGGAAGATTATCTTGCAAAGAAAATCAGCAGTCTGATTGCTATGCGGAAACAGGCAATGAATGATTCATTACAAGCACAGCAGGCAGCATATGAATTTTCAAGAGATTCTGCTATTGTATTCGTTGCAGTTTCAATGCTTATGATTTTGTTTTCTCTTTGGATTTGTCTGAGAGGGATTGTAGCACCGATGCACTATATCAGTCAGACATTGCAGAAAATGGTGGCAGATATTGAAAAAAATCAGGGAAATCTTTCTGTAAGATTAAAGATTTCAGGAAAAGATGAGATTGGTAAAGTCGGAAGGAATGTAAATGCATTTATTGATACGCTTCAAAATGTTATGGGACGGATTACAGACAGTTCTTTGCGTATGAACCAGATTATCCGGGAGGTGGATGACAAGGTACGTAGTTCAAACGAAAATTCGGATGATATTTCCGCTGCCATGGAAGAATTATCGGCATCCATGATTTCCGTTGCGGATATGGTTTCCGGGATTACAAAAAATATGAAAGAAGTGGAAGATCGTACGAAAGAACTTTCGGAAAAATCGGATGGTCTTTTATCCTATTCAGATACGATGGATCAGAACGCGGATAAACTCAAAAATGATGCAATTTTAAATAAAAAAAATACGGGAGAAATTGTCACTGATATTATCGGAAAACTGCAAACAACAATTGAGGAAAGTAAAAAAGTAGAAAAAGTCAGTGAACTTACTAATGATATTTTAAATATTGCAGATCAGACCAATCTGCTTGCATTAAATGCATCCATTGAGGCAGCACGTGCAGGGGAAGCAGGACGTGGTTTTGCAGTAGTTGCCTCTGAAATTGGTAAATTATCGGAATCCAGCAGGGACGCAGCGGTTAATATCCAGTCCATCAATAGTACCGTGATTGGAACCGTGCAGGAATTGATAAAAAATGCTAACGCGCTGGTAACTTATATGGAACAGAATATACTTCCGGATTATGACAATTTTGTGTGCGCTGGGGCACAGTATAATGATGATGCAGTCTATATTAATGAAGTGGTTGAGAAGTTTCATCAGATGGCGGCAGATTTAAAACAGCGCACCGAGTCAGTAATGGAATATATTTCACAGATTCAGAGGGCGGTAGAAGAAGGCTCTGAAGGTATTAATCTTGCTGCAAAAAATACAGCCACGCTTTCCGAAGAAATTTCACACATTTCCAGCCAAATCATGCATAATAAAAAAATAGCTGATGTACTCAGTGAAGAAGCAGAACACTTTATTTAATAAAGGACACAGATGGAGAAGGTATGAAACGAAAAATTGCAATTATTGCAGACGGATGGCGCAGACATATTACATATGTCTGGATCCGGGGATGCAGGAATTACATCAAAGAACATGAGCTGGATATAGAAATTTCGGTATTTCACAGTTTCGGAAATTTCAGCAGGGATGAAAAATTCAATACAGGAGAATACAATATCATCCATCTGCCGGATTTGTCACAGTTTGATGGTATTATTCTGGAAGTTACGAATATGCTGAATCAGAAAAAGAAGCAGCAGATCATACAGATTATTCAGGAGTCCGGGGTACCGGCAGTATCGCTGCTTGAAAAAATTCCGGGATTGTATCATGCAGGACCGGACAATTACGCAACAATGGAACAGATGGTGGAGCATCTGATAGTGGCTCATTCCTGCAAAACATTAAACTATGTGGGAGGACCGGCAGACAGCCAGGAAAATCTTTTGCGTTGGCAGGCTTATGAAGATGTCCTGCAAAGATATGGAATTCCGCTTGAAAATGACAGAATCTGGAATGAAAGCTATGAAGTGGAGAGCGGTGTCCGTGCATTCATACATTTTCAGGAAAAACATCTGCTGCCGGATGCCTTTGTCTGCGCAAATGAGAATATTGCGGTGGGGCTCTGCCATCAGGCACAGCAGGAAGGATTTAAAATTCCGGCTGATTTTTGTGTGACAGGATTTGATAATTTTGATAAAGCATCTTATTACAGACCGCGGATTACGACGGTGTCATACGAGAGAGAAGTCATTGCTGAGGCAGCCATGGATCTTCTGGTACAGATCTGGGGGCAGAATACAACAGCTGACTGTAAAACGGTTCCTGTACAAATGTTGTTTCAGGATAGTTGTGGCTGTAAACCAGAACAGGTAAGAAGCAGGAGTGAATATATTGAAGACCGGATTTTTCAGGAAGTGAGGGAAATTGATCTGCACAATGAGATTATGGAATTAAAGCACAATCTTATCGAGTGTGAAGATTATAAGCAGATGGCACAGTATTTTACAAAATGTGTCTGTGGTCTGCGTTGTAAAGGCGTGCGTATCTGGATGAATCAGGATCTGGTGGAGGAATCATTGAGCGATTCCATGGGTGAGGCTTCTTATATTACAGATGGATATCCGGATACCATGCACGTGATCTGTGAAAAGGGAATGGAGCAGGAATATTCATTGTATGTGTATGCACCACTGCATTTCCGGGAGCGGGAAGTAGGGTATGTTGTTCTGGCAGACTGCGATTATATGCTTGAAAATCAGTTCTTGTTTGAAACAATGAATACGTATCTGGAATCCCTGGAATATCTGTATCGCAAACTCAGGCTTCGAAAAGCAAACGAAAAATTATCCCGGTTGTATGTGCTGGATTCTCTTACAGGGTTGTATAACCGTATGGCATACCAGGAGTTTGCAGAGCCTTTGTATGAAAAATGCAGATTGCAAAAAAAAGCGGTGACGGTTATGTTCATTGACGCGGATCATCTGAAATATATTAATGATACGTTTGGGCATGATATGGGGAATCTGGAAATTCGTGGGATAGCGGATGTGATTCGTAAAGTATTTCCGCCAGAAGCCGTTTCCATGCGGTACGGTGGAGATGAGTTTGTTGTACTGCTTCCGGGATGCGAAAAAACGCAGGCTGAAAGTTTAAAGGCAGCGTTTTTAAAAGCATTGGATGAAATATCAAAAAGTCTTCATGCTGAATTTGATGTGGAAGCGAGTATCGGATATGAGGTAGTTCTCTGCGGGGAAAAAAGTCTCAATGAATGTATCAATAATGCGGATGAAAAAATGTATCAGTTTAAAAAAGCGCGGAAAGCACAGCGCAAATAAGTGCTGTTTCTGGGAACCGGATGTCCGGTTCCCATTTTTTCTGAAATGATTGCAAAAGTACGGAAAATACCGTAAGATATAGGAATGAAGATCCCCGGGGTATGGCACGGATGGTTCATTTGCCAAGTGTTGGATCAGACTTCCCTATGCAGTGGAACCGGACGAATTTACCTACGGTGGTACTTATTACCGGGAGCATGGACCGCGGATCGGTGACAACTGGGTAAATATAGCGGTGGCATGCTAAAAGTAGTTTTCAGAAAGAGAGAATAGAACATGAAGAAGCGAATCATTTCCGTGCTGCTTGCAACAGTGTTTGCGCTGTCTGTGATTGGATGCGGAACGAAAGATACAAAGGAACAGGATGCCTACCGGCAGTATGGAATTACCTGCATGGAGAGCGGAAAGTATGAAGATGCGGTCAAGGCATTTCAGAATGCGCTTGGAGAGTCGATCGGACATATCGGGGAGAAAGAACTGGATATCTGTTTTTACAAGGCAAAAGCACAGGCACTGGACGGGAAGACAAAAGATGCACTTGCAACGTATAATGCCATTATCAAATATAATAAAGATGCACGCGCATACTATCTGCGTGGAGATCTTTATATGGATATGGGAGAAGAAAAAAAGGGCAGGGCAGATTTTGAGAGTGCTGTGCAGCAAGGCAAAAAAAATTATGAAATCTACATTGGAATCTATGAGTCTTTAAGCCGGCACGAGAAAAAGGATGAGGGACAGAAATATCTGTCTGCTGCGATGGAGATCAAAGGGGATAAACCGGAAGACGAACTGTATAAAGGAAGAATCAGTTATCTGCTCGGTGAAAACAAAGATGCCATCAGTTATCTGGAAAAAGCAAAAGAACATAAGCAGATGCTGGCATCGTATTATCTGGGACTTGCATATGATGCCAATGGAGATTCGGACAAGGCAAAGAAATGTATCGCGGAGTATATAAAGAGTGGAGTGGCTACATCCTATGATTTGTATGAACTTGGCATGCAGGAGATGCAGGATGGAAATTATAAGAATGCACTGACTTATTTTAATTCCGGTCTGGAACTGGAGAAAGTGCCGAATAAGCAGAATCTCATGAAAAGTGCCATTGCGGCATATGAGTACAGTGGCGACTTTGATTCCGCGAAAAAGATGATGAAGGAATATTTAAAGGCTTATCCGGATGATGAGGAAGCAAAACACGAGAATACATTTTTGGAGACTAGATAATGGGTGAACCAATTGTTTTAGAAGATTTTAAAGAGAGAGTTATTCTGGTGGGTGTAAGTGAGCAGGATGGAGACGATGCAGAGGATTCGCTCGCTGAGCTTGCCGAACTGGTAAAGACTGCGGGGGCATCGGTTGCCGGTACGCTGATCCAGAAACGGGAGCTGATCCATCCGGGAACCTATGTGGGAACCGGAAAAGTAGTAGAGATTGCAGAACTTTTAGAGCACACGGGGGCAACGGGAATTGTCTGTGATGATGAATTGTCCCCTGCGCAGTTAAAAAATCTGGAGACGATGTTAAATACCAAGGTGATGGACCGGACGCTTATCATACTGGATATTTTTGCAGCCCGTGCAACAACCAGTGAGGGAAAAATTCAGGTGGAACTTGCTCAGCTGAAGTACCGCCTGAGCAGATTAACCGGACTTGGCAGATCCATGTCCCGTCTGGGTGGTGGAATCGGTACCCGTGGACCGGGAGAAAAAAAGCTTGAGATTGACCGCCGTCTGATCAATGACCGGATTGCACAGCTCAACCGGGAATTAAAAGAAGTGGTCAAACACCGCGAAATTGCCAGAGCAAAAAGAGAGCGCAATGCAGTTCCGGTTGTGGCAATTGTCGGATATACAAATGCCGGAAAATCCACCCTCCTGAATCATCTGACGGACGCAGAGGTTTTAGAGGAGGATAAACTGTTTGCAACGCTGGACCCGACGACACGGATGCTGGAGCTGGAAGGACACCAGCAGGTGCTGCTGACGGATACGGTAGGTTTTATACGGAAACTGCCGCATCATCTGATTGAGGCATTTAAAAGTACACTGGAAGAAGCCAAATATGCGGACTATATTATTCATGTAGTGGATGCTTCCAATCCGCAGCGAGACAAGCAGATGTATATCGTCTATGAGACACTTGATCATCTTGGAGTTAAAAATAAAAAAATTCTGACGCTTTTTAATAAGATCGATATCAGAACCGATGATGACCCACTGCAGGATTTTCGTGCGGATCATGTTCTTCAGATTTCCGCAACGGAAAATGCCGGACTGGATGCAGTAAAAGATGTGCTGCAGGAAATGTTAAGAGAAGATAAAATTTATATTGAACGCGTGATTCCCTATGCGCAGGCAGGTGTATTGCAGCTTGTTCGAAATAAGGGAGAACTTGTCTCAGAAGAGTATGTGCCGGAAGGAATTTCCATTCGGGCATATGTCCCTATGGAGGTATACGGAAAACTGTAATCGCTGTGTGTGAAATTTTATAATCCTTTCTTTTGGCTATGGTTTTAATGGAAATAAATGAAAAAATAAGTAAACAACAGGAAATACAAGTCGGAACAGGTAACTTTTTGGGAAATTAATGGGAATAGGAAATTGTGGAATATGGATGGATTTCCTAAAATATAGGCATCTAATGATAATATGATTTTACAGGAGGACAGTCAGGATGTCAGATGTTGTTGAAAAACAGCCGTTAACCGAAGATTACCTGAAGAAGATGGATGCCTACTGGCGCGCAGCCAATTACCTTGGTGCTGCACAGTTATATCTGCTGGATAATCCACTTCTTCGAGAGCCGCTTACCAGAGATCAGGTAAAGAAAAAGATTGTTGGTCACTGGGGAACCGTACCGGGACAGAACTTTGTCTATGTACATTTAAACCGTGTGATCAAAAAGTATGATCAGGATATGATTTTAATTTCCGGTCCGGGACACGGTGGAAACTTCTTTGTTGCCAATACTTATCTGGAAGGTACCTACAGCGAGGTATATCCAAATATCGGAGAAGATCTGGATGGACTGAAGAAACTGTGTAAGCAGTTCTCTTTCCCGGGAGGAATCTCCAGCCATGTAGCTCCGGAAACTCCGGGCTCCATCAACGAAGGTGGTGAGCTGGGATATTCCCTGGCACATTCGTTTGGTGCGGTATTTGATAACCCGGATCTGATTGCTGCCTGTATCGTGGGAGACGGTGAGTCCGAGACCGGACCTCTTGCAACTTCATGGCAGTGTAATAAG
>UMCD01051447.1_pt1 | contig 13805 bp, 14 predicted proteins | sample 1964161 | NCBI WGS metagenome assembly UMCD01 (sample SAMEA4835961, study PRJEB28245) | human gut metagenome | biome: gut microbiome; material: fecal sample | place: Denmark | collected 2008 | reverse complement strand
TTGTCGTCTCGCTTGCAAAGATAAAATTCCAATTTTCAAAGCTATACACTATCTTTACATACCTAATTTTAGTGTTTCGTTTTACTCTCTATTTCTGCTGTTAACATCTCAAAATAAGGACCACCTTTTTCCTTTACATAATCATAAATATCTTCATAATACCCCATATCAGAAAATAATTTACAAGTATAATAATTCATAATAGGTGTTCCTGTATATTTTTGTAACTCACCACTTAATATCATTGATATATAATGTTCTTTGTTTCCTACTTTATCAAATTGATTAATTGCCTCATCTAGAGCCTGTTCTACCCGTCTTTGTAGTGTTTCAAAATCTGTATCACTATTCAGATGAAAACTACCTTTATCTAATCCTGTTCTTGCCCTGAATTGACATTCATATTCTTTAAAAGATTTATTCACAAGTTGGTTATCAATTTCTATATACAATCCATAGTTAATAAAGAATTCCAATTCATCAGCAGTATTCCATTTTGATTTTTGAAAATTTATAACCCGTCCCAACCCAGATGCATCTATATATCTAAAATTTGAACCCTGCTTTTTCCAACCATAGGGTTTGAATTTTAATAAAAATATTTCATTTATTAATTTCTTAAATATATCCTGCATAATTTTCTCCATCTTCATAAATTCCGATTTCTCAGTTTCAAAAACTGGAATCTGTCGAATTCGTTACATAGATAAAATTTTTTAACAAACCTTCTTATGACAAACCTTCTTTTTTTCTTTCAATATCAAATTCTTTTTTCGAATATATCACTGCTATCACACTTGCCAATATTATATATACCAGCATAAGAATTGTACTGATGATTCCGTTTGCAAAAACAGTAGTAATAATTGTCAACAATCCTGCACAGATAATGCATATCGCCCCAATAAGGTTACTCTTTCTCCATGTATTATCATTATGCATACTCCAAACAGTCCTAACTCCTACTACAGAATTTTTCTTTGCCTTAGTCATAAAATTTCCCAAGACAACAAACATAATTCCACATAAAATACAAGAAACCTTTGCAATGTCAATCGTTGACTTAGAACCTCCCGTACTTGCTTGCACATAAGAAGAATAGAGAATAAAATAATGCATAATTCCAAACATTACAGCCTGTGAAAGTCCCACAATACTTAATACCTTAGCAGCTGATTTTGCTTCCAATTGTTCTTTTTCCGCTTCCGCATTTACAGCCTTTTTCTCATAAACACGAATTAGTAAATACCAAAAAAGTGTAATAAACATAATGATTACCGGAAAAATAAAACTTTCCATTTTACTTCCCCATCTATCCGTATTTCCTGCCAAATCATGATGCATAGGTATTACGTCTGGCATAAACTGTAACACAATACTTGTAACAGCCACTGGAATCAATGCAAAAAACCACATTATTCTTTTCATTATTTTTTCCCTCCAAACTGATTAACCCATATTATTAATTCATCAAATACAGTTGTATTGATTTCGTAATATATAAAGTTCTTTTCTTTATACTCTGATATTAAGTCAGCACCTTTTAATAATTTCAAATGATAAGAAAGTGCCGCTGGGGTAATCTGCAATCTCTCTGAAATCTCTCCAGCGTTTAATCTTCCATCTTTCAGCATCATAAGAATCTCTCTACGCTGCCCATCTGCCAGCACCTTAAAAATATTTGTCCCTCCCATAATTCTCACCTATTTAAAATTTTATTTAAATAGATACTATCACGCTCAACCTTAATATGCAATAGTAATTTAAAATTTTTTTGAAATAGGAAAGACACACTAAAATCTCAGTGTGTCTCCATTAGCTTAAAATTGAATTTACCAAATCGACAAATATCGATTTTTCGTTCTCTGCGCCTTCCCAATAAACTGGAAGTTGTCTATTATCTGATACAAGCTTTGGCAGTATAGGATTCAACGTCAATCTTAACCACATTTACTGCACTTGCCATCTTATCGTCGATCTCATGTTCTTTGCCAGTCTGTACTTTCATAAGAACACCAAGCGCTTTACATTTTTCTTTTATATCTTCAATGATCATTGCTTTACCTCGACACATAACGCTCTCATACTCTGCTCCATATTTGCAAGGTATATCCGCTGTAATAAGAGATTCACCCCTATCAATTTCTACAAATACATTCCTGTTTTCTTTGAGGCACTCCAGCTTGTGTCCTTCTTTCGCACAATGCACATAAAATGTCAGCTTTCCCTTTTCCATTTGGTAGCCATAATGCAATGGTACAATATAAGGGAATTCATCGTCAAACATTCCTAAATGCATATATCTTGCTGACGCAATAATTGTCTCGATTTTATCAATATCGGTAATCTCTCTATCTTTCCTTCGCATAGTTTTTTACTCCCTTCAAATTCAAAGTTGTCAAACAGCGTTCGTTGTTTCGCTTTGTGGCATTTTTACACACTGCTGAATCACACCTGTAACATACGTAATGGAATCGGAGCAGTCGTTCTTGAGCCATTCTGAGATAATTGCCATCAGTCCCCGAATATAAAAGGCCATGATATAAGGTCGATCTTGCTGTAGTACACCGTAGCGGTCGAGAATCGGCGTAAACACATGACGGAACATCCTATCATAGCTTTTATCCATCCCCAACACCGCCGCATTTTCTGTTGCTGTGCGGAACAGTCGCTTGTTATTCTTAATGTAGCTGAGGTAAGGTGTTAAATAATCCGGCGTAATTAGATATAATTCATCCCTCGGGCAATTCCGCAGCTTTGTAGAAAAGGCATCCGAATCTTTCTCCATAGAAGCAAGAAATTGCTCGTTCATACGACCGACACTCTCCGAGAGCAGGTCTGACATCGTTTCATAGTGCAGATAGAAGGTGGAACGATTGACCCCTGCTACTTCACAGATTTCTTTGATTGTAATATACTCAAAATCCTTTTTTGCCAGAAGTGTCAGAAAGGCTTCGTCCATTCTGGCTGCGGTAGCAAAATATCTGCTTTCCGATCTATTCAATCGTTCTCACCTTCTTTCGTGTTGTTGTTTACATCTCGCTGATTTCTTTTGCCAGTTCCATGATTTCAAAAGCGTATTTCTGCTTGCCCTGTGCCAGCAATTTTTTGTAGATGGGGTAATTAACGCCCATGCCCAGTAGCCCGATAATTCCGACAATCACACCGAGGACAAACATAGTGGTGCTACCGCTGCCGATGACCTTCATGGAAAGGCACATTCCAACACCGGCTACCAGCGCAGTGATAATGCCGAAGGTATAGGTAAAAACGGTTGCGGGAAGCTTGGCTTTTGCATCCAGCTTGTGAAGAGCGATCACCTTGGAGGTGTCCTTGAGTGCATATTCGTTTGCGAGTTGTTCTGCATAGATTTTATCTGTATTCATGGCTTGTTGCCTCCTTCATTTGATGGTTCTATTCTACCAGCAAAGAACGGGCAACGGAACAACACTGATGGCAGTTTGTGTCATATATGCCGACGGATGGTGAGTATAATACCGTGACAACTCTGTTTACGGAAGGAAAAGCAGCAAGTACTATCGGAGGTCCCTGGCTGGTACCGGGTATCAAAGAAGCCGGTATTGACTTAGGAATTGCGCCGATGCCGGTCCTGCCGAACGGCACATCTCTGACACCTTTTTCCGGAGTACAGGGCGTTCATGTACTGAAGCATGCAGCAGAGACGAAAAAGGAGGCGTTGGCAGAAGTGTTGAAGGTACTTGGATCCAAGGAGACCGGTGTGGCACTGGCAAATGCCGCAAGCTGTGCACCTGCCAACAGTAAAGCTTATGAAGATGCATCTGTGTCAGAGAACCAAATGATCATGGCACTGAAGACTATGGCAAACAATGTAGTACCTATGCCCAACATTCCGGAAATGGATGTGATGTGGTCAGTGACAGATGACCTGCTGGCAGCAGTGAATAAGCGTGGAGAGAATGTGCAGACGGCATGCGATGCACACCAGAAGGAAGCTTTGGAACAGATTTCTGCAATGCAGTAATTTGCAGATGTAATGACAGGTAAGGAGTGAAAGCAGGATGAAACGAGGAAAGAAGAAAGCATGGTTCTACAGTATGCCGTTTCTGATCATTGTAGGGTTGATGATTGTCGTGCCCTTATTGTATACCGTAGAAATATCCTTTACCAATATGAGTATTTATCATTGGAAGGATTATCAGTGTGTTGGACTGGACAATTATAAAAAGGCATTGCTGGCTTTTGATTCCGGATTTCTTCCTGCTTTTTTACGGACTCTATTATGGACTGTATCCAGTATGGCATTACAGTTGATCTTTGGCTTTTTCATTGCCGTTGGGCTGAATGCGAAAGGATTAAAACTGAGAAGGGTCTACAAGACTCTGCTGATCGTGCCCTGGGCGATGCCGGCATATGTATCAATTCTGTTATGGCGTATGGGAATTTTTAATACGGAATTCGGACTGTTTAATCAGATACTGAAACAGATTGGAGGCAAAACGGTAAATTTTCTGTCCACAAACGGTATGGCATTTATCAGTTGTCTGGTGGTGAATCTGTGGCTGGGAGTTCCATATATGTTCACGATGATGGACGGTGCCATGCAGAGTATTGACCGGAACATCTATGAAAGCGCGGAATTAGATGGTGCGGGATTTTGGAAAAAACATTTCTATGTGACCATTCCGCAGATTCTTCCCATTCTGATGCCGGTGATCATTATGGCTACATTCACGGCGTTTAAGCAGTTTGACATTGTGTATCTGATGACGATGCAGACCGGTTCGAAGACTGGTGCAGATATTAATACGGTAATCACCTATGTATATGAAAAAGCGTTTATTACCAGCAACTATGGATATTCATCCGCTGTGGCGTTTATTGTATTTTTGATTATACTGGTGCTTTACAAGACCATGAACCGAAGAGAGTTTTCAATCTCGGAACAGTGAGGGGAATATGACAGGGAAAAAAATTAAAGAAAAAGTAAAGCTGATATTGCTGAATATAGGATTCATTTTACTTTCTTTCCTGACACTGATTCCTATCCTGTATGCATTCAGCATATCTATCAGTGGGAGTAACAGTATTATTTCCACAGAATTTCATATTTTGCCGAAGACAATCACTATGGATAACTATATTACGATCCTGACGGAGAGACCTTTTGGGAGATGGTTTGTGAACAGTCTTCTGCTAAGCGCACTGACCGTTCTGCTAACTATGCTGGTGGCTGTGCCGGCTGCGTATGTATTTTCCAGAATGCGGTTTGCCGGACGGAAGAGGACTTTATATATTTTACTGGTGTTAAATGCGTTCCCGGCAATTCTCTCCATGTTTGCAATTTATCGGATTATCAAGACTCTGAATCTGTTGAATTCTTATATGGGATTGGTATTTATCTATGCGGGAAGTATGGCGATTTTTGTTTTCTGGAATATGAAGGGATATTTTGACAGTATTCCTGAGGCTATCGAGGATGCAGCGAGAATTGATGGTGTGAATGACAGACAATTGATCACGAAGATCGTCATGCCGCTGGCAAGGCCAAGCATCATCATCTCTTCTGTTCTGGTGGTGATCTATGTGTGGAATGAATATATTTTCAGCACAGTCTTTTTGTCAGGCGCGGAGAAAAACACACTGGCGGTAGCGCTGTATTCTCTGCAGGCTACGGACTATACGCGTAACTGGCCGCTTTTTTCGGCAGCGGCAATTCTGACAACACTTCCTGTATTGATTTTGTTTTTCCTGGTGCAGAAATACATGGTATCGGGACTGTCTTCGGGAGGTGTCAAAGGTTAAAAGCAGGAGGAACTTATGATTTTACAAGAAGCAATTTTACATATACCGCTGTCGCAGTATGCATTTGCGAACAGTGAGAGGAATCTTACAATTCGTATCCGGGTGGCGAAGGATAATCTGACAGATTGTGTTCTGTGGTACGGAGACCGCGTACAACCCGGTGATCCTATTGTGTTTACGGCAGTGTACATGAAGAAGATACTGTCGGATATGCATTTTGACTATTATGATGCAACTTTTGAGACTCCGTATGACAGGGTATGCTACTATTTTGAACTGAAAGACCCGGAAGAGACGAGGTTCTATTATGCAGATATCTGCGCAAAATATCTTCCGGTAGAGAGAAGCGAATTTTACCAGTATCCGTTTATCCGCAGAGAAGAGATCTGTGAGGAACCGAAGTGGTTCCGGGAGGCGATCGTTTACAATATTTTCCCGGACAGCTTTGCCAGCGGACACCGCGAGATCGTAGGACAGGGAAAAGAGATGGAATGGCAGAACGGCATCCGGTTGAAAAGCCGTCTGGGCGGAACCATACAGGGGATTCGGGAGAATCTGGATTATATTCAGAAGCTGGGATTCAATTGTATCTACCTGAACCCGGTATTCACGGCGGGAGAGTATCATAAATACGACCTGCTAGACTATTTTCATGTGTCCCCCAATATGGGAACGGACGAAGAGTTCCGGGAATTGGTGCAGGATATTCACAACAGAGGAATGCACATTGTCATTGACGGTGTGTTCAACCATTGCAGCTGGTATTTCCCGCAGTTTAGCGATGTGGTGGAAAAAGGAGAAAGCTCCGAATATGCCAACTGGTTTTATCGGCTGCAGTTTCCGGTGATACGCCCGGAAACGGAAGAAGAAAAGCCGACATACAGTTGTTTCGCTTATGAGCGGAAGATGCCGAAGCTGAATTCTTCTAATCCGGAGGAAAGAGCTTATTTTATGGAAGTATGCCGTTATTGGATTCGGGAATTTAAGGTGGATGGCTGGCGTCTGGATGTGGCAAATGAAGTGGATCGGGGATTTTGGAGAGATTTTCGTAGGGCTGCTCATGAGGAAAATCCGGAGAGTGTTATGATAGGGGAGATATGGGAGAGCTCGGAGACCTGGCTGAACGGAGACATGTTTGATTCCACCATGAATTACGATTTCCGGAAGAACTGTCGTGATTTCTTTGCCCTTCGGAAAATTTCCGCAGAGGAATTTCATGATCGTATCGTGAAGATGCTACTGCGATATCGTACCGGAATGCTGCGTGGGCAGTTAAACCTGTTAGACAGCCATGATGTCAACCGGTTCCTGTCGTACTGCGAGGGAGACCTGCGAAGATTCCGGCTGGCAGAGGTGTTCCTGTTTACCTCTCCCGGAATCCCCTGCGTATTCTATGGGGATGAACTGGGAATGGACGGCAGTAGCGAGACAACACTGCGGGGGCCCATGCCCTGGGAAAAGGTGCAGGATGGAGAGAATAATTTCTTTTCCCGGCTGATTGCTATTCGTAAAGAACATGAGGAGCTGATCTATGGAGATTACACTCTGCGATATATGGATCATGACGGAGGATATATCTATCAGAGAACCTGGGGAGATCACAAGATTATAGTCTGTCTCAATAATGGCAGTACAACGATTGATCTGCGGGAGTATTTGGGAAAGGGCAGCGTGCTTTTGAGTGAATCCTATGAAGCAGGAAAGCTTGGAAGTATGGGATATGCGATTATAGAAGAAAAATAGAACAATAATAAGAGACCGGATGGTGAGCGATCGCTGTCCGGTTTTTTCGACTACATTTTACACAGAGTGTTGCTAGTTTTCGGTCGTGTTTTCCTGTGGGATATGGTAAAATAAAAAAAAGACACAGATGGAGGGAAACCTATGGATAGAGATCCTTTTAAAGAATATATCAGACAGGTGGAACCGAATAAAAGAGATAAGGGATATGCCTGGAGTACGGCAATAGGACTGCAGGCGGTAGATGGATTAAAACCGTCAGACTATCTGCTGGAGACAGCAGTGAAAAATATCGATGGACTTATTACGCTGGAAGAAGCCGGAGATCTTTTAAATAGTTATTACCGGGAAAATCCGAAACAGAACCTGAATGACCGAACGGAGGAAGCAGACAAGGTTTCTGTGAGAATTGCACAGATTTTGTCGGAGAGAGCCTTTAGCTTTACACCGAATGAATATCTGTCGATTCATCGAAAGCTTTTTACCGGAATCTATAAACATGCAGGTAAAATCAGGGATTACAATATTACAAAAAAAGAATGGGTGCTGGATGGAGCATCGGTAGTATATGGGAGTGCTTCTGAACTTCGGGCAACGTTGGAATATGATTTTTCGGAAGAAAAAGCATTTAGCTATAAGGGACTGAACATAGGGGAAATGATCCGGAATCTGGCGGTATTTGTCTCCAGACTGTGGCAGATCCATGCTTTTGCAGAAGGAAATACCAGAACTACGGCAGTGTTTTTCATTAAGTATATCCGAACGTTGGGCTTTGAAGCCAGTAATGATATATTTGCAGAAAACGCATGGTATTTTCGCAATGCATTGGTCAGGGCGAATTATAATGATCTAAAAATGGGGGTTCATGAAACAACGGAGTATTTGGAACTTTTTTTGCGTAATCTGCTTCTAGGAGAGAAAAATGAACTCCGTAACCGGGATATGTATATCAGCGGGATTTTTTCCAAGGCGGAAAAAGCGGACATTCAAGAAGAAAAAGCGGACATTCGTATAAAATTACAACAACGTTTACCGCAAATTACGGAAAAAACGCTAAATAATATTATTTTATTATGGGAAAAATGTGGCACCACAGAAATTTTCGGAAGAAGCATTGTGGAAACAGTAACGGGATTAAAGTCATCCAGAGCCTCAGAACTATTGAAATTACTAGTGGAATCGGAAATTATTGAACCTGTAAAAGGATACGGAAAAGGAAAATACAAATTTTTATAGAAATATAAAATACAGAAAGGCAGGGCGAGGTTATGAAGGATTATGATGTGATCATTATCGGCGCCGGAGTCAGTGGATGCGCCATCGCCAGGGAACTGGCGAAGGGAAAGCTGAGGATCGCTGTACTGGAGGCGAAAAGTGATGTCTGCGAAGGTACTTCCAAGGCAAACAGCGGCATTGTGCATGCGGGGTATGATGCGGTGCCGGGAACCCTTAAGGCAAAATTAAATGTCCGGGGCAACGAAATGATGGAGGAACTGTCGAAGAAGCTGGACTTCCCGTTTCGCAGGAACGGATCCCTGGTGTTATGCTTTGAAGAAGATGCCATGTCCGGTCTGGAAGAACTGTATCAGCGAGGCATGGAGAATGGGGTAAAAGAATTGAAGCTTTTGTCCCCGGAGGAAGTCTGGGGAATGGAGCCGGCGGTGTCCCGTGACATCGTAGGAGCCCTGTATGCCCCCACCGGTGGTATCGTCTGTCCCTTCGGACTGAACATTGCACTGGCGGAGAATGCAGCGGAGAATGGTGTGGAGTTCTATCGGAACCATAAGGTGACATCCATTGTGGAACAGAGACCGGTATGGAGTGAGAATCCACCCGAGAAAGAAGGCCGGATGTATCAGGTACAGGCGGATGGAGAGATGTTCCTTGCTCCCATCGTTATCAATGCGGCAGGTGTCTATGCGGATGAGATCCATAACATGATCTGTGAAGACAGGATCCGTATTGTCCCCAGAAGAGGTGAGTACCGTCTTATGGACAAAAATTGCGGTAATCTGGTGAATTCCACCGTTTTCCAACTCCCGTCCAAAATGGGAAAAGGGATCCTCGTTACTCCCACGGTACACGGCAATTTACTGGTAGGTCCCACAGCGGAAGATATTCCTGACAAAGAAGATGTAGATACGACAGCAGAAGGACTGACGAAGGTTCTGAATCTGGGAAGTAACAGTGTGGACGCGCTGGACGGCAGACAGACCATCACCTCTTTTGCCGGACTGCGAGCTCATCTGGTACATGAAGAACCTGCGGAAAAATCGGATTTTCTCATTGGCGAGGCAGAAGGACATCCCGGCTTTATTGATGTGGCAGGTATTGAATCTCCAGGACTCACCAGTGCACCGGCTATTGGCGAGTATGTGGCACGGATTGTTAAAAATATTTATCCCGCAGAACGTAAGACGGATTTTATTGACAGCAGAAAAGGAATCCCCAGCATGGCACTTGCCACGGAAGAGGAGAGAGAAGCACTGATCCGGGAAAATCCTGCGTTTGCCAATGTGATCTGCCGCTGCGAGCTGGTGACGGAAGGAGAGATTCTGGAAGCGATTCACCGCCCAGTAGGAGCAACGACACTGGATGGTGTCAAACGTCGTACCAGAGCCGGTATGGGCAGATGTCAGGCGGGCTTCTGCTCTCCCAAGACCCTGGAGATCCTGGCGAGAGAACTGCAGCTGGATCCGGCACAGATCACTAAGGAAGGAACCGGCTCAGAGATTCTGACCGGTAAAAATAAAGACACCGCACCCGGAGAGGGCGGAGCGTGGAAAAAGCCACAGGCACCGGTCGGAAAGGAGGAACTCCATGAGTAAACGTACGGAAGATATTGTGATCATCGGAGGCGGTCCCGCGGGACTGGCAGCAGCGCTGTCTGCGAGAAAGGCCGGCTGTGAAAAAGTACTGATCTTAGAGCGTGACAGAGAACTGGGAGGCATTCTGAACCAGTGTATTCACAACGGTTTCGGACTGCATACTTTTAAAGAGGAGCTGACCGGACCGGAGTATGCGGAACGCTATATTGACATGGCAGAAGAAGCAAAAATCCCTTATTTATTGAATACCATGGTAACAAATATTTCCCTGCGCTCCGATGGACGCAAGAAAGTCACTGCCATGAACAAAGAGGACGGCCTGTTGGAAATCGAGACGGAGACCGTGATCCTGGCTATGGGATGCAGAGAACGTTCCCGGGGAGCACTGAATATCCCCGGCAGCAGACCGGCAGGCATCTACAGCGCCGGAACGGCACAGTATTATGTAAATATCAGAGGGCGGATGCCCGGTAAATGTGTGGTGATCCTTGGTTCCGGAGACATCGGACTTATCATGGCGAGACGTATGGTGCTGGAAGGTGCCAAAGTACAGTGCGTGGCAGAGCTTCGCCCCCAGAGTGGCGGCCTGAAGCGTAATATCGTACAGTGCCTGGACGATTTCAACATCCCTCTGCATCTGAATACTACCGTGGCACAGATTCACGGCAGAGACCGTGTAGAGGGAGTGACCCTGACAAAAGTGGACGATAATGGAAAAACCATCCCCGGATCCGAGTGGGAGGTTCCCTGCGATACTCTGTTGTTATCCTGCGGGCTGATCCCGGAGAACGAACTGACCAGGGGCTTAGGAGCGGATATGGACGGCAAGACCGGAGGACCGGTAGTGGGAGAGAATCTGGAGTGCAGTATCCCCGGCGTCTTCGCCTGCGGCAATGTGCTCCATGTACACGAACTGGTAGACCATGTATCCACAGAAGCGGAAAAGGCGGGAAACTACGCTGTAGAATATATTCGGCAGAAAAGAGGGTGAGACGATGGCAGAGAAGAACACAACACAAAGAGAACTGACCTGTATCTGCTGCCCGGTGGGGTGTGCTCTGACTGTGACCATAGAAGGTGACAATAGTGTCACAGTGACCGGCAACCGGTGCCCCAGAGGGGCGGCTTACGGAGAAAAAGAAGTCACGAATCCTACCCGGATCGTCACCTCCACCGTGCGTGTGGAAGGGTATCCAGACACAGTAGTATCCGTGAAGACGGCTTCCGATATTCCCAAAGGCAGGATCGATGACTGCATGAAAGCCCTGGCAGATGTCACTGCGGCTGCACCCATTCATGTAGGAGATGTCATTGTGGAAAACGTAGCTGACACGGGTGTCAATATAGTGGCAACCCGGTCGTTTCGTGGGTGACAGAGGACAGAACTATTGAGAATAGAGCATATTTGGGGCAATGGACACAATATATTCCAATGACACGATTGGGATATGCTATGGGCAGAGCCTGGAACGAACAACGGGAGGTTACATAACACAATGGGAGATACACATAACACACAGAAAAAGACATACATCATGGCACTGGATCAGGGAACCACGAGTTCCCGCTGTATCCTGTTTGATAAACAGGGAAATATCTGTTCCATGGCACAAAAAGAATTCACACAGATCTATCCCCAGCCAGGCTGGGTAGAGCATAACCCTATGGAAATCTGGTCCTCCCAGCTGGGAGTGGCCATTGAAAGTATGGCGGTGCTGGGTATCACCGATGACCAGATCGAGGCCATCGGCATCACCAACCAGCGGGAAACCACGATTATCTGGGATAAAAATACCGGCGAACCTGTATACAATGCTATTGTATGGCAGTGCCGCCGTACTTCCGATATGATTGAGGAACTGAAAAAAGACGGCTTTGATCAGATCATCCGGAAGAAGACCGGCTTGATCCCGGATGCTTATTTCAGTGCTTCCAAGATTGCCTGGATCCTGAATAATGTACCCGGTGTCAGAGAACGGGCAGAGCGGGGAGAATTGCTTTTCGGTACGGTGGATACCTGGCTGATCTGGAATCTGACTAAGGGTGCCGTACATGTGACGGATTATACGAATGCTTCCCGGACCATGCTTTTCGATATTCATAATCTCTGCTGGGATCAGGAGATCCTGAAGCGCTTCAATATCCCGGAGAGTCTGCTGCCGAAGGTGTGTTGTTCCAGTGAGATCTACGGCAGGACCGATGCAGCCGTTCTGGGCGGCGAGATTCCTATTGCCGGTGCGGCGGGAGACCAGCAGGCGGCGCTGTTCGGACAGTGCTGCTTTGAGCAGGGAGAAGTGAAAAACACTTACGGAACCGGCTGCTTCTTATTAATGAACACCGGACACGAAGCCATTACCTCCCAGTCGGGTCTATTGACCACTATTGCTGCCAGCACAAGCAAGAACGTAGAATATGCCCTGGAGGGCAGCGTGTTCGTAGCCGGTGCCGGGATCCAGTGGCTTCGTGACAGTATGCGTATGCTCAAGACCTCTGCACAGTCCCAGGAGTATGCAGAGCATGTGCCGGATACCGCAGGGGTCTATATTGTTCCGGCATTTGCGGGCATGGGAGCCCCCTACTGGGATCAGTATGCCAGAGGAACCATCGTCGGCATTACCAGAGGCTGTACCAAGGAACATTTCATCCGAGCCACGCTGGAATCCATCGCATACCAGACGGCAGATGTGCTGGAAGCCATGGAGAAGGACAGCGGCATTGATTTAAAGAGCCTGAAAGTAGACGGTGGTGCCAGTGCCAATGATTTCCTTATGCAGTTCCAGGCGGATATCGTCAACACCCAGGTACGCCGTCCGGCATGTATCGAGACGACTGCTCTGGGAGCGGCTTATCTGGCAGGACTTGCGGTAGGCTATTGGAAGAATCGTGATGAGATCCGTGAGAACTGGCAGATCGGAGCATCCTTTGCACCGGAAATGGATGAAGAAGACTGCAAGAAACTGTTAAAGGGCTGGCATCGTGCGGTGAAATGTGCTCTTGCATGGGCAGAGGATGAAATCTAAATAAAACCTTAATTTTTTACGGGTGACGTGTATTTTTGGCGGAGCAATCTTGTAAAGTGACAAAGTACTGTGGTATGATAACTATTTAGAATACCATGGCTGTTTATGATGGCCTCTGACAGGGGATGATCAATGACAGCTTGGGGATTCCGGAAAGGAACCGGCATGGATTTAAAGGGTTTACCACAGACCGTTCAAAATTTCATAGAGGAAACCATCCAAAACCGGGAAAACGGTAAATTTCCGGACAACGAGACCTGTCAGAAAGTGATGGAATATGCAGCAGACACCGGCTCACAGAAGCTGGCCGGCCTGGGGCTTTATTATCTTGCAGAATATTATTGGCAGAACGACCAGTATGAAAACACCTTGCAATGTCTGACAGAGAGTATCGGTTATCTGAAAAATGAGCAGATGTATGAACTGCTGGCCA